>Ga0207695_10004242_pt1 | contig 19698 bp, 21 predicted proteins | sample KBSC54metaG_FD_184354 | JGI IMG/M metagenome (GOLD analysis project Ga0207695, IMG submission 184354) | Corn rhizosphere microbial communities from Kellogg Biological Station, Michigan, USA - KBS C5-4 metaG (SPAdes) (version 2) | ecosystem: Host-associated > Plants > Roots > Rhizosphere > Soil... | reverse complement strand
GAGCTCGCCGCGCGGGATGTCCACGCTGACGTTCTTCAGATTGTGCTCGCGCGCGCCGCGCACGCGGATGAAGTTCAGCTGTTCGGCCATCTCGTCCCGGAAACTGGTTGTACAGGGAAACGTCGGGGCGCCGTCCGGAGGTCCCCCGAAAGCGCCTCTTAATGTAGTACCGGGACTCAGAGATAACACAGGAACAGAAACGGAACAAATCGCCCGCGACGAGATGCGCGCGGGCGGCTGCTGACAGGACGCTGGCAGCAAGGCTGGCGGCGCGCGCCCCTCGGGCGCAAGATCGCCCCCGTGTTCGAACCGGCGACACGACGCAAAGTGCTGATGGGGATGCTCGGCGCGTCCGCACTCACCGCGGGCCCCGCTGCCGCGCAGCCCGCGTCAGCACTGGGCGGGAACCGACTGATCCTGCTCGGCACGCGCGGCGGGCCCCTGGTGAACGGGCCCGCGCCCACGCCGTCAGCCAATGTGATCGTCTTCGAGGGCGCGCCCTACGTCGTGGACACGGGCTACGGCGTCACGCTCAAGCTGCTCGCGGCAGGCGTGCCGTTGGACTCGCTCGGCAAGATATTCATCACCCACCACCACTCCGATCACAACCTGGAGCTGGGCGCGCTGCTGACCAACGCCTGGATGGCCGGGCTCAAGAGCGGGGTCGACGTCTACGGCCCGCACGGACTGGACGAGCTGCTCGCCGGATGGTGGGCGGCCAACCGCTTCGACATCGAGACCCGGATCGCCGATGAAGGACGGCCCGACATTCGCCGGTTGACGTCCGCGCACGAGTTTTCGCAGGGGCCCGTGGCGCAGGCCGGGAACGTCCGGGTCACGGCGCTTCGCAATCGACATCCGCCGGTGACCGAGAGCTACGCCCTGAAGTTCGAGCTTGGCCAGCGCACGATCGTGTTCTCGGGGGACACCACCTATTTCCCGCCGCTGGCGGATTTCGCCCGGGGCGCGGACCTGCTGGTGCACGAGGTGCTGTATGGCCCGGGCCTTGACGCCATGGTCGCCCGCCGCGCCAACGCCGCGCGCCTGCAGTCCAGCATCCTCAGCCACCACACGCTGGTCGAGGATGCCGGGCGCATCGCGCAGGCGGCGCAGGTGAAGACCCTCGTGCTGAATCACTTCGTGCCGGGCGACGATCCCGCGTTGAGCCCGCAGGTGTGGGCCAGGGCCGCAGCCACGACGTTCAGCGGCCGGATCGTCGTCGGCCGCGACCTGCTGGCCCTTCCGCTCTAGGCCCGGTCGATCCGTGCGGCGTAGCAGCCGCGGCCGGCGTTATGGGCGTGCAGGTAGGCCGTGGCGGGGTCGGCGAACATCCGCGCGATCACCGGCTCCAGATCGGCGCCGGGGACGATGTCGGCGTCCAGCATCATGCCGGCGTCATCGAAGGCCCGGAGCGAGATCGCCTTGCGCACGGCGAGCGCGGCGGGGATCTCGTCCACCAGCCGGCGGCTTTGCGTGGCCGCCTCGCTGACGAAGATGGCGTGGCGCGAGCGGTAGGGGCTGTCGACGTCCAGGTGCTCGTAGTTGAGCAAGAGGACGGTCTCGCCCGGCTGGGCGTCCTCCAGGGTGACGCGGCAGGGGAAGCCCGGGTTGGCGTCCACCCGGTAACGGATCGCCCCGTGCTCGGCGAGCGCCTCGTCGGAGAGGCCGAAGAGCGGGCGGAAGGGCTCCAGCGGCAGGCCGGAAACGACGTAGGACATGGCGGTCTCCTCAAGTTGGCCCGGACCATCGGGTCAGGAGGCCTCAGCGCCAATCTGGCGAAATCAACACATGTCCGAAAGCCGCTAGCGCTCGACTACTTGATATCGCCGGAGCCTTCCCACTTGCGCAGCCGGGTCTCCTCGGCGGCGTAGGCGCGATCGATGCAGGCCTTTGTGCGGCAGGCCTGGCGCTGGGCGCGGCCCTCGGCGGCGATGCGCGGCGTCTCGCCCAGGGTGTCGCGGCTCTCGGCGTTGGCGATCAGGGCGGCGATGCGGCGTTCCTTGGCCGGGTAGTCGCCGGGCGAGAAGTGGACGACCGGCTCGGTGGCGGCCGGGGTGTTGGGCGGCGCCGGCGCGGCGGTGGTCTCCGGCGTCGTGGGCGCGGCCTGCGGGCTCTCCGGAGCCGGCGCCGAGGCCGTGGGCAGGGGCGCCGGAGGCGGCGCGGTCGCGGCCGGCGGGGCGGACGCCTTCGGGGAACAGGCCGCCAGCGCCAGCCCCGCCGCCGAGATCACGATCCAAGCCGATCCACGCATCGTCCAGCCCTCCCATGTCCTTTGACCCTACGATCCGCCGGCGCGGCGAAAGGTCAAGCTTTCAGACGGCCTCGGCCAGCAACGGCGGGGCGGGCGCGGTGGCGGCTTCCTCGATCAGCCACTCGCGGAAGGCCTTCAGGCCGCGCTTCGGCGGCGCGCCGGGCAGGATCAGGTGGAAGCGGGCCGGCGTCGCGGTGAAGCCGAAGGGGGCGGCCAGGCGGCCCGCGGCGATGTCGTTGGCGACGTAGATCCAGGGCGAGATGCCGACGCCCAAGCCCGCCACGGCGGCCTCCTGCAGGTAGAACAGGTGCTCGTACTCGCGGCTCTCCGGCTCAGGCGGCACGGGAACGCCGGAATGCGCCGACCATTCGTCCCAAGCCTGGCGGTGGGAGCGGGTGTAGAGGCGCGGCGTGCGGGTGAGGTCGAGCCCGCCCCTGGCCAGGTCCGGGGCGACGATCGGGCCATGGAAATTGTCGAGGAAGGCGGTGGCGGTCAGGCCCTCGCCCACCACGGTCTCGGTGAGGCGGATGGCCGCGTCGAAGGGCTCGCGGGTGAAGTCCACCGGCCCATAGGCCTCGGTGACCCGGATGGCGAGCTCCGGATGGCGGGCGTGGAAGCCCGAAAGCCGAGGGATCAGCCACTTCATGGCCAGCGTGCCGACGCAGGAGACGTGCAGTTCGCGGTCGGCGGCGGCGCGCACCTCGCGGAACGACTGCTCCAGCTCGTCGAAGGTGTGGCCGAGCGAGCGGGCCATCCGCTCGCCGGCGTCGGTGAGCTTCAGGGCGTTGCGCGGCCCTTGGGTGAGCTTGACGCCGCACACGGCCTCGAGGCTGCGGACCTGGCGGCTGACCGCGCCATGGGTGACGCAGAGCTCGTCGGCGGCGAGGCTCATCTTGCCGAGGCGGGCGAAGGCCTCGAACGCCCGAAGGGCCGTCAACGGCAGTTGGCTGCGCTTGGCCATGTGATCTCAGCTCACAAGCTTTCGCCTGGATATAGTGCGCGGCGGGGCCCGCCGAAAGCGACATCTGGGCGCCCCGTCCGTGAGTTCAGATCACAGATAACGAGGGCGGCGCCGCTCAGAACGGCGTGCTGAGCTCGAGCCCTCGGCCGCCCACCAGCGGCGGCTTCTTGGCCGTCCAGTCGACCTTCGGCTGCACCTGGGCCGCCAGGTCGGGCTGGGTGGCCTCCGTGGCCTTGTCGGCGGCCCGCGCGGCGGCGGCGGGCTGGGCGAAGACGGCGCCGGCCAGTGCGCGGGTCTCGCGCTCTTCGGCGGGCGTCGCGGCGGTGGCGTCGAGGCTGGAGGTGGCGTGCGGCTTGGGGACCGGCGCCAGGGGCGGCGTCGCGCCGGGACCGGCCTGGCCGGGCGCGATTTGGGCGACGGCCGGCGCCGCAAGCGCCGCCGCCGCCGCGAAACCCACAGCCGCCCGGAAAAGGTTCGAGGTGAGCTGGGTCATGCAAATTCAACCCCGGATACGCGCCGGAGTTGCATAGCACGGCTTCAGGTCGCCCCGAAGATGTTCCGCCGACATCACCACCGCGTCGTTATACGGCGGTCCCAATCGTGGATGCGGAGTTGGGCGATGACGTAGGCGGTCATGCAGCGGTCCTGCGGACATCACCGCCCACCACGCGGAATACGGCGTTGGCCCGCGCGCAAGGCTGGCCGTCGGCGGTGATGAAGGCCTGGGCGAAGCACAGGGTCCGGCCGGGCTTCACGAACACCGTGTCGAACTCCAGCCACTGACCCTCCAGGGCGGTCCCCAGGAAGTCGATGCTCAGGTTGACGGTGACCAGGCCGCCGGCGTGGTTCGCCCGGCGCGCGCAGGAGAGCCCCATGGCGTTGTCGGCCAGCGCCCCGATCAGGCCGCCGTGGACGAAGCCCCGACTGTTGCAGTGGGCCGCGCCGGCGCGCAGCCCCAGCACCACCGCGCCCTCGGTCTTGCGGCTGTAGAGCGGCTCCCAGGGGTCGGTGAGAGGGCTTTTTCGATCGTGGGGCAGGAAGCCCACCGGCGGGCCGTCGGGATGAATGTCCATGGCCGCCCCCTCACGCCGCCGCCGCAAGCGCCGCGAGGCTCTGCAGCGTCCCGACGCAGGCGCGCGCCGCCTCCTGACCCTTCACTCGGAAATGCTCGTGGAAGAACCGCCGGTGCGTCTCGTGCTCGTGATAGTGGTGCGGGGTCAGGACGACCGAGAACACCGGCGTCTCGGTGGCGAGTTGGACCTGCATCAGGGCGGCGACCACGGTCTCGGCGACGAACTCGTGGCGGTAGATGCCGCCGCTGACGACAAAGGCGGCGCCGACGATGGCGGCGTAGCGGCCAGTGCGGGCGAGCGTCTGGGCGTGCAGCGGGATCTCGAAGGCGCCGGGCGTCTCGAAGACCTCGATGGTCTCCGGGCCGAAACCCTGCGCCGCCATCTCCTCGATGAAGCCCAGATGGGCCTCGGCGACGATCTCGCGGCGCCATTGGGCGTGCACGAAGGCGATGCGCGCGGCGCGGAAGGCGCCATTGGCGGTGGGGAACTCCAGCGTGGCTGGGGTGGCGGGTTTTGCAGCTTGGGTCATGGTCTTCTCCCTGACGGGTTCGAGGAACCACGACTCAGGGAGACGCCCGCGGTCTGCGAACGGCGAACGCCGCCCACGGGCCGCCAGCGGTTCTCATAACCGGACTCTAACCGTCGGCCCCGGGATCGCACCGGTGTCTGCTTGTCCCCTGCGTCGCGCCTCGCGGAGCGATGCAGGGCGCCCGCGGGCTCGTCCCGCCGCCGCGCCTGGAGGCGCCTCGGAAGGCATTACCGCCGGTGGGGACTTCCACCCCGCCCTGAGAACGTAGATCGCCGGCAACGGGCCGACGACCCGGCGAGGTTAGGCCGACGGAGCGCCAGCGTCAAACAGCTGTTTGAATCCTTCCTTTCCCGCGTCGGCGGGCAAGGGAAGGCGCTAGCCGCGCCGGCGCAGCCCGGCGCCGACGGCGATCAGGATCCAGCCCGCGGCGAGGAGCGCAAAGGCGGCGAGCATCAGGGGATCGACGGGCCGCCGGCCCAGCCCGACGCCGATGACCAGCAGGAGGGCGGCGAGGATGACCACGACGATGCCGCTCACCCGCCAGGGGGCGCCGGCCGGGCGGGTCTCAGGGTCCGGCGGGCTCATGGCCGCACCCTAGCGCGGATCAGGCCCGTTTGTTCAGGGTGATGGCGGTGGCCGCGGCGGTGGGCGACTGTACGCCGCCAGCCCCGTAGGTGGAGCCCTTGTGGCGCTGGGCGGCGACCTCTTCGGCGATGGCGCGGACCAGGCCCTCGGTGACGGTCTTCACCGCACCGACCGCGCGGGCCTGGCGGGCGAGGACGGCGTCGAAGGCCTCGGTGGCGCGGCGCAGCCGCTGGCGCTGGCGAAGGGGCGCCGCGGAGATCAGGCCGGGATTGCCGCGGATGCGCGCGGATTCGTGCCGGTAGAGGTTGGCGAGCCGCCCCGTCTCCTCGACGTGGATCACCGCGTCCTGCGGCCGGCGGGTCTCGAAGGCCTGGGCCTGCTCGGCGACCAGGGCCGTGAGGCGCTCGGTGAGCAGGATCAGCTGGTCGACGCGCTCGGCGGCGTCCTCGGGCGTCACGGTCACGGCTGCAGCCCCTGCATCTTGAGCATCTCGCGCTGCACCGAGGCGGCGATGCCGACCCCGCCGCTGGCGGTGATCTTGTTGGCCATGGCCTCGGTGAGGAAGGACTTGAACATCTGCTCGCCGGGGCCGCCGCCGAAGGGCGCCGGCGCGTCCGTGCCCTCGAACATCTGCTGCAGCATCACCGACAGAAACGAGGACTCGAACTTCTGGGCCGTCTGCTTGATCTGGCCGCGCTTGGCCAGCTCGGCCGCGGTGGGGGCTGCGGTGGGCTGGGTCAGGGCTGGCGGGACGGTGAGGGCGGTGAGGTCGGCCATCACTGCACCTCGATGTCGGCCTGCAGGGCGCCGGCGGTCTTTATGCTCTGCAGGATGGAGATCATGTCGCGCGGCGTGACGCCCAGCGCGTTCAGGCCCGAGACCATCGAGGCGAGCGAGGCGCCCGACTTCAGCGTCACGAACTTCTTGCCCTTCTCCTCGTCCACGGAGACGTCGCTCTGCGGCACGACGGCGGTCGTCCCACCCTTGGAGAAGGCGGTGGGCTGGCTCACCTGCGAGCTCTCGCGCACGGTGATGGTCAGGTTGCCCTGCTGGATCGCGACGGTGGAGACCCGCACGTTCTCCCCCATAACGATGACGCCGGCCACCTCGTCGATGACCACCTTGGCGGGGGCGTCGGGCTCGACGGAGAGGTTCTCCACGTTGCTCACGAAGCTCATCATGTTCTGGCCGTCGGTGGGATGGATGGCGACGATGGTCGGGTTCAGCGCCACGGCGGAGCCGGGATAGCGGGCGTTGATCACGTCGGCCACGCGGCCGGCGGTGGTGAAGTCCGGATTGCGCAGGGTCAGGCGCAGGGTCTGCATGCTGGCCAGCTGGAAACCGGTCTCCTTCTCGACGATCGCCCCACCGGCGATGCGGCCGGCGGTGGGGACGCCCTTGGAGATGGTGGAGCCCGAGGCGCCCGAGGCGCTCACCGAGCCGGTCTGCACGGTGCCTTGCGCGACCGCATAGGCCTGGCCGTCGGCGCCCATCAGGGGCGTGACCAGCAGGGTGCCGCCCAGGAGGCTCTTGGCGTCGCCCAGCGCCGACACGTTGGCGTCGATGGCCGCGCCGGAGGCGGCGAAGGCGGGCAGCCGGGCGGTGACCATCACCGCGGCGACGTTCTTGGTGTTCAAAGTCGAGTCGCGGGTGTTGACGCCCAGGCGCTCGAGCATGGATTCCAGGCTCTGCTTGGTGAAGGCGGCGTTGCGCAGGGCGTCGCCCGTACCGTTCAGGCCCACCACCAGGCCGTAGCCCACCAGCATGTTCTCGCGGACACCCTCGAACTCGACGATGTCCTTGATGCGGGATTTGGCCATGGCGGGGCCGCCGATCAGGCTGACGGCCAGGAGAAGGGCGGAGAAGAGGCGGAAGGATCGACGCATGGAATACCGGTGTGAAGCTGCTTCGCTCCTTGCGTATGCGATCAGCGTGCCAGTTCCGCGCGGCAGAAAAGTTAAATGAAAACAATACTACACGACGACGTGCCGCGGTGGCGCGGGCGGTCCGTCGGCAGTTTTTGCCCGGCATTAACCATGCCTCAAGCTTGCGGGCCGACAACCGGGGTCGAGAGTTCGAGTTTTTCCAGGGACTGAAGCGCGCAGCATGAAGGTCACCGGCCCGAGCGGGATCGGATCGCCCTCAGGCGCACGCCCGGCGCGCAGCGCGGGCGGCGACGGCTTCCACGTGATCACCCCTGAAGCGGCCGGCGGGCCGGCGCAGGCGTCCTCGGTCTCCGCCACCCGCGGGGTGATGGGCGTCGAGGCGCTCCTGGCCCTGCAGGACGTGGGCACGCCCACCGAGCGCAAGCGCCGCGCCGTGCGCCGCGCGAGCAAGATCCTCGACGTCCTGGACGGGCTGAAGATCGCGCTCCTGGAAGGCGAGCTTTCCGGCGACGACCTGCACCGCCTGACCCGCGCCATCCAGGACGAACGGGCGGGCACCGACGACCCCGCCCTGGAAGCCGTGCTCGACGAGATCGAACTCCGGGCCGCCGTGGAAGCCGCCAAGCTCGAGCAGGCCAGCCGTGCGGCGTAATGGCCTCCCTCGGGTAAGGCTCATTGAAACCGCGGTTCGTTTTGCTATAAGCGCCCCGCGTGTCTCGGGGTGTGTAGGGGGTTCGGAGTGTCCATGAAGGCAGCCGAAGTTCTGGCTGAGAGGCCTGATTATCGTCCTTCCGAGGACGAGGTGTTCATGAACGAGCGTCAGCTTGAGTATTTCAGGCAGAAGCTTGTTGATTGGAAAGAGGATATCCTCCGGGAATCCGGAGAGACCCTCAAGCATCTGCAAAGCGAAACCGAGAATCATCCTGACCTCGCCGATCGCGCGTCGTCGGAGACTGACCGCTCGCTGGAGCTGCGCACCCGCGATCGGCAGCGCAAGCTGATCTCCAAGATCGACGAGGCCCTGCGGCGGATCGAGGACGGCAGCTACGGCTACTGCGAGGAGACCGGCGAGCCCATCGGCGTCGCCCGCCTCGACGCCCGGCCGATCGCCACGCTCAGCCTGGAAGCCCAGGAGCGCCACGAGCGGCGCGAGCGCGTCCACCGCGACGACTAGTTTCGTTTCCCTCCCCCTCGTGGGGAGGGTGGATCGTCCAAAGGACGAGACGGGTGGGGCTTGCGGCCCCGCCCCACCCCGCTTGCTTCGCAAGTCGCCCTCCCCACGAGGGGGAGGGAAGATTTTTGCCATTCCCCAACGTTCGGCCTATATATGCTCAAATTGAGCATTTCTCCGGCGCGCCCATTCGTGCGTTCGTGGCGGGGATGAGAGGCCGAGCCCCTTGACCAAGCCCGCCGCCAAGCCCTTCCACGCGATCCATAGCCACGGCTTCGTGCGCGTGGCCTCGTGCACGCCGGCGGTGGCGGTGGGCGACCCCGGTTTCAACGCCGCCGAGACCCTGACCTTGGCCACGGAAGGCCACGCCCGCGGCTGCGACCTGATGCTGTTCCCCGAGCTGGGGCTTTCGGCCTACGCCATCGACGACCTCTTGCTGCAGGACGCCCTGCTGCGGCGGGTGGAGACCGAGATCGCGGGCCTGGCGGCGGCGTCGAGGGACCTGGCGCCGGTGCTGGTCGTCGGTGCGCCTGTGGGCCATGGCGGAGCGCTCTACAACTGCGCGGTGGTGATCGCGCGGGGGAAAATCCTCGGAGTCGTCCCCAAAAGTTTCCTGCCCAACTATCGGGAATTCTATGAGAATCGCTGGTTCGCTCCGGGCGCGGGCGTCACCGGCCTGACCACGCGCCTCGCCGGCCAGGACGTCCCCTTCGGCACGGACCTGCTGTTCGCGGCCAGCGACCTGGCGGACTTCAGCTTCGCCGCGGAGATCTGCGAGGACTTCTGGGCGCCCACGCCGCCCTCCACCCAGGCCGCGCTGGCCGGCGCGCTGATCCTCCTGAACCTCTCGGCCTCCAACATCGTGGTGGGCAAAGCCGACGAGCGGGAGGTGCTCTGCGCCTCGCAGTCCATGCGCTGCATGGCCGCCTACCTCTATTCGGCGGCGGGGCCGGGCGAGAGCACCACGGACCTGGCCTGGGACGGCCAGGCGACCATTCACGAGCTCGGCCGGCTGATGGCCCAGACCGACCGCTTCCCGGCCCACGCCCAGATGGCCATCGCCGACATCGATGTGGAGCGCCTGCGCCTGGAACGGCTGCGCACGCCCACCTTCAACAACGCCGCCGTCGCCGCCGGTCGGCCGGAAAAGACCTTCCGCAAGGTGGTTTTCGACCATCAGCCCAGCTTCGAGGACATCGGGCTCCTGCGCCCCATCGACCGCTTCCCGTTCGTGCCGGACGACCCGGCCCGGCTCGACCAGGACTGCTACGAGGCCTTCAACATCCAGGTGCAGGGCCTGACCCAGCGGCTGCGGGCGACGAAGTCCAAGCACCTCATCATCGGCATCTCCGGCGGCCTGGACTCGACCCACGCCCTGCTGGTGGCTTGCAAGGCCTTCGACGCGCTCGGCAAGCCGCGCTCGGACATCCTGGGCTTCACCATGCCGGGCTTCGCCACCAGCGAGGGAACCCGGTCCAACGCCTGGAAGCTGATGACCGCGCTGGGGGTCACCGGCGAGGAGATCGACATCAAGCCCGCCGCCGAGCGGGTTCTGAAGGACATCGGCCATCCCTTCGGGCGCGGGGACAAGGTCTATGACGTGACCTTCGAGAACGTGCAGGCCGGCCTGCGTACCGACTACCTGTTCCGGCTGGCCAACCGCCATTCCGGCTTCGTCCTGGGGACCGGCGACCTGTCGGAGATCGCGCTGGGGTGGAACACCTATGGCGTCGGCGACCAGATGAGCCACTACAACGTCAACGGCTCGCTGGCGAAGACGCTCATCCAGCACCTGATCCGCTGGACGGTGAAGACCGGGCAGTTCGACGGCGCGGCGGAAACCCTGCACGCCATCCTCGACACCGAGATCTCCCCGGAGCTGGTGCCGGCCGACGCCACCGGGGCCATCCAGTCGACCCAGGCCAAGGTCGGGCCCTACGAGTTGCAGGACTTCAACCTGTTCCACATCACCCGCTATGGCTTAAGGCCCTCGAAGGTGGCGTTCCTGGCCTGGCATGCCTGGCGCGACGCGCAGGCTGGCGCCTGGCCGCCCAACTTCCCGGAAGGCACGCGCAACGCCTACGACCTGGCGGCGATCAAGACATGGCTGGGGGTGTTCCTCTATCGGTTCTTCGAGATCAGCCAGTTCAAGCGCTCGGCCATGCCCAACGGGCCCAAGGTGATCTCCGGCGGGGCGCTCTCGCCCCGCGGCGACTGGCGCGCGCCCTCCGACGGCAAGGCCACGGTCTGGCTGGAGGAGCTGGAAGCGAACGTTCCGGAGGCCTAGCTGACGCTGGTCAGCATCGGCGAGGCGCCGGCCTTGGGGCCGGCGCGCAGGGCCGGCACGATGTCCTCCACGCGGTCGACCACGGTCCAGGCGCCCATGAAGGCGGCCGGCGTCAGCTTGGCGTCGACGGTGTGCTGGAAGAGGGCGAACAGCGGGGCCCAGAAGTCGTCGGGGTTGTAGAACACCACCGGCATCGAGTGCAGGTCGAGGCGGCGCCAGGAGAGCAGCTCGATCACCTCCTCCAGGGTGCCGATGCCGCCGGGCAGGATCACGAAACCCTGGGATTCCTCGAAGAACCGCTGTTTGCGCTGGTGCATCGAGGTGACGATCTCGTGGTTGACCGTCTCAAGCGCGCGTTCCTTGCCCACCAGGAAGTCGGGGATGATGCCCAGCACCTTGCCGCCGGCCTCGTGCGCCGCCCGCGCCGTGGCGCCCATCAGGCCGACGCCGCCGCCGCCATAGACCAGGCGCAGGTCCGCCGCGGCGAGTGCGCGCCCGAGGTCGGCGGCGGCGCGCAGATAGGCCGGGTCCGCCGCGTCGGACGAGCCGCAGAAGACGCAGACGGAATGCAGGCGGCCGGACACAGGCGCCATCGATCGATACTCCAGGAAAAGGCGCGCGCTTGCGAGCGCGCGGCGAAAGCCCGATTAGCTATGCTCTGGGTTAAGGAGTTTCAACCCGTCGTGACGCCTGCGAAACCCTTACGCGTCGATCTGTCCGTGGCCGTCCTGGCCGCCCTGCTGCTGGCCGCCTGCGGGGGCAGGCCGCACGCCGTGACCCGCGCCGAGCCCGCGGCGCAGGACAGCGCCTACCTGGCGCCGCCCAGGGTGGACGCGGTGCGAGTGGGGCCGGGCGGCGTGACCCTTTCGGGCCAGGCGCCGGCCGGCGGCCAGGTGCGGCTGGCGACGCCCGCGGGCCAGGCGATGTTCGCGCCGGCGGACGCCCACGGTCGCTGGACGACGATGCTGCCGCCGGCCGCCGAGCCGCGGATCTTCGGCCTCTCGGTGACCACCGGCGGCCGCCAGGTGCAGGCCGAGGGTTACGTGCTGGTGACGCCCAGCGGACAGGCCGCCCTGCTGCGGGCCGGGACCAGCGCCTGGCGCATCGATCCGGCCCCGCGGCCGGGCCTGCGGGCCATCGACTTCGACCGCGGCGGCGGCCTGGAGGTCTCGGCCGCCGTCCCGCCGGGCGCCACCGTCATCCTGCGCCTGGACGGACGGCAGGCGGCCGAGGGGCGGGCCGACGCCGCAGGCCGCTACGCGGCGAGCCTGGGTGGAACGGCGCCCATCAAGCCGGGCCCGCACCAGGTGCAGATCTTCGGTGACGGCTTCTCCGACCAGGCGGTGGTGCGGGTCTCGCCGGCCGCGCCCCTTGCGGACGGCCCGCTGCGTAGCCAGCTCACATCCGCCGGCCTGAGGGTCGACTGGATGACGCCGGGCGGCGGCGAGCAATCCACCCTCCTGATCCGCTGACGGAGCCCCGGTTGGCCTTCGCACACCCCGGAATGGCCCGCCGCTTCGGCGGCGAGATTGCGCCGGCCCAGGTGAAGTTCAGCTTCTGGGGGTCGCTCGCCGACCTCGGCAGGCTGGTGATGCGCTCCGGCGCGCCGCAGCTTCGCCTGCGGATCGCCGCGGCCCTGGTGCTGGTCTTCGTGGGCAAGGCCGCCGGCGTCGTCGCCCCGGTGATGCTGGGGGACGCCATCAACACCCTGCGGCCGGTCGTCGAGGGGGGTATCGCGATGGGCGCCGCCTTCTTCCTGCTGGTGGCGGGATTCGCGGGGCTGCGGCTGGTGGCGGCCTGCGCGCCCTACGCCCGGGACGCGATCTTCACCCGCGTCTCCCAGTCCACCATGGCCAAGGCCGCGGTGGAGACCTTTGCCCATGCGCTCGGCCTGTCGCTGGACTTCCACCAGTCGAAGCAGACCGGGACGCTGACGCGCATCATCGACCGCGGCGCGCGCTCCACCGACTTCCTGATCCGCAGCCTGATCTTCAACCTCGGCCCGACGGTGGTCGAACTGGTTATGGCCATGGCGGTGATGGTGGTGCGGCTGAACCTGGCGTTCGCGGCCACGGCGTTGGCCACCATGGCGCTCTACGTCGTGGTCACCTTCCGGATCACCAACTGGCGGCTCTCGCACCGCCGCGAACTGAACGACGCCGACAACCGGGTGGCCGGCCTCTCCGGCGACGCCATGATCAACTACGAGACGCTGAAGACCTTCGGGGCGGAGACCCGGATGGTGCAGACCTACGAGACGGCGATGGGCGACTACGTCGAGGCCAGCGCCCGGGCCAACGCCTCGCTGAACCTCTTGAACGCCTCGCAGTCGCTGATCCTCAACGTCGGCCTGGGGGCGATGACCGCCATGGCCGGCTACCTGGTCTCGGCCGGATCCCTGAAGATCGGCGACGTCACCATGGCGGTGATGCTGCTCTCCGGCCTCTATGCGCCGCTCGGCATGCTGGGCTTCCAGTACCGCGAGATCCGCCAGGCGTTCATCGACATGGAGCAGATGGTCTCCCTGCACGACGTGACGCCGGACATCGTCGATGCGCCCGACGCCGTGGACCTGCCGCCGGCCGGCGGGCAGGGCGCGGCGCTCGCCTTCGACCGCGTCAGCTTCCAGCACGACGCCCGCTCGGTGGGGCTGAAGGACGTGAGCTTCTCAGCCCCGCCGGGGACGACCACGGCGCTCGTGGGGCCGTCCGGGGCCGGCAAGACCACCGCCGTGTGCCTGGCCATGCGCCTCCTGGACCCCAAGGCGGGCCGGGTGCTGATCGACGGCCTCGACATGCGGCAGGTGAAACAGGCGGCGCTGCGCCAGGCGGTGGCCCTGGTGCCGCAGGACGTGGCCCTGTTCAACGAAAGCCTCTACGCCAACATCGCCTTCGCCCGGCCGGGCGCGGGCCTGGGCGAGGTGCGCGCCGCGGCCGAGGCCGCCGAGCTCGGCCCGTTCATCGACGGCCTGCCCAACGGCATGTCCACCATGGTGGGCGAGCGGGGCCTGAAGCTCTCCGGCGGCGAGCGCCAGCGGGTGGGTATCGCCCGCGCGCTGCTGGCCAACCCCCGCGTCCTGATCCTCGACGAGGCCACCAGCGCGCTGGATGGGCCCACGGAGGCCGCGATCCAGGAGACCCTGCGTAAGGTCAGGGCCGGCCGCACCACCCTGGTCATCGCCCATCGCCTATCCACCATCGTCGACGCCGACCAGATCCTGGTCCTGCGCCGCGGCAGGATCGTCGAGCGCGGGACCCACACCCAGCTGCTGGCCAAGACCGGGGAGTACGCCGCGCTCTGGCGGCGGCAGACGCGGGAAACCTAACCGATCGTCTTGCCCATCCGAACCAAGGGGACGGGCTCGCCGCCGCGGTCGTCCAGGATCTCCTCGATCGCCCGGAAGCCGTAGCTCTCGTAGAGCGGGCGGCCGGCGAGGGTGGCCATCAGCTCCAGGCGGGTGAAGCCCTCGGCGCGGGCCGCGGCTTCGCAGAGCGTCAGGATCAGGCGGCCGACGCCGCGGCGGGCGAAGCCGGGCCGCGTGTACATGGCCCGCACCCGAGCCGCATCGACCGCCGGGTCGAGCAGGGCGGCGTCGCGGCCGGGGGAATGGTCGCCGCCGTAGAGGGTGGCCCTGCGGCTCCAGCCGCCGCAGCCGGCGACCTGGCTGTCCGCCTCGACGACGAAATAGGTCGCATCGGCGATCAGCTGCCGGTCCAGGCCCATGATGGCGTGGCTGGCGGCGATCTGGGCGGGGGTCAGGAAGCCCGTCTGCAGCTCGCCGATGGCGGCGGCCATCACCGCCTCCAGGGCCGGGATGTCGCCAGCGCCCGCCAGGCGGGACGTCAGCCCCGCCACGGCCCTATTCCGCGGCCCGGGGGATGTCGTAGGGCTTGACCACCGGGGCCGGCGGCGCGCCGCGCACCTGCCGCCAGAGCCAGCCGAACCGGCGCGAGGCGACCATCGGCGCGGCCAGCAGCACCGGGGTCAGCACCAGGGTCAGCAGGGTGGCGAACGAGAGGCCCCAGACCACGCTGCCGGAAAGCTGCACCCACCACTCCGAGCCCGGCGCCTGGTACTCGAGGTGCCCGTTGTGGAAGTTCGGGTGGATCTGGAACATCAGCGGCAGCAGGCCCACCACCGTCACCACCGTGGTCAGCATCACCGGCCGGAACCGCTGCGCGGCCGCCCGGACCGCCGCCTCGTCCGCCTGGAAGCCCTGGTGGCGGAGCTGGTAGAAGGTGTCCACCAGCACGATGTTGTGGCCGACGACCACACCGAAGAGGGCGATCACGCCCGTGCCCACCATGATCACGCTCATGTAGTCGAAGGTGTGCAGCAGGTTGACCTGCACGCCCAGGAGCACGCCGACCGTGGACAGCACCACGGCCGAAAGGGTCACCAGCACGCCGTAGAAGCTGTTGAACTGCCAAAGCAGGATCATCGCCATCATGCACAGCGAGGCGGCGGCTGCGACCATGAAGAAGACGGCCGCGTCCGCCCCCTGTTCGTCGGCGCCGGCGAACTTCACGTGCACCTCGGGGTCGATGCCGGCCTTGGCGAGCCAGGGCTTGAGGGCGGCGATCTTCTGGTTGGCGGCGACCCCGGCCACGGTGTTGGCCTGCAGCAGCACCAGCCGCTGCGCCTCACGGCGCTGGATCTGGGTCACCTGCTGGGTGGGCAGCTGCTTGACGAAGTAGCTGGCGGGCACCGGGCCGGAGGGCGTGGTGATCTTCAGCTGCTCGAAGGCGGCCAGGTTGCGCGCGTCGCCCGGGAAGCGCACCCGGATGTCGAGTTCGTCCTGGGCGTCATCGGGGCGGAAGCGGCCCACCAGCACCCCATCGGTGAGGAACTGGATCGCCTGGCCCACCGACAGCACGTCGACGCCGTAGCGGCCGGCCGCCTCGCGGTCGACGGTGAGGTTGTACTCGATGCCCGGCGAGGTGCGGTTGTCCTCCAGTTCGATCAGCTGCGGGTCGGCGGCGAGCTTGGCCTTGACCATGTCCGCGGCCTTGTCGAGCACTTGCGGGTTGTGGCTGGTGAGCTGCACCTGGATGGCCTTGCCGATCGGCGGGCCGGACTCCGGCTCGCGCACCTCGACCTGCATGCCGGGGATATTGGTCACCCGCTTGCGGATGTCCGCGGCGATGTCGGCGCCGCGCACCCCCAGGGCCTTGCGGTGCTCATAGTCCTGGAACTGCACCTCGATGCGGCCGACCGTGTCGTTGGGCGGTGAGTTGGGGCCGCCGATGGAGACGATGCCGCCGGCGCGGACGTACATGGACTCGATACCCTTGATTCCGGTCAGCTGGGTCTCGACCTGGCGCACCAGGCTGTCCTGGGCCTCAGGCGAAAGGTTGCCGCGCGCCTTGACGTAGACGGTGATCTCCTGCGGGTCCTGGTTCAGGAAGAACTCGGTGCGGTGCTTGGTCCCGCCGAACCACATGACGATGGCCACCACCGTCACCAGCGCCGCCACGCAGGTCCGTCCGGGGTGCTGGCCCAGGTAGGACACCGTGCGGGCGTACCAGCCCATGAACCCCTTCATCTCCCGCGGGTCGCCGTGCTCCGACTTCTCGATCTCGGCCAGATGCTCGGCGTCGACGGCCGTGGCGCGCCCGAAGATCGAGCCGACGGCGGGTGTGAACAGCAGGGCCACGAAGATCGACGCGCCCAGCACGAAGAACAGCGTCAGCGGCAGGAAGCTCATCACCTTGCCGGGGATCGAGTTCCAGAACAGGAACGGCAGGAAGGCGCAGAGCGTGGTCAGCGTGCCGTTGGTCACCGGCCAGAACATGCGCTTGCCGGCCGCCGCGAAGGCCTGCTCCTTCGGCATGCCTTCGGCCATCTTGCGGTCGGCGTACTCGACCACGACGATGCCGCCGTCCACCAGGATGCCCACCGCCAGCACCATGCCGAACATGACCATCTGGTTCAGGGTCACGTTGGCGCCGTGGATCAGCATGAAGCCCAGGAGGAAGCACACCGGGATCGCCAGGCCCACGATGACGCCCTGCCGGACGCCCAGGCTCGCCACGACGATCATCATTACCAGCAGGCTGGCGGTCAGGATGCCGCTCTCCAGCACCGTCAGGGTGCGGCCGATGAATTCGGAATTGTCGTAGGTGAAGTCGACCTTCACCGTCGATGGCCAGTGCTTGGACTCCTCGGCCACGATGGTGCGGACGGTCTTCACGGTCTCCAGGATGTTGGCGCCGTGCCGCTTGGTGACGTCCAGCGCCACGGCGGGCTCGCCGTTGAAGCGGGTGACGAAGGCCGGCTCCTTGAAGGTTCGGCGCACACTGCCGATGTCGCCGATGGTGACCAGGCGGTCGCCGTTCTTCTTGATCGGCAGGGCCAGGATGTCGGCGGGGCTGCGCACCACGCCGGGGATCTTCATGGCGAACATCCCGGCGCCCGAGCGAAGGTCGCCGGCCGGCACCAGCTGGTTGTTGCGCGCGATCACCCCGGACAGGTCGGTCGCCGAGACGTTGTAGGATTCCATCCGCAAGGGGTCGATGTCGACCTCCAGCAGCTCCTCGCGCGCCCCGCTCTCGAAGGCCTCCTGCACGTCCGGGGAGGATTCCAGGCGCTCCTTCAGGCTCTTGGAGATGCGCGCCAGCTCGCGCTCCGGCGCACCGCCGTGCAGCACGACCCCGATCACCGGATTGTCGGCGAAGCTCTGCTCCTGGATGATCGGCGGCTCGGCGTCCGGCGGGAAGCGCGCGCGGGCCAGGTCGGTCTTGGCGCGGATGTCGTCCAGCGCCTTCTGCCGGGGCGCGTTGGGCTCGAACTCCAGCGCGACGATCGCCGAGCCCTGGCGGGCGACGGCGTTCATGTGCTTGACGCCCTGCACGGTCTGCAGCTGCACTTCCAGCGGCTTCACCAGCAGGCGCTCGGCGTCCTCCGGGCTCACGCCGGGGAAGGGCACGATGACCGTGATGTACGGCAGGTCGATGTCGGGCATCGCCTCGCGCGGCATGGAGAAGTAGGCGAACAGGCCGAACAGGCAGGCCGCGAAGGTGACGCCCAGCACCACCTTCCGCCGCTTGATCGCGCCGTCGATCAGAGGACCGATCATCGCATCCTTCTCCTGCCGCCCCTCTTGTCGCCGTGGGCGCTCAGCGCGCCTGGGCGACGCGAACCTTCTGGCCGTCGGCGACGTAGGATTGCCCGACGACGATCAATTGCACAGGACCGTTCAGGCCCTTCACCCACAGGCCTTGCGGCGTCTCTTCCATGACCGTGATCGGGGCGAAGGCGACGCGGCCGTCCCCCAGGACGTAGCGCACCCCTTGGCGGCCGGCGCTGTCCAGCACGAGGCTCGACACCGGCACCAGGTGTTCCGGACCCGAACCCGCGCCGATGTGCAGTTCCGCCGAAAGGCCCGAGCGGACGTCCAGCTTCGGATTGGGGACGGTGACCTCAAGGTGATAGGTGCGGGTCTGCGGGTCGGCGTCGTGCGCGACATAGCGGATATGGCCGGTGAGCGTCTGACCGGACACCAGTCTGGCGGTGGCGAGCGCGCCCACCTTCAAGGACGCCGCGGCGGTCTCCGGCACGTCGCCAACGACCAAGAGGGGATCGATCTCGATCATCGTGCCGCAGGGCTGGCCCGGGCCGAGGTAGGCGCCGACCTCGGCGTCACGGTGGTCGAAGACGCCGCTGAAAGGCGCCTTGATGTTCACCTGGGCCAGGGCGATCTCGCCCTGGCGCACGGCGGCGGCCGAGGCGTCGAGATTGGCCTGGCTCGTCAGGAGCTGCATGGGCGAGCGGAAGCCTTTCTTGGCCAGTTCCTCGTTCTGCTGCTGGGCCAGTTGCATGGACTTCTGCTGGGCGCGGGCCTGGTCGAGGGCCGCCTGGCGGGCGTCGACGGCGAGGTGGCAGAGCACAGCGCCCTGCTTGACGAAGGTTCCCTGCATCACCGGCGCGGCGGCCACCGTGCCGGCGGTCTCGGAGCGGACGACCACCGTGCGTGTCGCCTGCGTGCGCCCGCGCACGACGACGTCGTAGGGGCGCTCCACCTGCGGCACGAGCCTGGCCTGCACGCTGGGCGGCCCGGCGGGGCCGGCGGTGGTCTTGGCCTGCGCGGCGTTGGGTTCGCCGCCGCCGAACAGGCTGCGGACGATGAAATAGAGGACCACGACGCCGACGACGACGACGATGAACACGTACTGGGATTTCATCCGCATCAAGCTGTCCCTGGGTCCCCCGCACCTCGCTCGCGAATCAGACGCCTTGACGCGCGACCCCTGCCGGGATTTTGCGCGCTTGTGATGCCAGTGTTACGCGAGCGCAAATGAAATCGCGGACACGATAGCAACACGACGTTTATGACTGGTTCGCAGCACACCATTGCAACACGAGGTTGCGGCGGGCGCCGCGTGACCTCGTGTCGCGCAAGCTTACTATGTAAAGGATAGCAGGTGAAATACCTCCACACCATGGTCCGGGTCACCGATCTGGACGCCTCGCTGGACTTCTACTGCAACAAGCTGGGCCTCGTGGAGGCCTCGCGGACGGAGAACGCCCAGGGCCGCTTCACCCTGGTCTTCCTGTGCGCCCCCGGCGACGCGGACGCCAAGGCCGGGAAGGCCCCGATGGTCGAGCTGACCTACAACTGGGACCCGGAGGCCTACGAGGGCGGCCGCAACTTCGGTCACCTGGCCTATGCGGTGGACGACATCTACGCCCTTTGCCAGCGGCTGAAGGACGCCGGCGTGGTGATCAACCGGCCGCCCCGCGACGGGCGCATGGCCTTCGTCCGCTCGCCGGACAACATCTCCATCGAACTGTTGCAGTCCGGCGCGGCCCCGCCGCCGGCCGAGCCCTGGGCGTCGATGCCCAACGTGGGGGTCTGGTAGGGCCGGTTCAGGCGGCCCTGCGCCAGGCGCCCGGCGCGGCGCCGAAGGCCCGGCGGAAGGTGGCGTTGAAGTGGCTGATGTCGTTGAAGCCGAC
>Ga0207695_10004241_pt1 | contig 19701 bp, 21 predicted proteins | sample KBSC54metaG_FD_184354 | JGI IMG/M metagenome (GOLD analysis project Ga0207695, IMG submission 184354) | Corn rhizosphere microbial communities from Kellogg Biological Station, Michigan, USA - KBS C5-4 metaG (SPAdes) (version 2) | ecosystem: Host-associated > Plants > Roots > Rhizosphere > Soil... | reverse complement strand
CTTTCGGACGACAAGCAATAGATCGTACGCATATAAGCTCCCACACTTCGTTCAGACAACAGAGTGAGGCTATCGTATCCCACTTGCGCCCGTAATGCAATGCCGTGACAGCGAGAAATGCGAAATTGTCATCAAAAGTGTCTTAGGGAAGTTCTGGATGACTAAAAGGCTATTGAACCAGCTGATAGCTGTCCGTGCCGTGGAGGAACCTTGCCGGACGTCTAACCCTGCGTCCTCTTCCAATCCGACGAAGAGCGACTGGGTCTTTCACTCCGAAATCGGGGTGTCGGCCCGAGAGTTCGATGGAAACCAGGTTCGGGGAAGCAACAGCGCATCTCCACAGCCAGGAACCCTTGGCGATCCCAGGAGCTGATTTGAGGTCCCCTGCGTGGTTGGGGTTGCTGACGGTCTTCGCCGCGCTCGAGGCAGGCGACGACCACATTTGCATGCGTGCTTGCGCACCAGCTTCGGCAGCTTCTATCGAGTCCAGCCTATTCGTATTTTGGCTTGTTCCCGTAGGGGCGGAAGGTTAGAGCTTCGACGGGCGTCAATGAATGCAAAATACAATCGCCGCATCTACAACCCTCGAACGAGTCGCAAATGCGGCGAAAAAACTCTCGGACCGGAAAAATTAACCCTTGGGGGCTGTGGTGGTGTCCGCGTCCTTCTTCTTCTTCTTGCCCTTCTTCTTGCTGGTACCGTCGGCCGGTTTGTCGTCCGCGAAGGCTACTGTGGTGCCGATGACGAGGGCGAGGCCCAGCATCAAGCTCATGAGTTTTTTCATTGCTGTCAGAATCTCCTTTTGATGGTTGCGACGTTTCCGTCTACGAGTCCAATCATGGCAAGCCGACATGAACTTGCTCTTAAGACACTATTAAAATCCCTTCATTACTACAAGTGGTCACAGGAGATTTAGAAAAATATCTAATTTGGATTCGTTGCTCTATCTGGTTTGTCTACAGTTAGTTGGTGTGTTTTGTCGATAAACGGGTAGCCTCTAGGGACCGAGCACTAGATTCTGGTGCTCAGTACTATAAATTCAGAATGAAGAAGAATGAACTTGCAATGCTGCTGGCAAAAGAAAACAAGATCCCGGAGAGCGCGGCAGCCGATGAGCTCGACCGGGTGGTACACGATATTCTAAGACGGCTCCGCAAAGGTGAGCGCGTCTCGGTTCCTGGACTCGGCATCTTTAAACCGGGGAAAACACAGGCCTTCCGGCTGGAGAAGTCCCTTGAGAAGTAAGCGGGATGTGCGATCGACACCAGTCCGCCTGGGCCGCGTGGTGCAACAGTGTCTCCGGGAGGGGAATGTTGTCGAGATCGACGGCCTAGGGGTGTTCCGGCCGCTCGGCAAAGGAAAGTTCGGTTTTGTGGCGGAAAGCGCGCCGAGCGTGTTCCTGGCCTATGTGGAAGAAGATCTGCCGCAGGTTCGAAAGCTGTTTGACGCGCTGGCGGCCGCCGGCTTCAAGCCGTGGCTGGACAAACGGGATCTCATGCCCGGCCAGAACTGGCCGCGTTCGATACAGGGTGCGATCAGTGTCTCGGATTTCTTTATCGCGTGTTTCTCGCGCCGCACGATGTCCAAACGAGGGACGTTTCACGCCGAACTGCGGTATGCCATCGACTGCGCATCCGAGATACCGATTGACGAGATCTTCCTGATTCCCACTCGCCTGGAGCCGTGCGACATACCACCACGGATCGCTGAACAAATTCATTACGTAGATCTGTTTCCAAATTGGGAAAGAGGGGTGAAACGAATTGTGGCCTCCGTTCACAAACAGATGAGGTTGCGGCGGAAGCGCCGGTTACTTGCCGCCTAGCGCTTTTTTTGCTCGGGGGGCTTCTTTGCCGTCCGGCTCGAGTTCCAGGTACTTCTGGAATGCCAGCCGGGCGGACTTTTTGTCTTTCATTTTTTCTTTGGCCTCGCCAAGTTTGAAGTAGGCATCCGCCATTCCCGGATTCCACTTGGTGGCCTCTTCGAAGCGCCCCGCCGCAGCCCGATAGCTTCCCTTTTTGAAGTAGTAGTCGCCGATTTTCAATTCTTTCTCCGCCTGTAGCGGATTGAAAGTATACTCCTTCGGCTTCATGGTGACGTCTTCTTCCGGAGGTTCCTGCTCTTCGGGAGGCGCCTGCGGCTTTCGGTCCTGGGGCTTTGCTTCTTCCGCTGGCTTGGCTTGCGGCAATAGCGGTAGTGAGGCCACGAAAGGAGAGATGAAAAGCGCGAGGAAACGCGTTCGTGTCACACTTAAAGTATAGCCTTCGATCCCCTGCCTGGATCTCCGTGAAATGGATCTCCGTGAAAGAGTTTCTCAACTGCCTACTGTGCCTGGCGTGTATCTGTACAAGGACACCCACGGCACCGTTATCTATGTAGGGAAGGCGAAGAATTTGCGGGCTCGCGTCCGCAGCTATTTCAACGAAGACCGCCTGGCTGATTCCAAAACAGGCACCCTGATCGCCGAGGCTCGCGATGTCGATTTCATTGAGGTCGATAACAACAAGGAAGCTCTCGCGCTTGAGAATAATCTGATCAAGCAGTGGAAACCCCGGTTCAACATTCTGCTGCGGGACGACAAGACTTATCCGTATATCAAGCTGACCGGTGAAAAGTATCCGCGTGCCTATGTGACGCGGCGTTTGCGCAAAGACGGCTCAAGTTACTATGGGCCGTATTTCCCCGGGAATCTCGCACATCGATTGGTGAGTTCCATTCATCGCTTGTTCAAAGTGCCGTCGTGCAACGTCGATCTGACGCGAAAGCATACGCATCCGTGCTTGCAATATCACATTCATCGCTGTTTGGGGCCTTGTGTACAAGGATTGACTACGGACGACGCCTATGCGGATGCAGTGCGCAATGTGCGGTTGTTTCTCGAGGGCCGGCATGGCGATTTGAATAAGCGTCTCCGGCTGCAAATGGAAGATGCTTCGGAGGGAATGCGCTTCGAGGAGGCGGCCAATCTGCGCGATCTCATTTCCACTGTGGAGGAGATGGAGCAGAAGCAGAAGATGGCCGCAGCCGAGGGCGACAACATCGACATTTTTGCTTACTACGCGGAACCTCCGCTGATTGCGGTGAACCTGTTCCATCTGCGCAACGGGCGTATTGTGGACCGGCGCGAATTCTTCTGGGAGGACCAGATGGAGTTCGATCCTTCGGAGTTCTTTTCCGCTCTGATCAAGCAGATTTATCTCAATCAGCAATATATTCCTTCGTGTATTCATGTGCCGATGGAGTTTGAGGATCTGGAGGCTTTGGAAGAACTGCTGTCGGAGAAGCGCGGCCACAAGGTGGAGATTCAGACGCCGCAACGCGGTCAAAAGCGGGCGATGCTGGCGTTGGTGGAGACGAACGCCAAGCATAGTTTCGATTCGCGCTTCCGCGTGCTGAAGCCATCATCGAAAGCAATTCAGGAGGCTCTGCAGGACGCGCTTACCTTGCAGGAAGCGCCCAAGCGGATTGAGTGCTTTGACATTTCACACATTCAGGGCACGGACAAAGTCGCCAGCATGGTGGTGTGGGAAGACGGGCGGATGAAGAAGGCGGACTACCGCAAGTTCATCATCCGGACGGTGATTGGAAACGACGATTTTGCGTCAATGAGCGAAGTGATTACGAGGCGGTATAGCCGGCTGCAGGAGGAGAACAAGCCGATGCCGGGGCTGATCCTGGTGGACGGCGGATTGGGGCAGCTTCACGCGGCTGCCGATGCGCTGGAGGCGATCGGAATCATCAATCAGCCGTTGGCGTCGATTGCGAAACGCGAGGAGTGGATTTACGTGCTGGGGCAGGAGGACGAGCCGATTGTTCTGGATAAGTTTTCGCCGGTGCTGCATTTGGTGCAGATGATTCGCGATGAGGCGCATCGGTTTGCGATTACGTTTCATCGCACGCGGCGAAATGCTTCGCGGATGACTTCGGAGCTTGAGCAGGTTTCGGGGATTGGGAAGCGCACGGTGGAGAAGTTGCTGCGGGAATTCGGTAGTCTGGAGCGGGTGCGGTTGGCTAGCGATGAGGAACTGGGACGGGTGATTGGGCCGGCGGCGGCGAAAAAACTGCGGAACCTTGAGCCACGGATGGACACGAATGGACACGAATAACAATCTCCGTTCGGCCGCGGATTAACACTGATGAACGCGGATAACAACATTCCTAAGATTTTGGGGGCTTACTATACCGATTCGCAGATTGCGGATTTTCTCGTTTGGTGGGCTGTGCGGTCTCCTTCCGATCGCATTCTTGATCCTAGTTTTGGCGGGGGTGTGTTTTTGCGTTCGGCTTGTAAGCAGCTTGCCAGTTCGCAGGTGCTTGGGGTTGAGATTGATCCCGAGGTGCATGCCCGGATTAGTGAGAAGCTTTGCGATGAGTTTGGGACTAAGCCTAAGAATTTGCGGCTAGGGAGTTTTTTTGATGTGGGTCCTGGGACGTTGGCTCCCGTGGATGCGATTGTCGGTAATCCTCCGTTTATTCGATTCCATCGTTTCTCGGGTGATGTTCGGCGGCGGGCTTTGGCTTGTGCGCTTGAGCAAGGGGTTCGGTTGAGCGAACTCGCTAGTTCCTGGGCGGCGTTTCTGGTCCATAGCGTTTCGTTTCTTCGGCCTAGTGGCCGGATCGCTATGGTGGTTCCGGCTGAATTCGCTCATGCGGCTTATGCCGGGGCGGTTTTGCGGCATTTGCTTGGTTCGTTTCAGTCGGTCACGATTCTTACTTTTCGGAAGCGGTTGTTTGCTGATTTGAACGAGGACACGATGCTTCTTTTGGCCGACGGGCGCGGTTTGGGGCAGGGCGAACTGTTGTGGCGGGACTTGGCTCATGCGGGGGAGTTGAGCAATCTACAGATGTCGCCTGTGCTTCTTCCTGGGACTACTCGGCTCGATTGCGAGCACAAATTGGTGGAACAGTTCGTTCCTCAGAAGGCTCGAGATCTTTATCGGCGGTTGAAGGAATCGGCGGAGACTGTAGAACTGGGCGACGCTGCTGATGTTGGAATCGGGTATGTGACTGGGGCCAACGATTTCTTCCACGTGTCGCTGGAAATGGCTTCCGAGTGGCGGATTCCGCATGATTTTCTACGGCCGGCGGTACGTCGCGGGCGGGCATTGGCTGGACTTCGATTTACACGCGGCGATTGGGATCGGGCCGCTACAACTGGCGATGCCGGCTATCTTTTATCGATCGCGTCGGCGGAGAACCTGCCGGATGGCGTACGGCGTTATATTGAGGCGGGCGAGGCGCAGGGCGTTCCTAAGGGTTACAAGTGCCGCAACCGGTTTCCTTGGTTTCGGGTGCCTCATGTGCATCATCCGGATGCGTTTCTTACTTACATGAGCGGGTTTACTCCACGCCTGGTCGCTAACGATGCGAATGCCGTCGCGCCGAATACTTTGCACGTCGTGCGTCTGCGTGCCGGGGCGGAGTTGGGCGTGGAAGCTTTGTCCGCGCTCTGGCAGACTTCGTTGACTCGATTGAGCGCCGAGATTGAAGGGCATCCTCTTGGGGGCGGCATGTTGAAATTGGAACCGACGGAAGCGGAGCGCGTGGTGATCGCGAACCGGAGGATGAAAAACACGGAGGCGGTGGGTCTGGTGCGGGAGTTGGACCGTATGATTCGGGCTGGAAAAGAAGAGGACGCTCAGAACCTGGTGGATCAGCGAGTCCTGCGTGAGGGCCTGGGGCTTTCCGCTTCCGATTGCGCAACTCTTCAGCTTTCTACCGAAACTCTGCGCAACCGGCGCACGTTGCGGACTTGATAAGTCCGGCGGATGCGGACCATTCCCTTGAGGTTTAAGCGCTAAAAGAGCTACCGCAACCGCATGTCGATTTCACATTTGGATTGTTGAACTTGAATCCGGAGCCTTCCAGACTCTCCACGTAATCGACCTCGGCGCCGTCAAGATATAACAGGCTGGCCTGATCGACGAATACCTTTAAGCCTTTGAAGGTATATGTCTTATCCAGCATGTTCGGACTGTTCTCGAAGGCCATGGAATAGCTGAACCCGGAGCATCCGCCACCAACGACGGAAATCCGGAGACCGGCCGGTTTGGGCTCCTGGGACTCCAAAATCTCCTGGACCTTGCCAACCGCTGTTTCGCTCAATTGAATCATTCGCTCACCTCCGCAATGAAATGCGTAACAATATTGTACCTGGAATCGTTCATCTATACCACTAGCTTGGATGGCGGATTCTATCCGAAAGATACATAAATCTGTTATGTTGAAATACCTTGGAACCGTGATGGCAGGCTCTACGTCGCAATGGTATGAATACGTTGAGCGGCGTGCTCCCGTTTCCAGCCACCGGCGAAGCGACCCGGACAAAGGCGAGAGTGGACCACCGAACTTCTGAGGAAGCAGCGCTTGTCCGCCGCGTTCAGGCGAAGGACGAAATTGCGTTCCGTGAGATCGTGGAGCGTTATCAGACCAAGGTTTTTTCCATCATCTACGGCATTCTTCGGAATCACAACGATGCTGAAGATATCGCACAGCAGGTGTTCTCGAAAATTTATTTCTCCATCGGGAACTTCGATTTCCGCAGTTCGCTGCTCACATGGATCTACAAGATCACGGTAAACGAATGCTACGATTATCTGCGCAAGAAACGGGTGCGCAAGCTTGTCTATGAGAGCGACTTCTCCGAAGAAGACACGATGCGGATGGAGAATTCGGAGACGGCGCGGGATCAGCGTCCGGCTGTGGACAAGACTCTGGAACGGCAGGATCTGATTTCGAAACTATTGACCAAGATTTCGGCTGAAGATCGCGCGCTCATCATGCTGAAGGAAGTGGAAGGCCACTCTGTAGAAGAACTGGCTCAAATGACCGGGATGAATGAGAATACAATCAAAGTGAAGCTGTTTCGTACACGACAGAAGTTATTGAAGGCGGCACAGCGGCTGATTCGCACTAGCGGTTCGGTTGTTGCCTGACCGGAAAACGATAGAAATTTATAGCGGGCATAGACTCGCATTGTAGTTTTAGTTCTTAGGGAAGAAGCTATGCATGAGCCTGTAAAGGGACGCATTGAAGATTACCTGCACGGAAGCACGCCTCTGCCGGAAGTCGACGAGCATCTGAGGCAGTGCAGTTCGTGCCGGTTGGAATTGACGGCGATGAAGAAGCACGCAGAGATTCTTCGGTCTTTGAAATCGCCAAGGCAAGTGGAGCCATCGGCCGGTTTCTACGCGCGGGTCTTACAGCGCATTGAAAGCCAACCTCTGCCGTCGGTGTGGAGCTTGTTCGGCGAGTCGATGTTTGCCAAGCGGCTTACGTACGCCTCCATTACTTTTTTGGTACTCCTCGGCACTTATTTCGTTTCCTCCACCGAACCGCAGCAGCCGCTGGCATCGAGCGCGCCTGAGGCGATTATGGCCGGGGACGATCTGTCGCCTTCCATGGGAGTGGATCAGCAAAAGGACCGTGAGGCGATTCTGGTCAATCTGGCGACATACCAAGAGTAGATGATGGACTCGAGGCCGGCTCCCTGGAAGAATCCTCGAATTGTCTACACGCTGCTCTTGGTTTTTCTGTCGGGCGCGGTTGCCGGAGCTCTCACAATGCGTTTCGGATTTCAACCCGAGCGGCACCGATCCGGCCCCTACTGGAAAGAAGGTGGACGCGATATTTCTCTCCAGCGCTTCAAGAGTGAGTTGAATCTGACGCCGGACCAGGCTGGACAGATTGCCAGTGTGCTCGACGACTTCATGATGTATTATCAGACGCTGCAAGCGCAGATGGACGATGTACGCGCAACTGGTAAGAACCGGATTATGAAGCTGCTGAATGAAGAGCAGCGCCAGAAATTCGAGCACATGCTGAGCGATTTGCAGACGAAGCAGATCCGCTGAAATCTGCGGTAGAATCCACGCAGATGCCAACGCGCCGTGCATTTCTCCAGTCTTCCGCCGGGGCGCTGGCGGCCGCCTCGCTTCCGGCGGCGGAGAAGAAAGCCAACATCCTGTTCATCATGCCCGATCAACTGCGGGCGCAGGCGCTCGGTTGCATGGGCAATGTAGACGTGCGCACTCCTCACATCAACCGGATCGCGGCGGAAGGGCTTTTGTTCAGAAATACATTCGCCAACACGCCTGTGTGCTGCCCGGCACGCGCGAACATCCTGACGGGTAAATACGCGCACAAGAACGGCATGACGGCGAACGATCTGCGGCTGCGCGAATCGGAACCGACGCTTGCAGAGGTCCTCGGAAAATCGGGGTACCGCACGGGCTTCGTGGGCAAGTGGCACTTGGATGGCGGCAAACGGCTGCCGGGATTTGTACCGCCAGGGCCGCGGCGGCATGGCTTTGAATTCTGGGCAGCGAACGAGTGCAACCACTCGCATTTCCATTCGCAATATTTTCGCGATACGGACCAGCCAATTCCGATCGATAAGTTCGAGCCGGAGGTTTGGGCCGAGCTTGGCATCGAGTTTCTTCAGGGAGCGAAGACGGACGCGCGTCCATTTTTCCTGACCGTTCAGATGGGGCCGCCGCACGACCCTTACAAGGCTCCGCCGGAGTACTCGAAGCTCTACGATCCGCAGAGACTCACCATGCGTCCTAACTGGCAGGCGAAGCCGGGGATGCCTGGGCCGGTGGAAATCGCCGAATACTATGGGATGGTCACAGCGGTGGACGATCAGATCGGCCGCCTTATGAAATCGCTCGACGAGTTTGGGCTGCGCGACGACACGATCGTGCTGATCTCATCAGATCATGGCGATATGCTCGGTTCCCACGGCCGCCAATTAAAGCGGAAGCCTTGGGAGGAGTCGATTCACGTTCCAGGAATTTTGAGGTATCCGCGGCGCGTGAAAGCCCGCCGGACTTCCGATGTGTTCTTCACTCACGTGGATTTCGCGCCGACGCTACTGTCGTTATGCGGCATCAAACCGCCGGCTGGAATGCAGGGGACCGATCTGGGGGATCACGTTGCCGGACACGAATCGGGCGGGCCGGATTCCGCGTTTTTCCAGATCTTTGGCCCGTATGAAGGCGATGGGACCGAAGACGGGTGGCGCGGCGTCCGGACCGAGCGGTACATGTACGCTCGATTTGAATCGAAGCCTTGGGTGCTTTACGATTTGCTGCAGGATCCGAGTGAGATGCGCAATCTGTTGGACGATCGGCGCGCGCCGGCGATCCTTCGGGAGATGGAACACCGCCTCGATGGATGGATGCGGCGCACCGGAGATTCCTGGAAGAACGACTGGCACGAACTCGTCGAGGACAAGGGCCGGTTGTACACGCAGGACCAGGTGTTCTACTCGGTGAATGAGTATCTGACCTGGGCCGCCGCACGTCTACAATAAGGAACAACCGCTTTATGATTGGATCTCTGCCGCCGAGCGCAGTTCCCTCCACCGCGGACGACACGCGGTTCTTCGGACATCCTCGCGGTCTCGCCACTCTTTATTTCACTGAGATGTGGGAGCGTTTCAGCTATTACGGGATGCGCGCGCTGCTCATCCTGTTTATGACCGCGACGGTGGCCAATGGGGGCCTGGGATTCAATACCGACAAAGCCGGGGCAATTTACGGTCTGTACACGGCTATGGCTTATCTCGCATGCCTGCCGGGCGGATGGATTGCGGACCGCATCCTTGGCGCGCGCAGATCCGTGCTCTACGGTGGAATCGTGATCGCCTGCGGACATTTTTTCATGGCCGTGCCTACGATCGCGACTTTCTATTTCGGACTCGTTTTGATTGTCATCGGCACCGGATTGCTTAAACCCAACGTGAGCACGATGGTCGGCTCCCTCTACGCTCCGGGCGATAGCCGCCGTGATGCCGCTTTCTCTATTTTCTACATGGGCATTAACGTCGGCGCATTTCTTTCGCCCCTCGCGTGCGGTTATGTCGGCGAGAAAGTGAACTGGCACTGGGGCTTCGGACTGGCGGGAATCGGCATGACAGCCGGTCTCGTTCAGTACATGCTTGGTGCAAAGAATTTGGGTACGGCGGGGTTGTACCCGTGTACGGTGGGCGACCCTGTGGCTGGCGCTTCCGACCGGCGGCGTTTGCTTTACGGAATACTGATCATGGCCGCGATCGCCGTCGCGACGATCGCTACGGCGGCGACCGGCGTGCTTCCCGTAACACCGAATAATCTGGCGGACGTCGTCGGCATGGGACTGATTATTGTGACCGCGGTATTGTTTGGCTGGCTGATTTTCTTTGCCGGCAACATGCCGGCGGAACGCAATCGCTTCATTGTGATTTTCGTTCTGTTCGTCGCCGCGACGTTCTTCTGGGCGGTCTACGAGCAGGCTGGCTCTACGCTGAATCTCTTCGCCGAGCGCAATACAGACCGGGTCATTCTTGGCTACGAATATCCGGCCAGCTGGTTCCAATCGGTGAACTCATTTTTCATTTTTGGACTTGCTCCGGCGCTGGCGTGGCTTTGGGTCCGGCTTGGCAAGCGCGATCCTTCCAGCCCCGCGAAATTCTCTCTTGGGCTTATGCTTGTGGGGCTCAGTTTCGTTGTGATGGTGCTGGGTGCGATTCGGTCGGCTGGCGGTACTCATGTGAGCTCGGCGTATTTGTGGATCTGCTATTTCATCCAGACGGTCGGGGAACTTCTGCTTAGCCCGGTGGGTCTGAGTGCGATGACAAAACTTGCTCCAGTACGTTTTTGCGGCCTGATTATGGGGATCTGGTTCCTGGCCACATCGCTTGGCAACTATATCGCCGGGCGTCTGGCATCGCTTTACGAGACGTTTTCACTGCCGAACCTGTTCGGACTTGGCGCTGCTATTACGATCGGCCTCGGTCTGGTGCTTGCTTTGCTCGTGAGGCCGATTCGAAGGATGATTGGCGCCCCGCATTAGTGGCCGCAAGTGAACGCTGATTGTGGATCAAGTCAGCGCACTTCGCTCATCAACGCTAATAGATTCCGGTCCGGATCGCGGAAGAAGGCCATCCACAGATCGTGGTCCGGCATTTTCGCGAGCATGTGCGGCTCGCGGTCGAACACCACACCTTGTGATGAAAGCGCTGCGTGCATCTTGGCGATATCATCGACCTTGAAGTAAATAATGGAACTGAAGGCCTCACCTTTCTCCTCCGAGGGGCTCAACATCAGCCGAATGCCGTCGCAATCGAAAAAAGCGAGGTTCGGCGGCGCTTGGAAGAGGAGCTTCATTCCGAGCGAGTCGCGATAAAACGCGACGGAGCGCTCCACGTCTTTCACGGTGATCGCTATCTGCCCTATGCGGGTCAATCCCAAGGTCGTCATAGGATCTATTGAACTACGAATAGTGGACGCAGTTCTTCTCGATGCTTGCTATTTCGCTAGACGGCGGAACTCGCGTGGGGAAGCGCCGAATCGGGCACGGAACAGCGTGCTGAAACTGCCCGGGCTTTCAAAACCGCTGTCGAGACAAATTTCCGTCACCGAGGCATCCGTTTCCCGTAGCAGGCGCGCCGCGCGCTCCAGTCTTCTCCGGCGCAGATACTCATGCGGTGTTTCGTGAAATACGGCTTTGAACACGCGGTGAAAATGGAAGGGCGAGAGACAAGCCGATCGCGCGATGTCGTCGAGCGTCAGCACCTGGCCGAGCAATTCGTCCATCATCTGCTTTCCACTGTGCACCCGGCGGTACAACTCGGCCCGTGTCGACATTCGTACGACAGGGAGCCGCGACACCTCGCGATGCCAGCCGGATCGCAGCCGGACCATGGCGGCTGCCAGACGGAAAAACGATTCTTCCAGATCGGCGTCCCCACGCAATGCCTGCTCGCGAAGATCGTGCAGAATGGGCGAGACCAGCGCATCTCCTCTATGGAGACGCTGGAAGAATCCGACGCCAGCGCAGGTAAGCGGCTCGTCGAGCAGCACGCAATCGGCAGTTACACCAGTCCGCCACGCGTCCTCGACGAAGCCCCGGGAGAAAAATATGCAGAACGTTTCTACGGCGCTTTTCGAATCGATAGTGAGCGAATAGGGTTGGTCCTGATTCAAGATAAGATACGAGCCGGAATCCACCTCGAATCGCGATTTTCCCACCGACCACTCGCCGGCGCCCCGCACCAGCGATTTGATCGACAGCGGGCCTGGAAATTCGCGCACATGGTAGCGGTGCTGCGCCCGTCCCCAGAGGATTGCATTGCATTCGCCCAGACGGGACGCGGGTGGATTGATCAGTACGCCCATCCGTCCGCCAGGATAGCAGGATAAAAGGGGTGGCAGGCCCTAGTACAGCAGTACCCACCTAATGTCTTGTACCTATTTCATTTAGAACCAAGGTACTCAATAATTGAAAGGTGATCTACCGGAGACGCCACAGCCGAAGTTTTGTTCCCGGGGGCTTCCACCATTTCGAGAACATCAATAAAACAAAAGTTTACGGTTTTGGCGAGGGCGAGTATATTCAATTGCGGGACGAGTTCGGGAACGTCTGGCGCGGAACCGCGCAGCGCGATGAAGACAATGCAATACGCTACCGGTTTCGCGACAACAAGGGCAACTCGATTACCGGAATCTCCGACCACTATGGTGTAGTTTTGCGCGATGAAAAAGGCAATACTTGGCGCGGATTCGTGTCCTAAGCTGTGTACGAAATTTCCTAGATAGTACTGATCCGGATTATCTCTTCAAGACTCTTCAATCCATTCCGATAAATCGCAGTAGCTTGAACCCATCAGTCAGGTGTTTCAAGCGCGAGTTCCCCATGTTCTGGATGATAGGATTCAAGCAGGGGGAAGTATGAAAAAAACTATCGGAATTCTGCTTACATCGTTGATTTTCTTAGCCCCCGCGTTCGGGGACGAGAAGGGCGGCGGACGTGGTGAGGGCGGTAATCGTGGTGCAGGCGGCGGACACATTCCCGCTCACGGTCCGCCCCCAGCAAGGATGGAATCGCGGCCTGCTCCACGGGGGGAGTCGCGCCCTGCTCCGGAAAGTCGTGGTCGTGGTCCAGAAGGCCGTTCCTTTGCAGATAGGCCCGGTCATCCGGAGGCGCCCCACGTTCACAGCAACGATCAATGGATTGGACATGATTCCGGCCGTAACGATCCGCATTATCACCTCGATCGCCCGTGGGAGCATGGACGCTTCACCGGCGGCTTTGGCCGTGGCCACGTTTTCAGACTTCAGGGAGGAAACCGGGACCGTTTCTGGTTCAACGGATTCTACTTCGGCGTCGCGCCGTACGATTACGACTATACCAACGGTTGGTTATGGGATAGCGACCCGATCGTGATTTATGAAGATCCGGACCACGATGGCTGGTATCTGGCCTACAACGAGAGGTTGGGCACTTACGTTCACGTTACGTATCTAGGGAATCACTAGTTAACTTACACCAAGCGCTCAAACTCAAGCCCACCTCGCCGATATGAACCGGCATGAGGGAAGACTTCATCCACGAGAGTTTCATCAGTAGTGAAGCGGTGTGCGTCCGATTCAACCGGCTGATGCAAAGCCTTTTGCAAGGTAAATTGGAGCGCAACGCGTTTAATCGATGGGAAGTTGATTTGTTGGTCGATATCGAGAGTTGCGTAATGCGGCCTAGCGAGAAGCGCCGAACGCTGATACGGTATCAAAAAGCGGTCACCAAGCAGTTGGAGCACGGTGCATCGCAGCCATTCCGGCTTGCGGAATACCTGCGGCGGAATGGGCTTGGTCGAAAGGCGTGTAAGCGGGCGTCGTAGGGGCGGGCGCGGGCCGTGGTAGGGGCAGGCACCCCAGGGGCACCACGGCTTCCGAGTGCTATCCTGAGGTTTAGGAGAAGGCTCAAATGGGTTGTGGCGGCGGTAGCGGCATTCCGAGTGCACCTCCGGAAGAAAAGACGGGCGGCCGGATGGTGATGTGTGTCAAATTCGGGCGGGAAATGCCGGGATTGGACGAATCGCCATTTGACGGGCATCCACTAGGACAAAAAATCTACGAAAACGTCTCTAAAGAAGCATGGAAGATGTGGCTTGAGCAGATGAAGATGATCATGAATGAATACCGGCTGAATTTAGGGACGCCCGAAGCGCAGGAATTCCTACTCAAGCAAATGGATGATTACTTTTTTGGCGACGGAGCCGCACTGCCCCCGGGTTACGTTGCGCCGAAAACGAAAAACTGAGTTACTTCTTGCCGATCTCGCTGATGGTGGCGGCGCATTTTTCGAGCAGAATTTGATCTTCGTTAGTAAACGCATTCAGCCGTTCGCTTTCCGCGTCGATCAGGGCGACGACTGAGCCGTTGTCCTTCCTGATAACTGGAATCACGATCTCGGAACGTGTGCTCCCGAAAGTGGTCAAATAGCGGGGATCTTTCGTCACATCCCCGACCAGGACCGTTTTCCGGGAAGCAACGGCCGACCCGCACAAGCCTTTCGATGCCGGGAAGTGGGGGTAGGCAGGTTCACCCTGTCCGCTCCATCCGACAACAGTAATATCTTTGGAATCCACTTCGTATATGCCGACCCAGCGATACGGCCCGGCTTTTCGGATGATCTCGGAAATACGTTCGGCCTTCCGTTGCCGGGTGTCCGTGCTGGCCAGAGCCTCGTGGATCTGTTCGAGCACCTTCTGTTCGTTCATTACCAACTAGACTACTGCTAACACGGCGGCGATTTCGAATGAGAGCGCGGCGTGGGCGTGGCGGAGCGCCTTTTCAACCTGATCCGGGGTGGCGGCGCGCGCGAAGATGAACCCGAGATAGGTAGCGCCTTCAGGAAGCTTCTCGAGCTTCTGCCCTTCTTTTGCGGTGATGATGACTTCCGTGATGTTTGGTGTCTGCGCGGCTTCATGCACTCCGGAGGCGCGTTGGAAGATTCCGTTCTTGGGGATGGGAATCATCATGACTCCGGAGGCCTGTTCCTCGCGCTCCCAGGTGCTTGTATCTTCGCCAAGCCCATGGCGGAGGATGAGTTCCTCGAGGCTGCTGTTGTTGCGGAATCGCAGCGCTTTTGCGCAGAGTCCGCCGATTGGCCGCGCTGCTGCCTCGAGAATCCAGGCGCCATGGCGGTTGTAGCGGATTTCTGCGTGTAGCGGCCCTGTGGCGAGGCCTAGAGCGGTGACGGCCTGCTGCGCAGTGTTCGCTAGGGCCTGTTGAACTTGCTGCGGCTCACGAGAGGGTGTAACGTAGATAGTCTCTTCGAAGAAGGGACCTTCGAGCGGGTCGGGCTTGTCGAAGATCGCGAAAACCTTGAGACGCCCTTCGGTGACGATGCCTTCGAGCGCGAACTCACGGCCTTCGATGTAGCTTTCGACTTGAATGAATTGGTCGTGCTCTTCGTGGAGACGGCGGATTTCGGGTGCTTCAAGGATCGCATGGATTCGTTCGAAGGCTGCGGCGAATTCTGTTGGGTTGTTGGCGCGAATGACGCCCCGGCTGGCGGAGAGACCTAGCGGCTTGAGGACACATGGATACTTTATGTTTGTTGCGGCGTTGTGGGGATTGGTGGAGACGGGCAAGCGAAGATATGCGGGCACGAGCATGCCGTTGGCGCGGAACTTTTCCCGGGCTGCGAATTTGTTTTTGCATGCCGCTACGGATTCGGGGGAATTGTAGGGGAGATTGAGCTGACGGGCGGCGAGCGCCGCCAGATACACAGGGCGGTCTCCGACGGCGACGATTGCATCCGGGCGCGGATGAATGGCCGCGAGCGTTGCCGCTGCGCCTTCGGGATCTTCGAAGCGGATGGGAATTGCTTGATCGCCCCAGGGATCGGGGAGTACATGGCAGCGATCGGTGGCCATTACGACTTCAAGGCCCATAACCTGGGCCATTTCGGCGAAAACTTGCGTTTGGTAACCGGTTGTGGCCGCTAGCAGGAGAACTCGTTTCATTCGTTAGACACGCGCCAGTTGGTCTTCCGTTGGTTCGGCGCAACAATACCAGGCTTCATCGAGGTATGGAATGGCGGGTGGCGGCGGTGCTACGAGAGTGGTGTCCATGGGTGTTCCGTGCGCAAGTTTCCAGATTCGCTGGAAGATCTCGTGACGATTGCCTCCGTCGACGAGCGTCATGACGGATTGCGCGAGTTCATCGACCGAGGGATCGGTATGCTTCCACGGGTACATCAATGCTGCTGGATTGAAGGGGCCGATAACTTGTTGAATCTCGTCCAATTCGAGTAGCCGCGAGCCGGATGGGATCAATAGGCGCAGCGCCAGTTGGACGGGATTTACGTTTTCGATCAAACGTAGCTCGGCAATTGTGTTTAGGAGTTGCTGGAAGCCTTGTCGCGTTGTCCATGGCGTGAAGGGGAGGAATGTTGGCGCGAGGGTGAGGCCGATTGTTTGAAATTCGCGGGCGACGTTTATGAAATCCGCGCGCGTATGATCTTTTTCGAGTTTGGCGAGGACGCTGTCTTCCACCGATTCGACGGCGCTGGTGACGAACAGACATCCCGTGGCTTTGAGCGTTGGCAACAATTCCCGTTGCTGCAGGAGGTGTTCGATTTTGATGGTGACGTCGTAGGTGATGGCCGGGAATTCGTTATGTAGTTCTTCGATGATGCGGCGGGCGTGGATGGGGCCATTGAAGAAATCCGGGTCTCCGAAGGTGATGTGCGACGCGCCCGCGGATACTTGGCGGCGGATGTCCTCAAGCACGATATCCTGCTGCACTACGCGAAAGGCGCCATTGTAGACGGGGACGACCGGGCAGTGACGGCAGAGATGCTTGCAGCCACGCGTGGCTTCGGTGTAGCCGGCTTGTTTGGCCGTACCGTTGACATGGAGCTTGGCGTAGCGGGCGAGGGGTGGAAGGCCGATTCGGTCCGGTATGCGAAATTGCAGGCGATCTAGTGAGACCAGGGGCCCGGTGTTGGCGAGGCCCGCGGCGATGCGTACCAGCGCGGGCTCGAACTCGCCTCCGAGAATGGAGTGGACTCCGAGGGCGCGCAGGTAGTCCGCGTTCATGGGCGCGTAGAGCCCGTAGCACGCCAGGTGAGCAGTGGGATTCAGAGCCCTGGCGCGTTCAACTACTTTTACCGCGAGACGTGTGGCGGTGTGCATTGGGAGCGATATGGCGATTAGATCGGCTTGACGGATTACGTCCTCCGGCAGGCAGCTTACCGCGGTATCCACGCACGTGACGTCGTGCTTTTCCGCGCGGAGCCAGGCGGCTGGTGATGCTAGATTGAAGGGCTGACGGCCTAGATCATATGTGGAGATCAGGACTATTTTCACTGATCTCAGTTTACTGCGATGCGCTTTACTGCGATACTCTGCTGAAGGATGCTGCTGCTCGCCTTTTTATTGCAATTTACGCTGGTGGATGTGGATCGCGTTCGCATCGATGGCGACCCTGCCACTGCGTTGCGCACTGTGGATATACAGGCGCAACCACGTGAAGTGAACTGCGACATTCTGATTGCGGGGGCGGGGCCGGGCGGTATCGCGGGCGCCATGGAGGCATCGAAACGGGGCGTGTCCGTTTGTATGACGGAGGAGAGTGATTGGATTGGCGGACAGATTACGGCGGGCGGTGTTTCGGCGCTCGATGAGAATCGCTTTATTGAGATTGCCGGGGGGACGCGGAGTTACTACGAATTTCGCAATCGGCTGCGTGATTACTATCGGTCTCATTTTCGGCTGTCGCCGGCGGCCGCGATGTTGGAGAATTTGAATCCGGGGTCCTGCTATGTTTCGCCCTTGTGTTTCGAGCCGAAGGTGGGTGAGGCTGTGCTGGAGGAGATGCTGAAACCGTACCACATTCAGCTTTTCCTTCGGACTCGGGTCTTCGATGTTGCTATGCGGGGCGGCCATTTGGAATCGGCTGTTGCTTATCGGTTTGATCGGAACGAAGTGGTGCGCTTGAAGGCGAAATTCTTTCTCGATGCCACAGAGCTGGGCGATCTTTTGCCTTTGGCGAAGGTTCGTTATGTGGTTGGGTCGGAGGCTAAGCGCGATACGAACGAACCTACTGCCTCATTGGAACCGAACTCCGCTTGCGTTCAGAGCTTCACGTACCCTTTTGTGATCGAGCACAGGCCGGGCGAACAGCATCGCATTGCCAAGCCTCCGGAATACGAGAAATGGCGGGATACACAGCCGTTCAGTCTTCGCGTGAATTATCCGGTGGAGCTTGGATGGAAGGGCGATGTTCAATATCGAATGTTTGGTGATGATCCTCCGATTCCGAACAATATGTCGCCGCGGCCGTTTTTCGGTTGGCGGCGTGTTCTGGCGCGTAAGAACTTTGCAGGATCGGAGGTTCCGAACGATTTGGCTTTGATGAATTGGCCGAAACAGGATTATCATACCGAGTCGCTGATCGATCGCACTCCGCTCGATACTGCGCGAGTGCTGCAAGCGGCTAAGCGTGTCTCGATGGCGTTTCTTTACTGGCTTCAGACGGATGTGCCTCGCGATGATGGGAAGGGTCACGGCTATCCGGAGCTGATGCTTCGTAAAGACGAGATGGGCACGGAGGATGGGCTTTCGAAGTTTCCGTACATCCGCGAGTCGCGGCGGATTCGCGGGCGCGAGCGTGTTGTGGAACAGGATATTGTGATCGAATCGGAGTCGCAGTCGCGCGCGCGATGGTTCGCGTCGTCGGTGGGCACTGGGTTTTACATGGTCGATATTCATCCTTGCGGAGCGAACGAGAAGGGGCGCATGATGATGCCGAAGCCTTTTCAGATTCCGATGGGGACGCTGATTCCGGAGGGAGTGGACAACCTTCTGGCGGCAGGGAAAACACTCGGCGTGACTCATCTCACAAATGGGGCTTTTCGTTTGCACCCGATCGAATGGAACGCTGGAGAAGTGGCGGCGATCATGGCGAGCATGGCGATTCGCACGGGCAAGTTACCGGATGCGGCGGCGCTTCAACGTGAACTCGTAAAATCTGGTATTCAGATTGTTTGGTTTGACGATCTTCCAGTGAGTCATCCCTCGTTTGCGGCGATCCAGTTGGAGGCGATTCGGGGTGTTTATCCGTTGAGTGGTTATGACCTGCATGCTTCGCCGGATGCTCCTGTTATTCGTGGCGAAGCGGCCGCGGCTCTCGCTGCTTATTTTGGAAAACATGTTTCGCGGGCTGAGGCGGTTCAACTTGCGCTGGATCATGGATGGATGGCCTCGGACCACCGGAATTGGTTTCATGCCGAACTTCCTTTTTACTGGACGGATTGGCGCGAGGATCATTTTCCTAAGCCGGTACCGGCTTGGAAGATGAAGCGGACCGGGCCGGTGCTGCGGAAGGAATTGGCTGAACGGATGTCTGGTTTGTGATGTGGAAATGGGCCGCGATTTCATTGCTGATGTTTCTGTTCGGCGTGAATGTGTATCGGGCGGTTACCCAGTCGCTGACGATTGACGAGGCTTACACGTACAATCGTTTTCTTTCCACTGATCTTCGTGTTGCCTTGACGGAGTATGACGCGAATAATCACGTTCTCTACACGTTGCTGGCTAAGCCTGCGGTGAAGCTGTTCGGGGAACGCGAGTGGGTGGTCCGTTTGCCTGGTGTGCTGGCGGGGCTTCTGTATTTCGTGGTGGTGTATCTGTTGGCGCGGTTTCTGTTTGGCGAGGGGTGGTTGTTTTTTTTGGCTGTGGCCGCGATGAGTTTGAATCCTTATGTACTGGATTTCTTGTCGTGCGCTCGCGGCTACGGGATGGGGATCGCGTTGTGGTTGCTTGGCTTGTATTGGATGTGGAATGGCCGCTCGACGCGCGCCGGCGTTGCCTTCGGGTTGGCTGCGGCGGCGAATCTGACGCTTCTTTTTCCGATTGTCGCCTTGATG
>Ga0207695_10004239_pt1 | contig 19705 bp, 20 predicted proteins | sample KBSC54metaG_FD_184354 | JGI IMG/M metagenome (GOLD analysis project Ga0207695, IMG submission 184354) | Corn rhizosphere microbial communities from Kellogg Biological Station, Michigan, USA - KBS C5-4 metaG (SPAdes) (version 2) | ecosystem: Host-associated > Plants > Roots > Rhizosphere > Soil... | reverse complement strand
GAGGTCGAGGTCGACCCGCTCGGACGGTACTTCGGCGCTCAGCTCGCCGAGAGGGACCTGCTGCCCGACGAGGGAGCCGTTCTCGCGCCGACCCGCTTCGACGACTGGCTGCGTGCCGGCGCTTAGTGCCTGCCGCTTGGGGCCCGCCCCCCAGGGCCTGCCGCTCAGAGCCCGGCGATGATCTCGCGCATGAGCTCGGCCGTCTCGCTGGGCGTCTTGCCGACCTTGACGCCCGCGGCCTCGAGGGCCTCCTTCTTGCCCTGCGCGGTGCCGGCGCCGGCCGACACGATCGCGCCGGCGTGACCCATCGTCTTGCCTTCGGGGGCCGTGAAGCCCGCGACGTAGCCGACGACCGGCTTGGTCACATGGGCCTTGATGAAGTCGGCTGCGCGCTCCTCGGCGTCGCCGCCGATCTCGCCGATCATCACGATCGCCTTCGTGTCGGGGTCGGCTTCGAAAGCCGCGAGGGCGTCGATGTGCGTGGTGCCGATGATCGGGTCGCCGCCGATCCCGATGGCCGTCGAGAATCCGAGATCGCGGAGCTCGAACATCATCTGATACGTCAGGGTGCCCGACTTGCTGACCAGTCCGATCGGCCCGGTGCCTGTGATCGTGGCCGGCGTGATGCCGACCAGCGACTCGCCCGGCGTGATGATGCCGGGGCAGTTCGGGCCGATGATCCGCGTGGTCCCCTTCGCCTTGGCGTGCGCCCATGCTTCGGCGGTGTCCTGCACCGGGATGCCCTCGGTGATCACCACGAGCAGCGGGATGCCGGCGTCGATGGCCTCGATCATCGCGTCTTTGGCGAACGCCGGCGGCACGAAGACGATCGAGGTGTCGGCACCGGTCCGGGCCATCGCCTCGGCGACCGTGCCGAACACCGGGAGACTCAGCGTCTCCCCGGTGGCGCTCTCGTGCTCGACCGTGGTCCCCGCCTTGCGCGCGTTGACGCCGCCGACGACAGTCGTTCCCGCCTTGAGCATCAGGGCGGTGTGCTTGGTGCCCTCACCTCCGGTGATGCCCTGGACGATGACCTTGTTGCCCTTGTTGAGGAAGATCGACATTGCGTGCTGTTCCTTAGGTTTCGACGGGCTCAATCAGCGGGCGGCGAGTTCGGCGGCCTTGTCGGCGCCGTCGTCCATGGTCGTGGCCAGGGTCACGAGGGGATTGTCGGCGGCGCTGAGGATCGCCCGACCCTCCTCCACCTGGTTGCCGTCGAGCCGCACGACGAGCGGCTTGCTCGCGGCAGCGCCGAGGATCTCGAGCGCCTGCACGATGCCGGTCGCGACCGCGACGCACGAGGTGATGCCGCCGAAGACGTTGACGAACACGCTCTTCACCTGCGGGTCGCCGAGGATGACGTCGAGCCCGTTCGCCATCACCTGGGCGGATGCTCCGCCCCCGATGTCGAGGAAGTTGGCCGGCTTCATGCCGCCATGCTTCTCGCCCGCGTAGCTGACGACATCGAGCGTGCTCATCACGAGTCCGGCGCCGTTGCCGATGATGCCGACCTGACCGTCGAGCTTGACGTAGTTGAGGCCGAGCTGCTTCGCCTTCGCCTCGAGCGGGTCGGCGGCATCCTTGTCTTCGAGCGCCTCGTGGTCGGGATGCCGGAAGTCGGCGTTCTCGTCGAGCGAGACCTTGCCGTCCAGGGCGACGATGTCGCCGGCCCCGGTCAGCACCAGCGGGTTGACCTCGACCAGGGTGGCATCCTCGCCGGTGTAGACCTCGTAGAGCTTGACGAAGACCGGAGCGACCTTGTCGATGAGGTCGGCCGGGAAGTGCGCGGCCACCGCGATCGCCTTCGCCTTCTCGAGGTCGAGCCCCTGCTCGGGGTTCACCTCGACTCGGGCCAGGGCTTCCGGCCGCTCGACGGCGAGCTCCTCGATCTCCATGCCGCCCTCGAAGCTGCTCAGGCTGAGGTAGCTGCGGTTGGCCCGGTCGAGCAGCACCGAGAAGTAGTACTCCTGCGTGATATCGGCGCCGGCCGCGACCATGACGCGCGTGACGGTGTGGCCCTTGATGTCGAGCCCGAAGATGCCACGGGACAGTTCTTCGGCGTCGGCGGGGGTCTTGGCGACCTTGACACCGCCGGCCTTGCCACGACCGCCGGCCTTGACCTGCGCCTTGACGACGGTGACGCCGCCCAGCTTCTCGGCTGCGGCGCGCACCTGATCGGGGGTGTCGGCGACGATGCCCGGGAGTACGGGAACGCCGTACTTCTCGAAGAGATCACGGGCCTGGTACTCGAAAAGATCCACGCTGCTTGCTTCTTCCGTTGGCGTTGGAGCTGACCGGCCCGAGGCCTCACCAGGAGGCATTGTCTCGACGCCGAGATAGTTCGATGTCAAGAGACTTTCGAGCCGAAAGTACTCTACCCGCTCTGGCGGATGCGACCGTGCTCGCGCTGATCGGGCGCGAAAGCCCCGTACCGAGACCGACGCACGGGGCATTCTTGACCCATGAACGAGGCGAAGCCGGCCAGCCGCGCTTTCGAGGAGTACGCAGCCGACGGCGTGCTCGTGCTGGGCGGTGCCGCAGCAATCCTGCTGCAGCTCGGCGATCCTGTGGTTGCGCGAGGGGTGGCCGCGCACAGCAGTTTCGCGACCGATCCGCTGCGGCGGATGCGCACCACGCTGTCCTACCTCTACGCGGTCTCCCTCGGAACCGCGCGTCAGGCGGAGCGGATGGCGGTGCTCGTCGACCGTGCGCACGACGGCGTCCCGGGCTCGACCGACCCCGATCGCCAGCTTTGGGTCGCGGCCACCCTGTACCGGGTCGGCGTCGACGTGCACGAACTGATTCGAGGGCAGCTGCCGGCCGCCCTCGGCGACGAGATCTACGCGGCGTTCGAACGGGTGGGCACCGCCCTTCAACTGCCGCCCGGCGCCTGGCCCGCCGATCGCGTCGCCTTCGAGAGCTACTGGACAGAAGCCGTCGCCGCCCTCGAGGTCAGCGAGCCTGCGCGCACCGTCGCCCGCGACCTGCTGCGGCCGCGCGCGATCCCCTGGTGGGCGCGCCCGGCGATGCCGCTCGTTCGAACTCTCACGGCGGGCTTGCTGCCCGGCCCGGTGCGGGAGGCATACGGGCTGGCGGGGCATCCGCGGCGCTTCCGAGCGGCGGTCCGCTTCGTCCGGATGCTGGCCGCTGTCGCACCGCGTCGCATCCGCGAACTGCCGGCGCGGACGCTGCTCGCGCGCATCCCGGCGCAGTGATCACGGCGTGGAGAAGGGGCCGACGCCTGGCGGCGCCGGCCCCTTTCCACCGTGTGGACTAGTCGGCCAGGATCTTGTAGAGCTCGCGGCGGAGCTCGTCGATCTTGGCCGTGGCGGCCTCCCGCTGCTCCGACGTTGCCGACCGCGGGAACTGCTTGACCGCGTCGAACAGCTTGCCGATGCTCGTCATGAACTCGCGGTCGACGCCGCCGCGCTGCGGGCCCGAGGCCTGCCACGCGGCATCCAGCGTCTCCTTGTTCTCGGTGACGTACGCGGTGCCCTCGTCGGTCAGCTCGTAGTCGGTGCGGCCGCCATTGGCGTCCTTGCCGCCCTGCTGGCGCACGAGGCCCTCGTCGACGAGCTGCTGCAGCGTCGGGTAGACCGAGCCGGGGCTCGGCCGCCAGGCCTGATCGGTGCGCTCGGCGATGCCCTTGATCAGCGCGTAGCCGGTGGCCGGCGCCTCGCTCAGCAGCGACAGGATGGCGGCACGCACGTCGCCCTTGCGGGCGCGGCCACCCCCGCCCCAGGCCTGCGCGAAGTCGCGCATCATCTCGGGGCCGAAGCCGCCCGGGAAGCCGGCGCCGAACCCGTGGCCGAAGCCCGGGCCGAATCCGCCGCCTCGGCCCTGGTGGCCGCGCGGGTGATCGTGGTGATCGGTCGAGCCGTGGTGGAATCGCGCGGCCGCGAGCGCGGCGATGCGCGGGTCGAAGTTCTTGTTCTTCATGAGTGTTCTCCTTGGGACGGCCACGCCGCGGAGATGGAGTCCGCGATCCTTCGTGACCGATAGCGACACTGTAGCGATATATCGGAATAGTTCGCAAGCGAATGTCCTGCCCATACTCCCGCAGGAGTATCAGCGGGCCGTGATCGTCAGAACGCGCCCACCGAACGCGACCCGATCGCCCGGCTGGATCGCGACCCGGTAGCCCGGCAGGCAGCGCTGCGGAGCCTGGCCGGCGCGCTCGAGCACGACCCCGTTCGTCGAGTGCAGGTCCGAGATCCAGAACTGCCCGTTGCTCTCCAGCCCGAACTCGAGGTGCGCGCGCGAGAGCAGCTTCTCGGTGTCGGCCAAGGTGATCCGGTGTGCGTACGAACCCGGCGCCTCGGCGGGGTCGCGACCGATGACGCCGCGGCCGGCCACCCGGAGGTGCTCCCCGCTGGACAGGGTCAGCTCGACATTCGACGGTGCGGCGCCGAGCGCCGGCGTGGAAGGCGCCGTCGCATCCGAGCGCGCACGCGACGGGCGCGGCGCCGACCCTTCGTGCGCGGCAAAGGGCGAGGATACGGGAGCACGCCGGGCACGCGGTGACCCGACCGCGGGCGGCGGGGTCAGTCGCGTCTCGGCGGGATCCACGAGGGCCGGCTCAGGCGACCGTGCGATCGGCCAAGAAGATGTCGGCCTGCGTGGCGGCGGTGCCCACGGCATCCGCCAGGTCTTGAAATGCCGTCGATGCCTTGGACGCGCCGACCACCCCGCCGCGGAGGGCGCTGGACGCGACATCGCGCGAGAGGCGCGCGACCAGGTGGCCATCGGCGGCCGAGAAGTCGAGTCCGAACTTCAGGAAGAAGTCCTTCCCCGCCATCACGCCGAGCAGCAGCGACTTGGTGGAGTTGCCGCGGGTGAGCGTCGCGCTCCAGTCGCCGGTGGGCTCGAGCGCGAAGCCCTGGCCGGTCACCGCCGTCTGCACGACAGCCTTCGCCGCGGCCTGGTCGCCGCTCAGGTCGAACTCGATCACGGATGCCATGGGGCCCTCTCTCTAGCTTTACTCACTGTAGAGCAGGGCCACTCTCAGCCCCTGCCGCCCTCCACAGGCGCCGGATAGAACGGCGCGGCGTTCGCGTTCATCCACTCGGTGAAGTCGTTGCGATCGTGCACGAACACCACGTCGACGGCGAAGTCGCTGTGCACGCGGCGATGCGCCGCACCGACCGCCGAGACCGCCGCCTGCCGCACGTCCGGGTTGTCGGGGTCGACGTCCAGCCCGACGACGAGACCTGGGTCGCTCTCGCCGATCTGCGCCCAGACCCGACGCGCCTCCCGGACAGCGGGCACAACGGCAAGGCCGGCACCGATCGCGGCCAGCAGCTCAGTGGGCTCGATGGCCGGCTCGCCCAGACGCACCCGGGTGCCGGCCGGAATCATCGTGGCGCGGTGCAGCTGGTGCTGGACCGCCTCGGCGGAGATCGGCAGCCCCAACGTTCCCGAGGGGTTGACCGCCAGTCCGAGATGAGTCGGAGCGTCGGCCATGACGTCGCGCACGGGGGCCTCGGCGAATGCCGAGTCGGGCATCGCGGCTGCCGCTTCGCTCTGCGAGGTGAAGACCGGGACGAAGTCGGCGTCGTCGATCGTCACCGGCGTCAGCGCGGCTGAGCCGGATGCGTCTGACGTCATCGGGAAGAATGCGGTTGATCGAAACAGCAACTCGACGAACGCGAGCGCGGTGGTCTCACCGCGCGAGGCGGTCACCAGCACCGTCTCGAGTTCGTTCTCGGGGAAGGTCATGCGGATGCCATACGTCGTCTCGTCGTCATGCACATCATGGCCAACTTAGAGGTCCATCATGGCGGCGAAGGTTCGCGCCGGAGAAGGACCGCTTCATCCGAATCGTTCCCGCGCGGCGGCGATCGCCTCCGGCGGGATGCGGAACATGTAGTCGGGCGCTGTGGGGTTGACGGCTACCCACATGTCCGGTGCGAGAACCTCCGTCAGACGGCGGCCGCTGATCAGCGCGAGGTAGGGAGCGTCGAGTCCAGAGGTCTCGCGAAATCGTTCGGCGCGTGCCGACGTGGTGAACACTCCGAGATTCGGCGCCCCGTCGATCTCCCAGATCGGCGGGTTCAGGTCGCTGAGCCGATCCTGGATCGGGGTGGAACTGGGGACCGCGAACTCGGTTTCCATGAAGGCACGCATCAGCTCGTCGTAAGGGTAGTTCTGACGGCGAGCCTCCAGGATCGCCGACTCGAAAAGCGTCATCGACGGCTCGCTGGGATGTCGCGGGTCGCTCACGTCATCTTCTCTCCGTCAGGCGACTCGATCGGCACTCCGGCGGCCGAGGCCGACCTCGACCAACTCGACCGACCGCATCATGACATTCTGCACGGCCTGCCTCTGATCGCGGATGTCTCCCGCTGACCGGCGACCGACGTTGCCCCGTTGGCGTTCGGCACCGATGATCGGCCCTAAAGCCTGAACAGCAGCGTCGAAACGAAACCCGAGCGGATCTTCCGTCAGGGGGCACACGGTCAGCTCGACATACCGGCGAACGGGTTGGCGAAGGGCTGCTTCGCCTTCGGCGACGCCTCCCACCGACGCCACCAGTCGGGCCGCCTGCGTCGATTCCACCAGCTCGTCTCGGTCTTGTTCATGGACGCGCCACGTCGGGAGCGCTCGGAGACGACACCAGCGAAAGAGTGGCCGTCACGACGTCGAACAACTCCAGCAGCGGCTCGACGAGATCGATCGCGGGGGACGCCGCGGTGAGCAGGAGCAGCCGGTCGTCGTCGACCGGCACGAAGGTTCGCATGACCACTGTTCTGATCCATCCTGAGCCGTCCGGCAGGCGGACATCGGTCACGCCCTGGCTGCGCGGAACACGTCCGATCCCCTCGATCGTGACGATCGAGCGGGACATCCAGGTGTCTCCTTCGGAACCGGCCTCGGCGTTCGGCAGCTCCTGCGCGATCGCATCGGCGCTCATGCCCCCTGGCGGCGGCGGAATGAGCGAAACCGCCAGTGAGCCGGGAATGACCGATCCCTCGAAGATCATGACGAAGCAGGCGCAATAAACGGCGCCGGCATCCCACGCATCGCGTGCCTGCCTGCGCAGTACTTTGACGAGCGCAGAGCGGTGCTCCCAGAGCTCGGGTTGCTCGCGCACGCGGCTCTCCACCAGGAACTGGATGTTGGCATCCCTCGTCGTCGGTCGCACATCGAGCTCGAACCAACTGTCGGGGATCGTGAGAGCGAAGCCGACGGCTTCGGACGCCGTCGGAGCCGAGTCACTCACGGCTCAAGCCGGACGTAGGTGGGGTCATCGGGGCGGGGAGTGCTCGTCGTGTTCGGATCCGTGCCCGTGCTCACCTCGACGCGGCGAAGGGAGCCGGCCGCGAGCAGGCGCCGGATCGTGGTCGCGGGAGATAGCCGGAAGTACAGCGCACCACCCGGCTGCCCGTAGAACGGCGGCACGATCGCCGCCTGCACGCGAAATGGCTGCTCGACGCGGTAGTAGAACCGCCCGAAGTCGGTTCGCGTCGCGTCGAGCACGTGAAAGGGCAGCGACCGCTCGCTGAATTTCGAGTCTGGAAGGTAGAGCAGGAGGCCGTCGGGCGTGCCCTGATGATCGACGACGGTGCCCGCAGGCAGCGACAACCCGAGCGGGGTCGAGCTCGCGAGCGCGACACGCAACTCGACGAAGTAGGCCGCCTGGGCGTCGATCGCAGCAGCCAGTCCCGAGTCGTCCAGGCGCTCCGAAGGCGCCGACAAGCCGCTCAGGTATTGGAGCGCGACCTCTGCCACCTCATCGAAGGTGTCGAAGTGGGCGAGTCGCTCGCTCATCCCGTAATCCTCCACCGCCAGATTCCAGCCGGCGTCGAAACGCAGAGTGAGCGCACCGGGCAGCGGAAGCGGCTCGGCCGCTCCATCGGCGATGACGACATACCCTTCGGGGAATCCGGCGTCACGGAGCACGGTGCGGAAGGTCTGCGGGTCGGTCATAGCACCCCATTGTCGCGCGACACCATCTCGACGAATGCATCCGCCGCGATGCCCTCGCTCTCGTAGAAAGCGATGTCGCGCCGATCCGAACGGTCGCGCAGGGTGATCGCCCAGCCATCGCCGGCGCGGCGCAGCAGCAGGTTGCCTTCGCGGCTCGTGCCGTCGTGCACCCCTTCGATCGAGAACCGCGTGGGAAAGACGCCGCGGCGGATCAACTCCGGAAGCGCGGTGGCCGCGGTGAAGGCTGTCACAATCCCGGAATCTGCAGGATCAGCGGTACGGGCGTCGGCCCGACGATACTCGGAAGCGTCCCGAGATCCTCGATGCGGCGAAGGATGCCGGCGGCGACCAGTTGCTCCACTTTCCACATGCCGTTGGCCGCACCCGGCAAAGCACTGTCGAGCAGCAGTTGCGTGCCTCCCGGCGTGGTGTAGCTCACGGGGGCAATGTGCCCGAATTGGGCCGAGAACTTCTGCTCGATCGCGTAGAACTTCACGGCGAAGTCGGCGTCGTACGGGTTGATCTCGGAGAACGGGAGCGCAGACTGCTGGAAGGTCGTCCCGTAGGGAGCCAGGTATCCGCCTCCCTCGTCGCCGATTCGAACCAGCACGTTCGGCTCGCCCTCCGTGCCCGGAACGAACTCGCGGGGCGCACTCACTCCGTTCTCGAATCCGTGCATGGGTGGGTACGCGAAAGAGCCGTCGGGGTTGATGAATGTCGTGACGTACTGCTGGAGGTCCTCCGGCGTGTGCGGTTGGTCGAGATCCGAGAAGTAGTGACCGAGGGCACCCTCGGTCGGCACGTGGGCGGGCCCCGCGAGGTGGTTGCCCATCGCCCAGAGATCCTCGAGGTTCGTCGATGCGCTCTCGACGTGCTCGCCGATGCCTCCGAACGTCAGGTGCGCTGCCAGGCTCGCCTTGACGGCGAGAACGCGGAGCGCGAGCGCGGCGCGCGATCCGAGCTCGGCAGCAGCGCCTACGACGCGCTCCCCGAGCGCCTGAACGACGCGGACCGTTCCCGCGCCGAGTCGCAACACCAGGGCGGTGACCGCGCGAATCGCACCCGCGATCCGCGCGCCGACCGCTCCTGCGCGAGCCAGCAGGTCGACGCCCTTGGCCGCGAGACCGATAAACCGCCCGCCGGGGATCAACCCGATGCCGAGCATGATGAGTTCCCCCCAGGCGTCCTTGCCCTGGGCGATGCTCATCAGCGCATTCACGATCAGCAGGACGGTGGCGGCGATGATCAGCGCCCACACCAGGGGCCCGCCGACGAAGATCGCCACGATCGATACGATCGTCAGCACGACGGTCGCGATGACGACGATCGCCTGCCACGCCGCCGAGCTCTGAATCGCCTCCCACACCGACGACGGCTTCACCGCCTGCCCCTGCGCCTCGTGGACCTGGTGCACCGTGCGGCGCTCCGCGTCATCGCGGGTCGCCTTCGCATCCAGCACCAGCCGACGGGCCGCAGCCAGGCGCGCATCGGCATCCGAGATCGCGTGCTGCGCCGACGCGATCGACGCCTGCGCATGCTGCGCGTTCCGGGCCACCGACCGCAACTGGTAGTCGGTGGGCATCGTCACCCCCGGTGGCGGCGGCAGGATGCTGTACGCCTTCTGCAGGGTCTGATACGTCAGCTGCTGGGCATGCACCGTCGTCCACGACAACTCCGCAGCACCCAACGCCGCCATCGCGCGCGTGCGATCCGCCGCGGCCTCGCGCGCATGCTGCAGCCCGCGATCCGCCTGCGCCTGCGTGTCATCCACCGACTCCGCCCAGGCCCGCAGCGCATCCGCGACCGTCTGATACGAATCGTTCGCCTTCAGCAGCTCTCCCGGCATCCGCGACGACCGATCACGGAACACCTCCGCCGCATCCCCCACCCACGCCGACGCCGAACCCGACGACCGCGCATTGCGCACCCCCGTCGACGCCTCGCCCGCGATCTGCGCGATATCCGCATACTTCTGCGCAAGCGCCCGGATCCCGAACGCATCCCCCGGCGTCGGATCCACGGGCAACCCCACCAAGAACCAATCAGACGGCCGCACGACCGTGCCCGCCCGTCGGCTCCTGCTGCGGCGTCAAGGCCTCCGTAATCTGCTCATCCGCCTGCTGGTAGGTCGTCACCGAGTCGCCCAGCATGCTGCCGAGCGCGTCGATGTCATCGTGGATGCGCTTGCGCCCCACGTCCCAGGTGCGCTCGAAGTCTTCCACGGCGCCCTCGACGGCGACCGAGCCGAGGTCGAGCGTGGCGCCGAGGAACGCGTTCTGCGTCCCGTCGATCTGGGTGGCGATCGACGCGAGGTTCTTCGACAGCTCGGACAGGCCGGCGAGGTCGGCTTGGAGCCGATCCGCCACGGTCAGCCCTTGAGACCGGAGGCGAGCCCGCTGTCGGAGTCGCGGAAGGTGCTCGCGGCCTTCGTCAGGAAGCCCGACAGGCCCTCGAGCCCGGCGACCGTCTTGGTGATGCCTTGGTTGAACTCCTCGTAGGAGCTCTGGAAGGCCTTCGAGGACTGGTCGGTGACGAAGCCCTCGGCCACGAGGGTGTCGACCTGCTTCTTCAGGTCGAGCAGCTGCTGCTCGATCTGACCCTGCCCCGTCGTCAGGTGCTTGGCAACGGTTTCCATGTGGTCATAGCTGACGTTGACGTCCTGTGCCATGCAGATCTCCTCATATCGTCTTCTCGCGCGATTGCTGAGGGAACATCATCCCCATCCACGAAGATTACGGGCATCGAGCTCTCACCGCCACCGACTGTCCACAGATCGTCACAGACGGCTCAATAGACTGCCCCCATGCGCCTGATGATCACCGTGTCGGATGCGCGCACCGGCTCCGCGAGCGATGTCCTGATCGACGCAACCGAGTCCGTCCCCCTTGCCACGATCGTGCCCAGGCTGGCCGCCGCGGTCGCGGCCGATGTGGGCGGCGCCGCGACCGCCATGGTCGTCGACGGACGCCTCGTTCCGCTCACCGAGCCGCTCTCGACCGCCGGCATGCACGAGGGCAGCTCGGTCGTGGTCGGGGTGCGGGATGCCGTCGCCGCCTACGAGACCACCCCCGAAGATGCGCTGGTGCAGTTCCGGATCGTCTCGGGCGAGGGCGCCGGCACCACCCTGCATGCCTGGCGCGGCACCATCACGATCGGCTCGGGGCCCGAGGCGTCCCTGCGGATCGACGACAGGTTCCGCGCCGCCGCGATCGACCTGGTGGTCGACATCGCCACGGCCGATGACGTCACCGTGCGGTCCGCGGGTGAGAGCACGACCGCAACCCTCGACGGCGAGGCGATCACGGCATCCACCCCCTGGAAGCAGGGCGGCCAACTCGCGCTGGCCGGCCGGCTGATCGAACTCGCCACGCCCGACGACGATCTCGCCGCCTTCGTGCCGTCCGCCGAGGGCGGCGGTATCGACTACAACCGGCCGCCGCGCATCCTGCCGCCCGAGGCGAGCACCTCGCTGCGGCTGCCCGCGCCGCCGCCGGATCAGCCGGCGCGGCCGCTGCCGATCATCGCCGCGCTGATGCCGCTGGCCATGGCCGCCGGCTCGGCGATCCTGCTGCGCAACTACTACTTCTTGATCATCGCCGCGCTGTCGCCGGTGATGCTGGTGGTGAACCACGTCATGTCGAAGCGCAGCGGGAAGAAATCGCGGCGCACGCAGCTGGCCGAATACCGCGAGCACAAGGGAGTGATCGAGGCGGATGCCGCAGCCGCCCTGCAGCTCGAGCGCACCGAGTTGCTCCGCAATGCGCCCGATCCCGCGAGCCTGGCCGAGATCGCGACGCGGCCGCTGCCGCGGCTGTGGGAGCGGCGGAGCGCAGATCCCGACCACCTGCGCATCCGCGTGGGCACGGCGACGCAGCCCTCGCAGGTGACGCTCGACGATCCCGAGCAGCTCGAGCACCGCCGCACTGTCACCTGGGAGGCGCGCGACGTGCCCGCCGTCTTCCAGCTCGCCCAGCGCGGCGTGGTCGGGATCGCCGGCTGGGGCGATCGACCGCGCAGACTCGCACAATGGGCGGTCGCCCAGATCGCAGTGCTGCAGAGCCCGCGCGACGTGCAGCTCTACCTGCTCGCCGACGCCGGTGGCCGCGAGACCTGGGAGTGGATGGCGTGGCTGCCCCACGTGCGCCCGGTCAACGGGCAGGACACCATGACCACGCTCGGGGTGACCGCGGCGACCACCGCACGCCGGATCGCCGAACTGGTCGCCATCATCGACGCCCGCGCCGAGTCGCTCGGCAGCGGCGGTCGCTGGGGTGGGAGCGAGATCGTGGTCGTGATCGACGGCGCGCGACGCCTCCGCAGCATGCCGGGGCTCGTGCAGGTACTCAAGGAGGGACCGGCGGTCGGGGTGTACAGCTTGTGCGTCGACTCCGACGAGCGGTTGCTGCCCGAGGAGTGCACGGCTGTGGTCATCGCCGACCCCGAGGCGCTCGCCATCCGCCAGCAGCGCGTGAACGTGCTCGGCGGCATCCGGCCCGATCTCATCGACGACGACTGGCTCGACTGGGTGGCTCGCGGCGTGGCCCCGATCCACGACGCCAGCCCGGAGGACGACGACGGCTCGATCCCGAACACGAGCCGGCTGCTCGACGTGCTGCACCTCGAGCCGCCGACGTCGGACGCCATCGAAGCCGGGTGGCTGCTGTCGCCGCGCAGCACGGTCGCGGTGGTCGGGGAATCCATCGACGGCGCCTTCTCGGTCGACCTGAGCGCGGACGGTCCGCACGCGCTGATCGCCGGCACCACGGGGTCGGGCAAGAGCGAACTGCTGCAGACCCTGGTCGCCTCGCTCGCGGTCGCCAACCGGCCCGACGAGATGAACTTCGTGCTCGTCGACTACAAGGGCGGTGCGGCGTTCAAGGACTGCGTCGACCTGCCGCACACGGTCGGCATGGTCACCGACCTCGATACCCACCTGGTCGAGCGCGCCCTCGAGTCGCTCGGCGCCGAACTCCGCCGCCGCGAGCAGCTGCTGGCGGCGGCGGGCGCCAAGGACCTGCCCGACTACCTCGAGCTCCGCGCGCGGCGCCCGGAGCTGGCCGCGATCCCGCGCCTGGCGATCGTGATCGACGAGTTCGCATCGCTCGCGCGCGAGCTGCCCGACTTCGTGCGCGGGCTGGTGAACATCGCCCAGCGCGGACGCTCGCTCGGTATCCATCTCGTTCTCGCGACGCAGCGGCCGAGCGGCGTCGTGTCGCCCGAGATCCGCGCGAACACCAACCTGCGCATCGCCCTGCGCGTCACTGACGCGAGCGAGAGCTCGGATGTGATCGATGCACCGGATGCCGCGCGCATCAGCAAGTCCACCCCCGGCCGTGCCTACGTGCGGTTGGGGGCGAGTTCGTTGGTGCCCTTCCAGACCGGCCGCGTCGGCGGGCGGCGTCCTGGCGCGGTGGTGGACGCCGGCGCCGAGCCGCTCATCCGCACCATGACGCTTGCCGACCTCGCCGAGCCCGCGCCGACCGCCGCTCGCGCCGAGGACGGACGCACCGACGCGGCCGACACGGATCTGCGCGCTCTGGTCGCCGCGATCAAGGCGGCGGCCGTCTCACTCGGGATCGCCGAGCAGCCGCGCCCCTGGCTGCCCGCGCTGCCGAACGAGCTCACGATCGAGAGCCTGGTGCGCTCCTTCGGCGCCGATCCCAAGGCGTTCGCCTACGGGGTCGAAGACCATCCCGCCGACCAGTCGCAGAACGCGGCTCTGGTCGATCTGGATGCCTTCGGCCACCTCTTCGTGGTCGGTGCGCCGCGGTCCGGGCGCAGCCAGGCTCTTCGTACCCTCGCCGGAGTCGGAGCCGCCCGCGTGCGTGCCGCCGACCTGCACCTGCACGCGATCGACTGCGGCAACGGCGCCCTGCTGCCCCTCGCGGACTTTCCGCACGCCGGCGTGATCGCGCAGCGCCATCAGACCGAGCGCGTCCAGCGGCTGCTCACCCGCCTGGTCGGCGAGGTGACGGCGAGGCAGACGGTACTGTCCCAGGGCGGATTCGCCGATCTGGCCGAGCAGCGGACTGCTGCGACCGCCGCGCAGCGACTCCCGCACATCTTGTTGCTCATCGACCTCTGGGAGGGATTCCTCACCAGCTTCGGCAACGTCGAGGCGGGCGCCCTGGTCGAGCAGGTGCAGTTCCTGTTGCGCGAAGGGGCGAGCGTCGGCATCCACCTGGTGATCAGCGGCGACCGACAACTCCTCTCGGGCCGGATCTCGACCCTGGCCGACGACAAGCTCGTGCTGAGGCTGACCGAGCGCTCGGACTACTCGTTGGCCAACCTGAACCCGCGGAAGCTGCCGGATGAGATCCCGGCCGGGCGGGCGTTCCGCTCCGAGAGCGGCGTCGAACTGCAGATCGCGCTGCTGACCGCCGATCCCTCCGGGGCGGCCCAGGCGGCGGCCCTGCGCGAGATCGCATCACGCGCAACCAAGCGGGATGCCGAGCTCGCGGCATCCCGCCGGCCGTTCCGTCTCGAGGTGCTGCCCACCCATCTCACGATCGCCGATGCCCTCCAGCGCAGCGGACCTGAGCAGTCCGAGCCGGGATGGGCGCTCATCGGCGTCGGCGGTGACGAGTCGCGCGGGATCGGCGTGAACCTGTTCGGCGGCACCCCGACGTTCCTGGTGGCCGGGCCGCCGAAATCGGGGCGCAGTGCGCTGCTCGGCTCGATGACCCGGACGCTGATCGCGGGTGGCGCCAGCGTCGTCGTGCTCGCGCCGCGGCCGTCGCCGTTGCGCGCGCTCGAGGGGGCGCCGGGCGTCGCCGCGGTGCTCACCGGCACGGATGTGACCGAAGAGGAGCTGTCCGCACTCTTCGACGGCGTCTCCCGGCGAGTGCTCGTCATCGACGACGGCGAACTGCTGCGCGACGCCTCGGCCAAGGACTGGCTGAAAGAGCTGGTGCGCGGGGCTCGGGATGGCGGGGTCGGCATCATCCTCGCCGGAGACATCGCCGATGTGGCCAGCGGCTTCAGCGGCTGGCAGGTGGAGCTGCGCAAGAACCGGACCGGCATCCTGCTCAGCCCGCAGAACATCACGGACGGCGACCTGGTCGGCGCCCGGCTGCCGCGCTCGAGTCTGAGCGCGGGCGTGCAACCGGGGCGCGGCCTTGCCAACCTCGGCGACGGCGAGTTGACCCTGCTGCAGTTGCCTGCCCCGGAATGACGGCCCGCGGGCGAACCCTAGGCTGACAGGGTGAGATTCGCCGCCCTTCGCGCCCCCTGGTACAAGGGCTACCTGGCCGGCAGCGTGCTCATGATGGGCGGCGACAACCTCGAGCACGCGATCACCTACTGGGTGATGTGGCAGACCTTCCACTCGCCCGTGCTCGCCGGCCTCGCCGTGCTGACGCACTGGCTTCCGCACCTGTTCTTCGCCATCCCGCTCGGCGGCCTCGCCGACCGCTTCGACTGCCGGCGGCTCATCCAGCTGTCGGGCCTGCTGTTCATCTCGGTCTCGATCGTCTGGGGCATCCTGTTCGCGACGAACAGCCTGCAGGCCTGGGAGTGCGTGGCGCTGCTGCTCGTTCACGGTTTCGCCAGCGCGATCTGGAAGGCACCCGACCAACTCATGCTCTACGACATGGTCGGTCCGAACGACCTGCCGAGCGCCGTGCGGCTGACGGCGACCGGCATCACGCTGGGCCAGCTGGTCGGGCCGGCACTCGGCGCGGTGCTGCTGTTCACCGTCGGTCCGACCATCGGGATGTTCCTGAACGTCGCGATGTATCTGCCGTTCTTCATCTACCTCTTCATCGTGCCGATCACCGGTCACGTGCGCGACGCGGCACGGCGGGCGGCACCGCACTGGCGCGACATCATCAGCGTGCTGCGCGACGTGCCGACGTATCCGTCGATCCTCGTGGTGATGATCCTGCAGGGCGCGATCGCGCTGTTCATCGGCGTCGCCCTGATGCCGCTGCTTCCGGAGTTCGGCACCCTTCTCGGTCAGAGCTCGAACGGCGCCGGCTACGCGGTGCTGGTCTCGTCGATGGCGGCCGGGGCCACCGCCGCCGGGATCACCCTCGAGGCGATCGGACGCATCCGCGCCAGTACGCGGCTCGCCATCGTGGCCGGCATCGCCTTCGCGGCCAGCATCCTGGTGTTCGCCCTGTCGCACAGCTACCCGGTGTCGATCGCGGCCCTCATCGTGGCGGGGGCGAGCAGCCTGACCGCCGCGTCGACCTCGCAGACCATCGTGCAGCTCGAGGCCCCATCCGAGCGGCGCGGACGGTTCGTCGGCGCCGCCGGGATGACCGCGCAGGGCTTTCAGGCCGGCAGCGGCATCCTGATCGGGGTGCTCGCAGGCGGGCTGGGGGTTGCCGGCGGGGTTGCGACGGCCGCGACCGCGCTGCTGCTGTGCGCGGTCGCGCTGCTCATCGTGGTGGTCGTGCGGCGGCGCAGGCTGCCGGCGATCGAACCGGACGCCGAGGCGCCGGTCGAGCTCGAAGCGTGAACACTGTGGAAAGTGTTGCCGGCTGAGCGGAGCTCTTCTCTACTCTGAGCGGCATGCGCCCGACCGACTGGTTCCTGGTCGGGCTCGCGGTCGACCCCGTGCCCGGCGACGCGTTCGGGATTCGGGCGTTGGCGGCGAAGTACGCGGCGATCGCGGCTACCGCCGATGATGCGGCGCGTGCTGTTCACGCGGCCCGGATGTCGGGCGCCGCGTCGGAGTGGATCGGGGATGCCGGCGACATCTTCCGCGACCGATCGCATGGCATGCCCGGCGAATTCGCTCACGCGCACGAGTCGTATGCCGCCGTCGACGCCGCATTGCGGCGATGGGCCGACACGATCGACGACACCCAGGCGCAGGCCGACCGCGGGTTGCAGCACGCGCGCGAAGCCCACGCCGACCGGGCGACCGCGGCCAGCGTGCTCGCGAACGCAGAGCTCGCGTGGACGACCGCTCACGCGCAGCAGCTGACCTACCAGGCGCTCGAGAAGTCGCCGCTGTCAACGCCGCTTCCGCCGGCGTCGCAACTGCGTTCAACGGAGCGCGCCGCCCAACATGCCCGATCGGCCATGGCTGCCGCCCGCGACCAGATCGCCGACGCGGATGCGCGCCTCGCAGCAGCTCGCGCCCTCGTGCTGGAGGCCAAAGAACGGCGCGACAATGCCGAGCGATCGACGGTGCACGCGATCGCGGCCGCCGGCGACCTGGCCGTGCCGCCCTCGTCGGCGTGGGAGGCGATCCAGGATTCTGCGGCCTGGCAGACGATCGTCGCTGTCGCCACCGTCGTCGTCACGGTCGTATCGATCGTCGCGATCTTCGTCGGCGGTCCGCTCGTCTGGGCGCTGATCCTGGCCGCCACGATCCTGCTCGTCGTCGATGCTCTGCTTTCGATCGCGCAGGGGAAGGATGCGTGGGGGGAGCTGGCGTTGCTCGCGGTGGGGATGATCCCGGGTGGACGGCTGCTCGGGCTTGCCGCGCGAGGCCTATCATCGGTGGGCCGGGTGGGCGCTGCGATCTCGCCCATCGCGAACCTCACCGCGGGGTTGAGGTCGGGCGCTGCGCAGGGGCTACAAACCGTCGTTCGGAGACTGGCCGATGAGACCGGCGAGGTGCGGCTTCCGAACCCGCCGCGATGGCTGCCGTGGCGTGAGGTCAAGTTTTCGCAACGGTCTGTCACCTATAGCAAGTTCGATCGAGCGACCCACGAGCACTACACCTACGACGACATGGTGAAGAGCATGCGAACGAACGGTTGGGTGGGCAAGCCGATCGACGTTGTGGATCTCGGAGACCACGGCATCACGAGCGTGGACAACACCCGACTTCTCGCGGCGAGGGAAGCCAACATTCAGGTCCACGCGGTCATCCACCACGCAGGCGACATATTGACGAACAGGCAGGCGGATCGATTTGAGGTCCCTGGAATTGATCGACCTCAGACATGGGGGGATGCGGTCTATGGGAGGATCGCAGATCAATGGGACGGCTGGGGTGCGGCCAATCCGCACGGTTCGTTCGACGCACCGCTCTTGACAGGTAGACCTCGATGAAATCACAACCCCGCGGCGTACCCGTTGGCCGACGGCTCGCGGTCAGCCGTCAGTATGCTCCAACCGGTTTCACCTTCCCCAGCCCGTACTTGTCACTTCTCACGGCGCAGGTCCTGCCGGACGTGACCCCCGTGTTCTGGCTATTGGAGTTGGAGGAAGGCGTCGCCAATTGGGCCCGAATGCTCGAGGAGCAATATCCCGAGAGGGTCCTGGTCCCGTTCGCAAAAGACCGCAGGACGGACGACCTCTTTTGCTTCGAGGGCAACGACCTTACGGGCAACCCGGCGGTGATCCTGATCCACTCATTCGCAGACCCCGGCTGGGAGTACCGCGGCGCGTGGTCGCACTTCGACTCGTGGTACCGGGGACTACTTGCCTTCCACCGGGACTGGATTCGAACCGGGGATGCGGAACTCGACCCACCGAAGAGGAAACCGGGACCGTGAGCGAGCCGCGATATCGGCGCAAAAGGTTGGCGATGTGGTCCGACTTGCAAGCCTCGGCTCCTGGGGGCTTCATGTTTCCCGAGTGGTACCACCAGATGTTCCTGAACGGACAATTTCCAGACCTCGCCCCGGTTCAATGGCGAAAGTCGTCGACGGATGCCATATCAGGTCTCGCGGTGCTCCTCGACGGTGCCATTCCCGGTCAACCACTCATTCCGTTCGCTCATCACGACTACTGGGTCTACTGTTTCGACGGAACTGACGTATCCGGAGGCGCGCCGCTATTGGGAGCCTATTCTTCTTCCGGCAAATGGGGGATTCACGATCGGTGGAAGGACTACGAGGCATGGTTCGCCTCGGCCGACTACATCCGGCGAGAAGCAGAGTTGAAGGAAGCGCTTGCACAGCCGGAACCTGAGCTCCCAGTAGACCGGCGCGAACTGAGCGTCGCTCTAGCACCACCTGGTTTCCGATTTCCGGAAAGCTATTTCACGATCATCGACGAACTCCCCGAGCTGGAGCCGGTGTGGTGGCTCGTCGACGACGCTCAGGCACTGCGGAGTTGGGGGATGATCGTCGGTGCTCAATACCCCGATCCTCCATCCATCCCTTTCGCCAAAGCTGACAACAACGACGACGTCTATTGCTTCGATGCCGACGACAAGTCTGGAGATCCACCCGTGCGTCTCATTCATTCATTCGCTGGCCCTGGCTGGGGTCACCGCGGCCAATGGGCCAACTTTGACACCTTCCTCGCCGCCGCTCGGGTTTCGCACGAGACTTTGGGGTCGGACAGCTGGGACGGTCTTCAGCCATGACCGATCCATTCACCGGCGACCTCGTCGAGCTCAGCCGCACGGTGTCGCACGCCCTGCGACATGACCCGAGCGCCTACGGCGTTCACCTCGACACCGAGGGATGGGTCGATGTCGACGAGTTGCTTGCCGCGATCGGCCGCCGCAAGAAGTCGCTCGCTGGAGCGACCGAGCAGCAGCTTCACGACATCCTGGCGACCAGCGAGAAGACGCGCTTCGAGATTCGCGGCAGGGAGGTCCGCGCTCGCTACGGGCACTCGATCGCGGACAAGATCGAGCACGCCCCGATCGACGACCCGCCGCTTCTGCTTTTTCACGGCACCGCGCGACGCAACGAAGCATCCATTCTCGAGAAGGGGCTGCTGCCGAGCGGGCGTCAGTACGTGCACTTGTCCGGCGACCGCGCTCTCGCCGAGAAGGTTGGGAGGCGTCACGGCGACCCCATCGTCTTCGTCGTCGATACCGCCGTCGCGCGCTCGCATGGCATCCGATTCTTCATCG
>Ga0207695_10004235_pt1 | contig 19709 bp, 18 predicted proteins | sample KBSC54metaG_FD_184354 | JGI IMG/M metagenome (GOLD analysis project Ga0207695, IMG submission 184354) | Corn rhizosphere microbial communities from Kellogg Biological Station, Michigan, USA - KBS C5-4 metaG (SPAdes) (version 2) | ecosystem: Host-associated > Plants > Roots > Rhizosphere > Soil... | reverse complement strand
GACCGGCGCGAAGACGAACTGCCCGAACGAGCCGCCCGCGTTGATGATGCCGGCGGCCTTGCCGCGGCCCTGCGGGGTGAGGTGCTGCGCCGCCGCGCCGATCAGCACCGAGAAGCTCCCGGCGCCGGCCCCGCACGCGGCGAGGATGCCCAGCGAGAAGACGAGCCCCAGGCCCGATCCCATGAAGGGAGTCATCGCGGTGCCCACCGCCATCATGAGGAGGCCCACCACCAGGACCTTCCCCGGACCGTAGCGGTCCGCCACCGCGCCCGCCACGGGCTGGACCGCGCCCCACATGAGCTGCGCGACCGCGTAGGCGAAGCTGATCGTGGTGATGCCGAGGCCGGTCGCGGTGTTGAGCGGCGAGACGAAGAGGCCGAGCGATTGCCGTGCGCCCATCGTCACCATGAGGATCGCCGCCGCCGCGAGCGTCACGATCCAGGCCGTCCGCTGCTGCCCGTCTTTTCCCACGCGCGCTCCGTTGGGCGATGCGATCAGGAAGGCATTATAGGTGTGCGGCGGCGCGGGACCGGCTACTTCCGGTCGAAGACGAGGCACGTCGTCGTGCCGTGGGCGTAGAGCTTGCCGTCCGGGCCCACGAGCCGCGCCTCCGCCATCGCCACTTGCCGCCCGGGATGCACGATGCGGCCCTCGGCGCGCACCACGGGAACGCCGGCGGTGAGCGGGCGCACCAGATTCACCTTGAACTCCATCGTCGTATAGGCCTTCCCCGCCGGAAGCGTCGACTGCACCGCGCAACCCATCGCCGAGTCGAGGAGCGTCGCGTACCAGCCGCCATGGACGCTTCCCAGCGGGTTGTAATGGTCGAGCGACGGATGGCCCTGGAAGACGGCGACACCGGCCTCGACGTGCACCAGGAGGAAATCGAGCGTTCGGCTGATGGGCGCGCGCGGAAGCTTGCCGGCGATCATCGCGGAGAGCATCTCCAGGCCCGAGAGGCCGCGCACGTCGTCCGCCTTCGGGATGCCCACCGCCTCCGGGGTGTGCGCGCGCACCTCCCCTTCCTCGGCGATCCAGCGCGCCGCCGTGTCCTCCGCTCCCATGGGCCGTTTCCCCGCCGTGCGATGTGGGCCGCTATGGTAGCCCGTCCGGCTCGGCGCGCTACTTGCAGGACGCCGGATCGGCGCGGCAGCGGACGAGCCGCTCCTGCTGCTCGATGAGATCGGATTCGGCCTTGAGCTGGGCGGCCTTCGCGGCCGCCGCGGCGCTGGCTCCGGAGGCCGCGGCGCCCAGCGTGTCCAGGGCGGAACCGGTGCCGGTCGTGCTCGCGTACTGCACGCTCGAGAGCGCGCCGGACTCCTGGAACGCCGCCGCGAAGACCTGCTTCCCGAAGAGCGGCGGCCTCGGGACGGGAAGCCCGTACTCGTGGCCCTTGCCGAGCTGCGCCGCCGTGATGTCGCCTTTCCACACGGGCGGCTCCGCGCGGCAGCGGCTCGCGAGATTCCCGGTCCTCACCACGACGCGCGCGACGCCGGGCGGCCGCACGCGGATCACGAGGTCCCCCGGCACGCGCCGGTATTCGAGGGCGGTGGGGGGCGGCGTGACCGCCTCGACGTAAGCGCAAACGCCTCCGATGGCATCCAGCAGCTCTTGCGCGTCCGCGTCCGGTTGCAGCATCTGGGGCCCCGAGCCGGCGGACACGTCGATCTCGCCCTCGTAGGTGAGCGTCCGGGGCTTGCCCCCGGCGGCCTTCACGTCGCATGCGGCTTTTCGCTCGAGGGCGCCCAGCGGCGCGGCGGCGGCCGCCGTCCCGGCGATCGTCATCGCCGCCTTGAGGATCGGCTCGGCCTCGCCCGTCGCCGTCGCGTTCACGGACTTGAGCCGCCCGTCGTCGTAGAGCTCGACCTTGAGGTCGCCGTCCACGAAGCGGCCCTTCAGGTGGGCGAGCGGGATCGCGAGCGATTCCGCCCGGTCGGCCCCGTGGACGACGGCCGGCGTGACGGTCGTCGCGGAAACGAGCTTCCCGTCCGCCGTGCAGGCGACCGTGCGCACGGCCTTGAAGCTCACCGTCGTCCGCGCGAGGTAGTAACGGATCGTGGCGTCCGGCAGCTGCGCGCATCCGGCGCAGGCGAGGAGGGCGCCCGTGATGCCGGCGCGAATGGCTTTCACGGGTGCCGCGCTCAGTCCGCGGCCGCCATCGCCCGCGCCCGGGGCCGCGCCTTCTCTTCGCGGGGCCGCGGCCGTGCCGGCGCGAACCGGACCACGCCCAGGCCGCGGTTCGCCGAGCAGTCGAAGACGGTGAAGTACCCGTTCATGAGCGGAAGGCCCAGGATCGACTGCTCCGCGTCCCCGCGCCAGAGCGCGCGCGCCGCCGTGCCCGCCTCCCACGCGTCCATCTGCCAGTAGTTCTCCGGCGGCACGTCCAGCCGCACGTCGCCGCGCATGCCCTCGAGCACGAACGTGAGCGTGGGCCATTCGGAGAGCGCGATCCGCGAGGCCGACACCTGGCGCGAGCGCAGGAGCGTCACCTGCGCGGGCGGGAGCTTCCCGAGGATCGCGTCGAAGACGGCGGGCGCGAGGTCGATCCCGTTCGTGCCGCTGTCGACGATCGCGTTGGTGGGCGCACGGCTCTGGCGCGTCGCCGCCGCGACGGCGATCGGCCGCGAGGTGCCCACGATCACCTGCTTCAGGTTCACGCTGTACCAATCGTCGCTCAGGACGCGGGCCTCCTGGAACGCGCCCGTGTAGAGGTCGGTCGCTTCCTCGCCGCCGCCCAGGATCATGAAGCCGTGGTTGAGCGCGTCCGAGGCGGAGGGCTCGCGAGGCGCCGCGCGCACCACGGAGCGGCGCGTGTAGAACGAGAACTTGTTCGCGACGAGCCCCGCCTCCTCGAGCTGCATGAAGTAGGGCTCCACGAACGTGCGGCGACCCGCGCGGATGTCGTTCGGCGAGTACTTCGGCGGGATCGTCGGCCGGTCGATCTCGATCGCGTCGTCGAGGGGCTTGTACGCGAGGCCGAGGATGCCCTGCGCCTTGCCGAACATCTGCACGGTCTCGTGGTAGGCGACCGCGACGGGAACGCCGGCGAGATCCGCGACGTTGCCCGAGGCGGAGACGTCCGTCTTCACGACGGAGCCCACCCAGTGGCTGCCGTCGCCGTACGCGACTTCCTGCACGAGCTTCGTCTTCTCGGCGTTGCGGTCGCCCGCAGGATCGTAGCTGCGGTGCTCGATCGCGAGCGTGCTGCTCCCCGTGTCGAGGAGGAGGTTCACGGCCTTCCTCTCCGAGCCCACGTAGAGCTTCCCGGTGTAGTCGTTGCCGAGGAGGAGGTTCGAGATCGGGATGCGGATCGGCTTCGCGGTCCTCGGCATGGCGGCTCCCCCTTCGATGCAGGGGCGCATCGATTCGGCGGGCGAGTCTGGGAGCGCCTCGGTGACCCGTCAAGGCACGGCGTGCCAAATCCCACCCGCACGGGTAGGGGTCGGCGGCTTGTGGTTCGCAGGATGAAACAGAATTGCAAATGCCGGACCCCGGGTATAGATTGGCGCGACGCCGGCCCGCCCCAACGCCGCCGGTGCCGCGCCCCCAAGAACGAAAGCCCCGAGGAGCCCCTCCATGCCCGTCCTCCGTCGTTCCCGTTTGCTGCCCCTCGCCGCCGCCCTCGCCGCCGCGCTGGTCCTCGCGGCGCCCGTCCAGGCGCGCGTCACGAAGATCGTCATCCTCTCCACGGTCGATCCGGACGCGACCCTCGCGCCCTTCGGCGACGCGGGGCCCTTGAAGCGCATCAAGGGCATCGCGCACGGCGAGCTCGACCCCGCGGATCCGGCGAACGCCATCATCCAGGACATCGCGCTCGCGCCGCGCAACGCCAACGGGAACGTCGAGTACCAGGCCACCTTCCAGCTCGTGGCGCCGTCGGACCCGGCGAAGATGAGCGGCCTCCTGTGGCACGACGTGCCGAACCGCGGCGGACGCATCACGATCGTCCCGCAGGAGCGAAACGCCGGCGACGTGGGGCTCTCGAGCGGCTGGCAGGGCGACAACGCCGGCGCCACCTCGCAGGCGCTCACCACCAACGACTTCGTCGTCGTGCCGACGGCGAAGAACCCGGACGGCTCGGCCATCACCGGCACCGTGCTGGGCCGCATCGTGAACCGCAGCGGCGCGGGCTCGCAGCCGATCCTCGTGCAGGGGAACCCGCTGCCCTACCGGCCCGCCTCGCTCGACACGACGCTCGCGACGCTTACCACGCACACCCATGAGACGGTCGACGGCATCGTGACGGTGGGCGGCACGATCGCGCCCGCGGACTGGGCGTGGGCGAGGTGCGACGCGACGCATCCCTTCCCCGGAGTCCCGGACCCCACGCAGATCTGCCTTCGCAACGGCTTCGACAACACGCTGCTCTACCAGGTCGTCTTCACGGCGCAGGATCCCCCGGTCCTGGGCGTGGGCTTCGCCGCGTTCCGCGACCTGGGCTCGTTCTTCAAGAACGCGGCCGCGGACGATGACGGCACGCCGAATCCCGTCGCGGGCGTCCACTGGGTGATCGGCCGCGGCGTGTCGCAGTCCGGCAATTTCCTGCGCCAGTTCCTCCATCTCGGCTTCAACCGGGACGAGGCGGGGCGCCAGGTGTTCGACGGCGCGTGGGCGATCATCGCGGGCCGGCGGATCGCGCTCAATTTCCGCTGGGCGCAGCCGGACGGCGTGCTCGAGCTCTACCAGGCCGGAAGCGAAGGCCCGCAGTGGTGGGCCGACTATCCCGACACCGTGCGCGGCCTTCCGCCGCGCGGCATCCTCGACCGCTGCCGCGCCACGAACACGTGCCCGAAGATCGTCGAGCACTTCGGCTCGGCCGAGGTGTGGGCGCTCAAGATGACGCCGGAATGGGTCGGCACCGGCGCGGAGCACGACATCCCGCTCCCGCCCAACGTGCGGCGCTACTACATTCCCAGCACCACGCACGGCGGCGGCGCGGGCGGCTTCAACACGAGCCTCCCGGGCGCGGGCCTCCCGACGACGGGGCCCAGCTGCCCGGGGAACAACTTCGGCACCGGCGTGCTGCCCGCGAATCCCGTGCCGCACACGCAGACGGTGAACGCGCTGCGCGTGCACTTCCGCGACTGGGTGATGAAGGGCATCGAGCCGCCGGCGAGCGTCTGGCCGCGGCTCGTGAACCCCGCCACGCACGCGCGCGGGGGCCTCGTCCCGGATCTCGTCGACGCGGACAAGGATGCGATGGGATTCCCCTCGATTCCCGGCATTCCGGCGGGCATCCCCAGCAACTTCATCATGCCGGTGATGGATTACGACTGGGGCCCGCAATTCAACGACAGCGACACGTCCGGCGTGCCCACCAACCTGCCGCCGCCCATCAAGCGGACGATCCGCATGCTCGTGCCGCGCGTCGACGCGGACGGGAACGAGTTGGGCGGCGTGCCCGTGGTGCTGCGCGACGCGCCGCTCGGGACGTACCTGGGCTGGAACATCACGGCCGGCGGCGCGCGTCCCTTCCACCAGGGGCAGGTCTGCGATTACGTGGGCGGGATGGTGCCCTTCGCGAGGACGAAGGCGCAGCGCCTGGCGGCGGGCGACCCGCGGCTTTCCCTCGAGGAGCGCTACCAGACGCACGCGGGCTACGTCGCGGCCGTGCGCGCGGCCGCGGCGAACGCGGTGGCGCAGGGCTTCCTGCTGCAGGAGGATGCGGACGCGCTCATCGCGCAGGCGGACGCGAGCGCGGTCTTGAACTAGCTTTCCAGCCGACGGCGCGCGCGGGGCGCCTTGCCCGCGCGCGTTTTTTTGCGCGGGCGCTACGTCGCGGGCGCCGTGGACTTGAGCTTCCCGAAGAGCCCGTCCAGGATCCGGTCGAAGAGGGACGCATCGGGCTCTCCTTCGAGGAGGCCGATCTCGCCCAGCTTGATGCGCCGCGCGAGCATCGAGCGCGAGCACTCGTAGACCTTGTCGCCCTTGCGGTCCACGAAGAGGAAGTGGCTCTTCATCGGGCTCACGTAGTAGAGCTTCGCGGCGCGGCTGCGCTCCCCGCCCGCGTCGCCCGCGATCTCGACCCAGGCGCCCACCACCATGGCGGAAGGCAGGCGCACCGTCCTGGGCGGCGGCGGGTGTTTCCTTCCCTCGGCGGGCTCGGCGGCCACCGCGGGGCGGTGGGGCTCGATGGCCGGCCTCTCGTCCGCCGCGGCGGGCGTGAAATCGAGATCGTCGGCCGAGACTTCCACCGTGCCCTCGCCGAACGGGTTGTTCACGGTGACCGGCGCCGTGAAGTCGAGGAGGTCGTCGTTCGGCGCGGCCGGGGGCGCGGGGTGGGATGCGGCGGCGGGGGCGCTCACGCGCGCGGATGGCGCGTGCCTTGCCTCGAGCGGCGCGGCGGACGCGGCGGCCTCGGCCGGCGCTTTCGCGCGCTTCTTCACCGGCGCGGGCGCGGGCGGCGGGCGCATCACGTCCGTGTGGCATTTCATGAGCGCGCTGAGGAAGCCCGAGGAGGCCGCCTCCGCGATCCCGCCGTTCGCGATTCCCGAGCGGATTCCCTTCAGCAGGACCGGAATCGCGCCGGGAAGCCTGCGGCGTTCCTCGGGCGTCGTCTTGGGCGTGACACTCCAGAGGAGCTGGTCCGTGGTCTCGAGCGCCGACTTCCACGCGGGGCTTCCGTCGCCGTCGCGCGCGTGCACGATCACGAGGTGCTTGATCCATTCCTGCGCCACGAACTCGACCACCGGCCGCGGAAGGCCGGCCGCGCCCTCGACGCGCGCCCGGATCTCGCCCTCGGCCACGGACTTCGCGAGCGCGAGCTTCTCGGCGTTGCGCAGCTGGCTCTCGGCCGCCTGCATGCCCGCCTCGATCCGCTGGTCGTCCTCCGCGAGGATCGCCTCGAGCTTCGCGCGCACCGCGCCGAAGATCTCGAGCCCGTCCTCGTAGCCCTCGACGATCTCCTCGATCGCCGCTTCCAGCCGGGCGAAGACCGGGCTCGCCTCGTCGAAGTCGGGCGGAAGCCGCAGGCCGATCTGCCCCAGCACGTCGAGGAGGAGGCGCGCCGGGTGGCTCTTCGAGGTGAAGAGGTCCTTGTCCGCGATCGCGACCTTGAGGAAGGGGAGCTGCAGCCGGCCGATGAGGCCCTTCAGCGCGATCGGCACCTTCGGGTCCTCGAAGAGCTCGTCGAAGAGGCGCGCCACGATGTCGAGCGTCATCGCGTCGACCTGGCCCATGCTGGCGCCCACGGTCGTGGTCTTGATCCGGTGGAGCACGTTCTTGAGGTTCCCCACCTCCGCGAGGATGGGTCCCAGCTCGGCCGCCGCCTCGCCCAGCGCGCTCAGGTCCCCCACCTGCAGGCGCGTGAGCGAGCCCAGGAGCTCTGCGCCCTGCACCTGCGGCGCGCCGCCGACCCCGAGCCCCGCCCCGCCACCGCCCGCGCCACCGGGCGCCAGCATCTTCGAGAGCATCGCGAACATGTCCTCGCCGCTCGCGGGCGCCCGGGTGGCGCCGTCCGCGGCGGGCGGATGCGCGAGGCCCGGCCCCTGAGCGCGGTCCTCGTGCTTCGTGATCCCGTAGCGGATCTTGGGGAGGATCGAGTTCTCCACCAGCATCCCGTTCACGTCCTTGTAGCTCGCCCGGATCGTGTCCAGCACGTGGTCGTCGAAGAGCTTCAAGAGCACCATGCGCATCTCGACGGGGCACTCGAGCTGGCGGCAGGCGTGCTTGTACGCGTCGCAGATCACGTTCGGGCCGAAGGGGTTGTCCTCCGCCTCGAGGCTCGCGTCGCCCAGGAGCACGCCCACGCGCTGGTCGAGCGCGGAGAGCTCCTCGTCGCAGAAGCGGCGCAGCTTCGTCGCCATGTCGTTGAACTTGAGCGTCTCGTTGAGATCGTCCTCGCCCACGAGCTCGAGCTGGTCCAGGCTGAAGTCCGAGAACGTCTGCCCGATCTTCTTCGCGGTGTTGGTCCGCTTCTGGAACTCGGCGAGGAGCCGCGCGCGGAACTGGCCCTCGATCTCGTCGCGGCGGGCCGTGACGAGGGTGCGCGCGTCGGAATAGCGCTTCTGGAGCTCCTCCTCGGCCGCCTTCTCCGCGAGGGTGTCGAGGGAGGGGCCGGCGTGCTCCAGCATGCCGGATACGGCTTCGCAGAGGCGATCGCGGAAAAGATCGCGGCTCTGGGCGAGGATCGCGTCGAAGGGCGTGGCCTGGGCCATCTCCGGGGGCGGGGAGGATTGGGGCGCCGCGCAATCGTACCGCATTCGCCCCAACGGGGCCCGTCGCGGCGCGCCGTGCGTCGTCCGCCGGCGACGCGCGCCCGCAACGGAAGCGGCCCGCCGAATATTCCCGCGGCCGCACCCGCCGATGCGCTCATGCGAACCGTTAAACCCATCGCCCCCGCGCCGGTCGCTTCTATTCGACGTTCGAAAGGAGGTTGGTATGCGCAATTCCAAGCAGGTAGTGCTGGCCGCGGCGATCGCGCTCGCGAGTGCAACGGCGATGGCGGACAAGGGAGGCGGGGGTGGCGGGCACGGCGGCATGGGCTCCGGCGGCATGGGCTCGATGTCGTCGGGGAGCCTCGGCTCGGGCCGTGGCGGCGTCACGTCGGCCCCGACGACGATGACTCCGGGTACGGGTTCCGCCGCGAGCGTCGCCAACTCGACCACCGGCGCCGCCAACTCCGGGCTGCCGGTAGGCCAGGGGCGCATTACCGCCGGCGCGGCGCACGAGCGCAACCTCGACCGCGCGCAGGACCGGGCGGAGGACCGCAATCGCGTCGAGAACGAGAACGAGGTGGAGCGCGACAACCGGAACCGCATGGAAAACGAGAACGAGGACGACCTCGAGAACCCGAACGACGTGAACGACGACGCGCTGCGCCGTCCCGAGCGCCGGCACGACGGCCGCTGAAGCGGGCCCCGGGCTGCGCGATAATGTCCCGCCCTCACTCGACGGGAGATAGACCTTGCCGCCCGATGGAACGCTTCTCGTCCGCGAGCGCGTCCGCCTTCGCCCCCTGGACGAGGCGGACGCGCCCGCGATCCTCTCCCTCTATTCGGACCCGGAGACGATGCGCTACCTCGCGCGCCCGCGCATGTCCGAGCGCGCGCAGGCCCAGGAGCTCGTCGCGAAGTCGAAGGCCGGCTACGCGGACGGGAGCCTCCTGCAGCTGGCCCTCGAGCGGACGGCGGACAGCGCCTTCCTGGGCCTGGCGCTCCTCTTCAACTTCAACAAGGCGAGCGCCCGCGCGGAGATCGGGTATGCGCTCGCCACCGCGCACCGGTCGAATGGCTACATGTCCGAAGCGCTCCCCGCGCTGGTCGACCACGCGTTCGGCGCGCTGGGGCTCAACCGGCTCGAGGCGGACATCGATCCGCGGAACGCCGCCTCGGCTCGCGTGCTCGAGCGCCTGGGCTTCACGCTCGAGGGCGTGCTTCGCGAGCGCTGGATCGTGGCGGGCGAGCCCTCGGACAGCCGCATGTACGGCCTCCTCGCCCGGGACTGGCGCGCGCGGCGCGGCTGACGCGCGAAAAAAAGCCCGCGCCGGCATCGCGCCGCGCGGGCGTCCGGGCGGGAACGGTCAGCCCGAGGTCTTCAGGTTGTCGCGCACGTCGACCACGCCGCTCACGTTCCGCGCGATCTCCATCGCACGCGACTTCTCCGCCGTGCTGTCCACCGTGCCGTTGAGCGAGACCACGCCGCGCACGGTATCCACGTCGATGTGACGCGCCTTCACCAGCTCGTCCGCGGCCATCGCGGTCTTCACCTTCGCGGTGATCGCCGCGTCCGAGGCGGTCTGGACGGGACCGCGATGCTGCGAGCTTTCCGCCGACGCCGTGTGCGAGCGCATGTGCTCGTTCCACCAGGCGCAGCCGGACGTGCCGAGGGTCAGCAGCAAGCCGGCGAGCAGGGCCGGGATTGCCTTGCGTTCGATGCTCATTTTGGGGCTCCTTGTCGCAGAGCCGAAGTCCGGCTCCCGTGTTGGATGATCGCGGAGTGATCGTGTTCGGCGCCGGCATGCGCCGTTCGGACGCGCGGCGGGCGGGCGTAGGACGGCGGCTACAATCGGGTCCATGCCGGCGCTCGTCCTCCTCCTCGCCTTCACGTGCAACCTGCTCGGGCGCGGGGTGGGGGACACCTTCATCGTCTTCCTGCTGCCGCTCTCGGAGGCATTCGGCTGGACCCGCGCGCAGGTCTCGAGCGTCTACTCGATCTACCTCGTCGTGACGGGGCTCGCCGCGCCGTTGACCGGTCTCCTCCTCGACCGGTGGGGGCCGCGCGTGGTGTATCCCGCGGGACTCGCGCTCCTCGCCACGGGGTGCCTCACCGCGGGCCATCTCACGCAGCTCTGGCAGTTCCAGGCCTGCATCGGCGTCCTCAACGGAATCGGCGTGTCGATGCTGGGCATGGTGCCCGCCTCGATGCTCATCAGTCGGTGGTTCCGCGAGCGCATGAGCACCGCGATGGGCATCGCCTACGCCGGATTCGGGACCGGGACGCTCCTCATCGTGCCGCTCGCGCAGTACCTCATCGAGTCGCACGGCTGGCGCGAGACTTACCGGCTGACGGGCGTGGCCCTCCTCGTCTTCCTTCCGCTCCTCTTCCTCGTGCCGTGGCGCGGACTCGCGGCCGGGCCGGCGAAGGCGCCCGCGCGCAGCGTCCATCCGCTCGAGGAGACGCGCGCCTGGCAGGTCGGGAGCGCCATGAAGACGCGCGCGTACTGGCAGCTCGTGCAGGTGTTCGCGTTCACGGCGCTCGCGATGTACGCGATGCTGGCACAGATCGTGGCCTACCTCGTCCAGGTGGGGCTGAAGCCTCTCGAGGCGGCGACCGCGTTCGGTGCGCAGAGCCTCCTCTCGGTCGTGGGGATGATGGCCTCCGGCTGGTCCTCGGACCGCTTCGGGTTCCGGGCGACCGCCACGGCGAGCTTCGTCTCCACCTTCATCGGGATCGGCTTCCTGCTGCTTCTCTCCATCCACCCGGCGGCGTGGCTGGTGGTGCCCTTCGTGCTCTTCTTCGGGATCTCGCAGGGCGCGCGCGGCCCCATCGTCTCGAGCATCACGGCGCGGCTCTTCCGCGGCCCCACGTTCGCCACGATCAACGGGACGATCTTCGCCTGCATGTCGGTGGGCGGCGCCGTGGGCTCCTGGACCTCCGGCGTGCTCTACGACCTCACGGGCGGCTACCGCGCGAGCTTCGTCTTCTCGATGGCGTGCGTCGCGATCGCGGTGGCGCCCTTCTGGACCGCGCGGCCGCTCGCCGCGCGCCGCTGACTCACATGTTCCGGAAGAGGGTCATGTAGGGAAGGCTCACGGCGAGCGTCTCCGGCCGGTTGCGCAGGCGCAGCGTCCCGCGGCCGGAGTCGTCCCGGGAGACGGCGGCGATCGCCTTCATGTTCACGATCGTCGAGCGGTGGACCTGCTTGAAGACCGCGGGGTCGAGCACGGCCAGGAGCTCGCGGATGGGCTTCCGGATGAGCGCCTCGCCCTCGGCCGTCACGACCGCGGTGTATTTCTCGTCCGCCTTGAAGTACGCGACGTCGTCCACGAGGATGAGCCGCGTCTCCTTCCCGATGCTCGCGGTGATCCACTGCAGGAGCGAGCCGCGCGCCTCGGGCGCGATCCGCGCGCGCAGCCGCTCGACGATGTCCGCGAGTCCCGCGGCGGGCGGCGCGCCGGAGGCGAGCCGCGCCTTCACGCGCGCCACGGTGGCGGCGAGGCGGTCGCGGGCGACGGGCTTGAGGAGGTAGTCGACCGCCCCGCGGTCGAACGCCTCGACCGCGTACTGGTTGTACGCGGTCACGAAGACCACCTGCGTCCCCGGGCTCGCGTCGCACGCCGCGGCGGCGACTTCCAGGCCCGTGAGCCCCGGCATGCGGATGTCGAGGAACGCCACGTCCGGCCGGTGCGTCGCGATCGCCTCGAGCGCCGAGCCGCCGTCCTCGCACGCGGCCGCGATCTCGAGCTCCGGCCACGCGGCGTGGAGGAGCGCCTGCAGCTCCTCGCGCAGGAGCGCCTCGTCCTCCGCGACCACGGCCTTCGGGATGCGCGCCTCAGGCATGCGCCTCTCCGGGGCCCGCGCGCGGGACGGTGATCGTGGCCGCCACCCCGCGCGGGAAGTTGGCCGCGATCGTGAACGCCGCGGCGTCGCCGTAGGCGAGCCGCAGGCGCTCGCGCACGTTCTTCAGCCCGATGCCCGTGCCGGTCGAGTGCTCGCCGAAGCCGCGGCCGTCGTCCGCCACCGTGAGGGAGGCCTTGTCGCCCGCTTCCCGCGCGAGGATCCAGATCGTCCCGCCGCCCGGCAGGGGCTCGAGGCCGTGCTTGATCGCGTTCTCCGCGAGCGTCTGCAGCATCATCGGCGGAAGCGGCACCGCCTTCAGCGCGTCCGGCACCTCGATCTGGAGGGCGAGGCGCTCGCCCATGCGGATCCGCAGGATCTCGAGGTAGGCGCGCGTGCTCTCGAGCTCCTCCCCGACGGTGGAAAATCCCGCGTCGGCGCGCGGAAGCGAGTGGCGCAGGTACGCGATGAGGTTCCCGATCATCTCGTCGGCCTTCGCGGGGTCGCTCCGCGTGAGGACCTGCGCGTTGGCGAGCGTGTTGTAGAGGAAATGCGGCTCGACCTGCGCCTGGAGGAGCGAGAGCTTCGCGATGCCCAGCTCCTTCGCGCTCGCGGTCTCCCGCGCCTGCGCCTCCTCCACCTTGCGGCGCTCCGAGACCCGCCGCGTGATGGCGCGCGTCGTGGCCTCGATCGCATCGAGGTTCGCGCCGTCGTCCACGGTGAGCCAGTCGCGCCACGCGCCGCCCTCCGGCTCGGAGATGAGCGTCACGCTCGCGACCCGCTCGCCCGGCGTGACCGTCGCGTGCACGAGGTTCCGGCGCTTGGTGGTCGAGCCCGGGCGCCGCAGGCGCGCGTGGACCTGGAGGCTGTCCCGCGCGCTCTCCACCGTGTCGACGTTGGGCAATTCGCGGATCGCCGCATCCACGAGCGTGAAGGCCTCATCCGCGGGGAAAGGCAGCTCCACCTGACGCCGGTGGCGCGCGCGCAGCGCCTCCGCGTCCGTCCGTCCCGAGACGAGGCGCACGCGGTGCACGTGCGAGAGCGAGCGCACGACCACGAGGATCATCGTCGAGACCCACGCGAGGTCGTACACCCAGTCCGGCGCACGCAGCCGGTGCCAGACGCTGTACCCGATCCCGAAGGCCACGAGCAGGAAAACGACCCGGCGGGTGATGAAGAAGAACGAAGCCATGGGCGCGAGGATAGCAAGGGCACCCGCGGTCGGCCCCCACGATCCGACGAAACGCCGCCCCGGGCGGCCGAAACCGGGGAACCGCGGGCCGGGTATCATTTCCGTCCATGCCGCTACCGTCCCGCCTCGCCCGTTTCGTGGACGACGTCACCGCCCTGGTCGACGCCGGCGACGACGAGATGCGCGTGGTGGCCGGCTGCTCGGAGGCGATGCGGCGGCTGGTCGCCGTGGACGACTGGCTCCCGGAAGCGATGGCGAAGCCGCACCCGAAGTACTACCAGCAGTACCTCCTCCACTGCGATCCGCGCGAGCGCTTCAGCGTCGTGAGCTTCGTGTGGGGGCCGGGCCAGAAGACGCCGGTCCACGACCACACGGTCTGGGGCGTGATCGGCATGCTCCGGGGCGGCGAGACCTGCGCGCGATTCGAGCGGAAGGACGGCCGCATCGTGAGCTCGGGCGAGGCCGCGTTCCTGAAGCCCGGCGACATCGACGTCGTGTCCCCGGCGATCGGCGACATCCACCGCGTGGCGAATGCGCACGACGACCGCGTCTCCATCAGCATCCACGCGTACGGCGCCGACATCGGCAAGGTGAAGCGCCACGTCTTCGACGTGGAGAGCGGCGCTGCGAAGGAATTCGTCTCCGGATACGCGAATGCCTGAGGCAAGGGCGGGAGGCGGCGGCATCGCCGTCCGCCGCGAGGCCGCGTGCTGGACCGTGGCGCTCGACCGCGCGGACAAGGCGAACGCCCTCTCGGCGCCCATGGTGGAAGCGCTCATCGCCGCGCTGATGCAGGCCGAGGCGGCCCGCATTCCGGTCGTCGCTTTCCGCGGCGAGGGGAAGAACCTGAGCGCCGGCTTCGACTTCACCGGCTACGAATCCGAGAGCGAGGGCGATCTCCTCCAGCGCTTCGTGCGCATCGAGTCGCTCCTGCAGGCGATCGCGCGCTCGCCCTGCCTCACGGTCGCGTTCGCGCACGGCCGGAATTTCGGGGCGGGAGCGGACCTCTTCGCCGCCTGCCGCTGGCGCATCGCCGCCCCCGGCTCGACCTTCCGCATGCCGGGGCTCGCGTTCGGCCTCGTGCTGGGCACCCGCCGCTTCGCCGCCCTCGTGGGCCGCGATGACGCGCGCGAGATCCTGGAGTCGGCGTCCACCTTCGGGGCGGAGCGCGCGCACGCGCTGGGCTTCGCGCGCCGCATCGCCGCGGAGGACGCGTGGCCCTCGATCGTGGACGAAGCGTGCGCCGCCGCCCGCGTCCTGCCGGAACCGGGCCGCGCGGCCCTCTACCGCACGCTCGACGGCGGGACCGACGACGCGGATCTCGCCGACCTCGTGCGCTCGGCCTCGGCGCCGGGGTTGAAGGGCCGCATCGCGGCCTACCTCGCCAAAGTTCCGGGCGTCAGCGCAGGATCAGCTTCTGCACGCGCCAGTTGAGGAGCTCGGCCACGTAGACCGTGTGCTCGTCCGGGCAGGCGATCTCGTGGATCCAGCCGAATTGCCGCGGCTGCTTCCCGGACTCGCCCAGCACGCCCAGCACCTTTCCGTCGAGCGAGAGCTTGTAGAGCCGGCCCGGATACGCATCCGAGGTGAAGAGCACCTGGTTCGGCGGCGGCGTGATGCAGACGGTCCACGGGGCGCCGGGCGCGAACGTGCCTTCCTTCGCCTCCGGATCGGGCTTGGCGCCGATGGCCGGACGCGCGTCGTGGTCGAAGGGAACGTCGACCGTGATGGCGCGGAGGAACTTCCCGTCGCCGTCGAAGACCTGGATGCGGCGGTTGAAGCGGTCCGCCACGTAGATGTTTCCCTTCGCGTCGGCCGCGATATTGTGCGGAGTGTTGAACTCGCCCGGCTTGTTGCCGCGCGTGCCCCAGGACTTGAGCCAGTTGCCGTTCCTGTCCGCCTTCGCCACGCGCGAGTTGATGTAGCCGTCGCTGATGTAGATGTTTCCCTGCGGGTCCCAGGTGACGTCCGTCACCTGCCGGAAGCGGCCGTCCTCCGCCGGAAGCGGGGGCTTCGGGTGCTTGAGCGGCGCGGTATCCTCGTCCGAGGCTTCCTGCTTGCGGCCGAAGACCATCACCACGCGCCCTTCGGGATTGAACTTCACCACCATGTCCGAGCCCTTGTCGACGGCCCAGATGTTGTCGTCTTTGTCGACGCGGACGGAGTGGCCGAAGGACCACGCGTACAGGTTCTTCCCGATCTCGCGCGCGAACGTCCCGTCCGGATTGAACTCGAGTAGCTGGGCGGCGGCCGCCGCGTACGCGGGGCCGGTGGTGTTCCCTCGGGAGAGCACGAAGATGTGGCCCCTGGAGTTCACCGCGACGCCCGTGACCTCGCCGAAGTACACATCCTTCGGAAGCTTCAGGAAATCGGGGATCGACTCGAAGTCGATGTTCGGAACCGGCACCTGGGCGTGCGCGAGCGAGGCCCAGGCGAGGAGCGAGGCGAAGAGCGAGGCGAAGAGCGAGCGCTTCATGGCACCTCCGGGGGAGTAGGGCGCCTGATTCTACTCTCGGGTGACGCGCCGGCCCGGTCGCTCGCGCGTCCGAGGCACGCCGCAGGCGGTGCCCCGGACGCGATACGCCCTGGCGCGGATTACATTCCCGAACCGCCGCCGGAGCCGCTCGCACCCGAGCCCGAGCCGCTCCCGCCGGAGCTCGATCCACCCCCGCCGAGGCCGCTCGAAGTGCCGCTGGTCCCGCCGAGACCGCTCGAAGTGCCGCTCGTGCCGCCGAGCCCGCTCGAAGTGCCGCTCGTCCCGCCGAGGCCGCTCGAAGTGCCGCTCGTGCCGCCGAGACCGCTCGAAGTGCCGCTCGTCCCGCCGAGCCCGCTCGTGTTTCCGGGGGTGCCCGGGGTACCGGGGGTGGACGATCCGCCCAGCGAGCCGGTTCCGGTCGTCGTGGACCCGGGGCTGCTGCTGCCGGTTGTCCCTGCCGTCCCGGTCGTGCCGGTTGTCCCTGTCGTCCCGGTCGTGCCGGTGGAGAGGCCCGGGCCCGGGGTGGACCCGCCGAGGACACCGGGGCTCGTCGCCGTGGAGCCCGCGACGCCCGCGGAGCTCGTCCCATTCAGCGATCCGGTCGTGCCCGCCCCGGCGGGGCTGCCCGTCGTGCCCGCCATGCCCGCACCGGAGAAGCCCACGCAATCGGGCGTCGTGCGGTACTTGCCCGTCGCCGGGTCGAAGCAGTCCGCCCGCAGGTGCGTGTTGGCGGGATCCGTGGGATCGGAGCTCGTGGCGCCCGTCGCCGCGCCGGCGGTGTCGGACGTTCCCGGAGGGGTCGAAAGGGTGCCGGGCGACGTCGCCTGCGACCAGGCGGGCGAAGCGGCGAAGGCGGCCGCGGCCGTGAGCGCCGCGGCGAGAGGGGTCATCCTGAAGCTGCCGTTCATGGAACCTCCTGTGCAATGCCGTGTGAATGGGTTGGTGCGATCGCATCCGCGGCGGTTCTGGACGCGGGCTGCGCGCATCGGCGCATGCCGGCACGGGAGCGGGCCCTGCGGCGTGGGGCCTTTCCTACGCGCCGAAGGACCGCGTTGAAAATCGCGGCGGACGGACCCATTTACCGGCCGGGATGTCTGCACGACAAGGCGCGCGATCCGACGACGATGACGACGCATTACGTTGAAACCGAGCCGCGGCGCGAGGAGGTCGAGGGCCTGGCGGGACCGAGCCTCCTCGAGTTCGGCAGCCCCTGGTGCGGCTACTGCCGCGCGGCGGAGCCGCTCCTCGAGCGGGCGCTCGCCGGGCACCCGGACGTGCGCCACATCAAGGTGCACGACGCGAGCGGGCGCCGCCTCGGCCGCTCGTTCCGCGTGAAGCTCTGGCCCACCCTCGTGTTCCTGCGCGACGGCTCGGAAGTGGCCCGGCTCGTGCGGCCGTCGGACGCCCAGGCGATCGGCGAGGCGCTGGACCGCATCGACGCCCGCCACGCGTAGCGGGTTTTCCACGGGGGCTGTCATCCCTTTCCGACGCGAAGGCGGGTGCTGGCCCCGCGCGCACGAGACCGCCGCGCTCCCGCGCTCCTGAAAGGTCAGGGCGCCGCGATCGAGCGCAGGAGCTCCGTCGGCACGAAGATCCGCCCGTCCTTCATGACGCGATCGATGCGCTCGAGGTTCGCCACGTCGGCGCGGGGATCGGCGTCCAGGATCACCAGGTCCGCGAGCTTTCCGGCGTCGATCGTGCCCAGCTCCTTCTGCATGCCCATGGCCATCGCGCCCCCGACGGTCGCCGCGCGCAGCACCTCGAGCGGCGAGAGGCCCGCCTGCGCCATGAGGCGCATCTCGCGGAACACGGAAGGCCCGTGCAGGGTGCCGATGTTCCCCGCGTCGGTCCCCATCGCGATGGGGATTCCCGCGTCGCGCACGGCGCGCAGGTTGGCGAGCATCACCTCCGAAGCCTTCACCTCCGGGGGCGCGGCGAGGAGCTTCGCCACGCGCTCCGGCACTTTCTCCTTCGGGATCCGGTCGAGGTCGCCCATCGCCGCGAGGATCTGCGGGTCGGCGAGCCGGCGCTCGGCCTCGGTCGGCTTCCAGGTGCCGGAGAGCGCGTAGCGGTAGCCCATCGTCACGAAGAGCGTCGGGCAGTAGAGCGCGTGGTTGCGCTGCGCGAGGGCGATGAACTCGGCGTCGACCGGCGCGTCGTCCACGGAGTGCACGAGGTAGTCCGCGCCGGCGCGCAGCGCCGATTTCGCGACGGCGAGGTCGGTCGCGTGCACCGCGAGCCGCACGCCCGCGGCATGGGCCTCCTGCGCCGTCGCGCGCACGATCGCCTCCTGCGCCGCGAGGTCGTCGTCCTTGCGGTGGATGTACCAGACCTTGATGTAGTCGGGTTTGCGCGCGAGCTCCCGGCGCACGAGCGCGCGCGCCTCCTCGGCCGACGTGATCTTGATGATCGGCGGGTCGCCCAGGTCGAGCTGCGGGCGATCGACCATGGAGATGAGCGGTCCCGCCACGTGCACGCGCGGCGCGGCAGCCGTCTTCGCGGCGGCCTCGCGGACCTCGAAGTTCCAGAACGGCCCGCCGATGTCGACCACGCTCGTGACGCCGCTCGCGAGCCACACCTTGAACGTCGCGGGGAGGCGCGCGCGGTTCCTCGCCGCCTCCTTCGCGTAGGGCATCCAGGCGTTGAAGTCGGCGACGTCCGGGCGCGTGTAGAGGTTCCCGGACTGGAAGAAGTGGACGTGCGCGTCGACGAGGCCGGGCACGATCCACTTGCCGTGCGCCTCGATCACACGCGCGCCGGCCGGCACGGGGGTCGAGCGCGACGGGCCCGCGGCGAGGATGTGCGTCCCTTGCACGACGATCGTCGCGTCCGGCGTGACCGCTTCGTCGCCGTCGCGCTCCGGGTGCACGAGCGTGGCGCCCACGATCGCGATCGCGGGTTGGGCGGCGGCCGGGAGGGCGATCGCGAGCGCCGCGAGGGCGAGGGTGAGGGCGAGGGCGAGGATCTTCTTCAAGGGCGGTCTTCCCGAGGAGGGCGAGGCGCACAGGGTATCCGGTTCCGCGATCGGCGGCGCAGGCTAGAATCGGGCGCTCATGGGATCCACCACCGCATCGGCCCCCGCCGCCACGGCGCTCGTGGTCGGCGTGGGCGCGGCACACGGGCTGGGCGCCGCGCTCTGCCGGCGGTTCGCGGCGGAGGGCCTGCACGTCTTCGCGTGCGGCCGCACGGCCGCGAAGGTCGAGGCGGTGGCCCGGACGATCGCCGATTCCGGCGGCCGCGCCGAGGCGGTGACAGGCGACGCGACCCGCGAGGAGGACGTGGCCGCCGCGTTCGAGCGTGCCGAGCGGAGCGCGCCGCTGGAGATCGTGGTCTACAACGCGGGCCTCAACCGCAAGGCCGATTTCCGCACCCTTTCCGCGGCCGAGTTCGAGGAAACGTGGCGGATCGGCTGCTTCGGCGGCTTCCTCGTGGGGCGCGAGGCCGCCCGGCGCCTCGTTCCGCGCGGCCGCGGCACCGTCGTCTTCACGGGCGCCTCGGCGAGCCTGCGCGGGCGTCCCGGCTTCGCGCAGTTCGCCGCGGCGAAGGCCGGGTTGCGCATGGTCGCGCAGGCGATGGCGCGCGAGTACGGCCCGGCGGGGATCCATGTGGCCCACGTGGTGATCGACGGCGGCATCGACGGCGAGCGCCTGCGCGAGCGCTTCCCGGACGTGGCCCGGGAGCGCGGCGCGGACGGGCTCCTCGCCCTGGACGCGCTCGCGCAGGCCTACTGGCAGCTCCATCGCCAGCACCGCTCGGCATGGTCGCACGAGGTGGACCTGAGGCCCTTCAAGGAGCCGTTCTAGCGCGAGGCGAATCGCCCGATCGAACTACGGCATTCGGGCGGCGGCGCGCGAACGATGCGCCGCGCGGGAAATCCATGAGGGAATCCCGGCGAAAGGGCTCCGCCATGGCCACCGTGTACCGCTACGACTACCTCGACCGCGTCCTCAAGCGCGATCGCCGCTCCATCGACTACGCGACCGGCGAGTCGATCGGCCGCCTCGGCGGGACGATCCTTCCCGAGACCGCGCGCGAGGTGGACGA
>Ga0207695_10004234_pt1 | contig 19717 bp, 19 predicted proteins | sample KBSC54metaG_FD_184354 | JGI IMG/M metagenome (GOLD analysis project Ga0207695, IMG submission 184354) | Corn rhizosphere microbial communities from Kellogg Biological Station, Michigan, USA - KBS C5-4 metaG (SPAdes) (version 2) | ecosystem: Host-associated > Plants > Roots > Rhizosphere > Soil... | reverse complement strand
TGGCGTTCAAGGCGCTGAGTTAACCCTCACAGCCCATCCGGTGCCGGCACTCACCGCTACAGGGGCCTTTGCATATCAACACGCTTATTTGAAAAAGTCTGACGCCGATCTGGGAGCGACAGCCGGTGAGCGTCTGCCAAACACGCCGCCCTTCACGGGTGTCATAGCGGCGGACTATGCGCTCCCCGTGGAAAGCTGGTGGCCTACTGTGGGCTTTTCTCTGAGATATATCGATGATCGGACGGCCAGTTTTAATGGCAACGCGTCATATCCGCAATATCATCTTCCGGCCTACACCACGGTTGATTTGCGTACCGGAGTAACCCTCGGGGCAGTCAACCTGCAGCTATACGTGCACAATCTCTGCGACCAGCGTGGCCAGATCGGTGACATCTTGCCGCAATTCGGCACCCGCATTGCAATCGAACAGCCGCGCACGATCGGAATAAGCGCGACCACCCACTTCTGAAACTACAAGGCAACACAATGTCGCTAGTCATTACCGGAGCCACAATCATCGATGGCGTAGCCGACGCGCCTCTAAAGGGCCATCGGATTTGGATCGAGGGAGATCGAATTAAGGCGATCGTCAGAGACGGTGAGTGGGAAAAGCCAGAAACACCCGTTACAGTAATCGAGGCCCGCGGCAAGTACATCATTCCCGGCTTGCTCAATGCCAACGTCCATTTGTCTGATATGCGCACGGAAACTTTGGTGCGCGACGAAGATCGCTACGAAGACCTTATTTTGGAGGGCGCACAGCTGGCTCTCAAGAATGGAGTGACTACGGTGTTCGACACACTGGGGCCGCGCAAGCCCCTGATGGCCGCGCGAGACAAAATCAGTCAGAGGCAAGCCCCTGGAAGTCGGATATTTTGTGCAGGTGCCATTGTCGGAATGGATGGGCCGTTCTCCGCGGACCAGAACAATCTGGCCGCTAGCGTGCTCAGCGCGGCCGTTACCGAGAGGATCAATGCTGTTTTTGTAGAGAATGTGGGTCCTGCTCTCAGTTGGATGACGCCCGAACAGATCGCTGAAGAGGTTCAGACCTACATAGAAAAGGGCGTTGATTTCATAAAGTACCTCGGCAGCGAACATCGATGGCCCGATCCGTCGGCGTTCCTGGCCTTTTCCCCCGAGGCGCAGTCGGCGATCGTTGAGCAGGCCCACCGCGCCGGGCTCACCGCACAGGCCCATACAACCGCCGGTGAAGCATTAAGAGTTGCAGTCGAGGCCGGTTGCGATTTGATTCAGCACTGCAATATAACGGGCCCCGTCCCGATTCCGGACTCGACGCTCGAATTAATGGCAAAGCGGCAAACCGGCGCCGTCATCTTTCCCTTCACGCAGCGTCGATTCGACTGGATCATGAAATCGACCATAGATCGAGGCTATTGGTCGACCTCCGATGTCAACGCGCGGGCGCTCATTCGGTCGGGCGCATTGATTCTGTTAGCCACAGACGGTTGCCACTTTGCGCCTGAGATGGCAACGGATCCCCTCTGGGCCAAATATTGGTTGGCCCCAGGGGAAGATAACTTGAATGACTTCACACAGGGCCATTTCACCTGGCTACAAGCGATGGAAGAGAAGGGCTATCCAGCGATGGAACTGCTTCGAGCGGCGACAATCAATATAGCGAAAGCCTACAAAAAGGACGGCGATCTGGGCACGCTCGAAGCTGGCAAGCTTGCCGATCTGTTGATACTCGACAAGGATCCATTGCAGAGCTCTGCAAACTATCGCGGCATCTACATGATGTTGAAAGATGGCGTTGTGGTGAACCGGGAATCACTTCCGCAGAACCCTATTTACAGCAAACCGCGTACGGGGCCGTCGCCAGAAACTATTGCGTATCGGTCCCAGCGCCAGAAGGGAAACTATCCTTCCCCTTCCTAGTGACAGTCTCACCTGGAGGGCAGATGAAGCGCGCAGATCCATCGGGTGTATCCAGTGGTGCCGCTCTCTATCGGGACTCGATTGTTGCCGACACGACGGCGCCCACTCCGCCGTTTGCCTCATTTGAAGCGTCGTCCGAGCCCTCCGAACGAGTCAAGCCCTATCGCGATGCCGGCATCACGTTCGCCGTGTTCAGTATTGTCGATGACTTCCCTAATTCGATAGAGCAGACCATCAGGCTTATAGCGCGAAATCGCCAATATTTCCTGAGTCGGCCGGACGATTTTGTGCTTGTGGAGTGCTCCGACGACGTACGCAAGGCAAAGAATGCGGGCAAACTGGCTGTGGCGTTTGCGTTTCAGGGGAGCAACGCGCTACTGGGGGAAATCGCGCTGGTGGAAGCGTATCGCCGCCTCGGCGTAATACAGATGCTGCTCGCCTATAACACTGCCAATCTGGCAGCCGACGGATGTCACGAAGACCGCAATGCTGGCCTGACTATGTACGGTCGGCGTCTGGTGGCTGAAATGAATCGCATGGGTGTTATTGTCGATGTCACGCATGTAGGCCTCCGCTCGTCACTCGAGGCGCTCGAGTTGACTCATAAGCCGCCGGTATTCAGTCACTCCACGCCAAAGAAGTTTGCTCTGCACGACCGTAACATTACGGACGAACAGATCCGAGCCTGCGCAACCAAAGACGGCGTGATTGGCCTCACCGGCTTGGGGTTATTCATGGACAGCGAGTCGCACACAGCATCGGTCGCCAAGCTGTGCGACACGATCGAATATGTGGCGCAATTGGTTGGAGCCAGACACGCCGCGATCGGTTTAGACTACATCCTTGATCGGGACGCACTGGCGAAGTACATCCGTGCTAACCCAGGCACCTATGGATCCGGCTCGCAGTACCCTGCTGATGGCTATATCGATTTTGCGCCCCCCTCGATCTTGCCTGCGGTGGCTGAAGAACTGCTGCGGCGACGCTACTCGACTGATGAGGTCCGCGGAATCTTGGGCGAGAATTATCTTCGGGTTCTGGATGCGAATCAGTAAGGACTGCTGTGCCCAGGTCACTGCCGCACACGCGTACAAAAGCTAGGGCGGAGCGCTAAGGCTCGATTCGCCTGTCCTGGGCGAGCTGGCGAAACTGAGCGGGCGGCACTCCGGTCAACCAGGTGAAGGCGGCACAAACACCTTGCGGTTGGTGAATCCGCAGGAGTGCGGGAGTTCTCCGAACTTGAGTCGAGGGTTGTCGCCAAGAAGCTTTTGTGCGCGGCCGATACGCAAGCGCCTCCAGTACGCCTGTGGCGAGGTGTCTAATTACGAAGCGAGCTGGCTCGCGGGGTTGCTGGCGACGCCACGCGAACATCGCCGCTGTGGCGCTTGCGAACAAGAACGCTCGCGTCGTTTGGGCGCTGCTCAGACCCAATAGGAGCTACCACGCGGGCTACCATGCATCGGCGGCTTGAGGCACGAGACCGAAGCAAAAACTGACTAGGCCCCCCAAGGGGATAGTTGCACAGACGATCAATAGGTGATGGCAAGACAGGTTAGACCGTGGCGGGACAACCTACTTCACACAGGAGCCAACGAGCTCGTGAGGCTGTTCAGGATCCTGCCAGCGCATTCCATCAGGGACAGCGGCTTTGCCGCACGAGAGTCCGGATGTATGGCCGCAATCCTTACCTTCTTGCTTGCCATTGATTGCTTGGCAAACCCGGGGCGACCATGTATGTGTGAAAACTCCGTGCACCGAGTTTGCGCGCGTCATTTTGAGGCGCGCAGGTGCGATTTCGCGTGAGGTGAGCGGGTGGAGTTTCTATCACCGCCAAGAAACTTAGGTCGTTAGTGAGTTCTGGTGGCAGTTGCTGACGCGTCTCCGAGTTTGTCGCTCGCCCGCAGAATGCGAGCCAGCCAACGGCACTGGAACTCGAACGCCTCGGTCTCCCCGGCAGTTCCGGGTTGGATGTGAGCGCTTATAGGCATTGCGCGATGAAGGTGCGTTGTGCCCGCTGACGGTCTCGGTCCGGGCCAGGAGCCGCCACTCAGCGACGACCGCCAAGTCTCGCGAGAGCGGACGCTTAGATGACCGCAATCTGGCAGTGCTCTTTGCGAGCGACTTGAGGGTTTCAGCGTTTCAGCTCACTGGATCGATGAACTGATCGGCTCCAAGCTCCGGTCACGCAGCCTCGTTGGTGCATCGCAGTAGGTGCTGGTAGCGGCCCAAGCGTTATCTCCAGCACCGTCCTAGAGCTTGGCCACGCAAGTCACGCTCAATGGTCAAACGCGGAGTCATCGAGCGTTGCGGCCTCTGAGATGGAGGATGTGAAGTGGAAATACGTACGCGTGCGGAGCTCTCGTTACCTCAACAACCTCGTTGAGCATGGTCATCTTGGCGATCAAGCGCTCGTGTGCTGACCTTCCGGGTGTCCCATTCAGTGGCCAACTCCTTCCGAGGGAGCGCCTTTCCGGTATGACGGAAAGCCTGCGGATGACAGAACAGATGACCAATTACAACTCCTTTGGCCCCCGCAAAATCGTTTGCATTTTGCGCTGTATGAGGCGACTATCCTGCGCGCAGAACCGTCTAATTCGTTGTTGGAAAGAAACAGATATCGCGCCGCGTAAGTCTTATCAGGCACTGGATTTGTACCGGATTAACGTGCGCGCAGGAAAGTCTGCCTAGTCTGCGGAGGCCGGGGAAATGTGCAATATCAGACTTCCAAGGAGAGTACTTCAGTGTTTTGGACTACTCATCTCTGTCTTGCTTCTCTCGATGGTGGCTGCTGCCATGAGACCGGCTCTGGCCGATACACCATCCACCAGCACCGCAGATCCGACTGTTGATGAAATTTCTTACTTCGGGGAGCGGGTGTATAGCCTTAGGCAGTGGCCACCAGATTCAGGTTATGGAATTTCTTTCCGAAGGACATTTACGCGCTACTTCGCGGCAAGTCTTGCCTACCTGAATGATGCGCACTTTCCGGGTCATCACCGAGATGGAGTTACCGCAGAGGCCTGGCTGCCGATAGTTACGCTCTCGAACCGATTCACACTGAGCGTCGGCGGCGGTCCGTTCTATTACTACGATACGGTGGTTGCCCAAAAAAATAATGGCGGGTATGCGGACGCCCACGGCTGGGCTTGGTTAGGCAGTCTCGACGCGACAATTCAACCTTGGAAGTCAGGCCCATGGTCACATCTGTTCTTTGAAGGGCGGATTGACTATACGTCTCCGTCGAAGAGCATAGAGACTACGTCCTTCGGCATCGGGATTGGGTACCGAGGATTTTCCGATATTCACAAAACAGACGCGGAAATTACGGCCGGCTTTGCAGAAAATGAAATCGTCGCGTCCTATTGGAAGACGGTTACCAACAGCTTCAACTCGTCTTCGCACACCGCGAGAGCCGAGGCCATCGACTACCGTCGACATATTTGGAAGGAACTGCGTGTATCGCTTGGCTTTCTCAACGAGGGCGATACTCGACTGGTTCGCCGCAATGGCATTACTGCGGAAGGGTGGTTGGAACCCAGTTTCAACTCCGGTCTCTGGTCGATTGGCGCAGGATTCGGCTTCTATACTGCGATCGATAAATACAGGCCAGCTCCCGGACGGCATGTCTCGGATGTTGTATCAGCCACGCTGAGCTTTCGGCCGATCAAGAATTTCGATGTCCGGTTTCTCTGGCACCGTATCGTGACGGACTACAACCGTGACGCCGATATCCTTCTTTGGGGGTTGGGTTATCGTTTTTGACTCGACGGTGGACCGTCCCGCTCGAAGACTTAATGGCAACGTGGAAGTCTCGTTGGGGCACTGGCCGCAGGCAGCAGCTGATGTCAATCACTCGCAAGTAACGGCTCTGGTGCATTGTGGGGGCGTCCCCTATGTGACCGCAGTTGAGCTCACTGTGATTTTGGTTACCGAATCAGGACTGTTGCCAACGGCGGCAAGGATTCGAAAGTGAGCCAACCGTGTTGCCTCGCACCAGGGTGGCGTGGATCTCGCCGTCATCGGCTCGAATCGGCCAAAAGCCGAAGTTGGCACAGCTGTACAGACTGCCGAAAAGCGGACAGACTCAAATGATAACGTTTGAGCGCGCGCGGGAGACAAATTTGGGGTTGAGATTTCGAATGTTCTCGAGTCGATAAAGCGCGGGGCACTGGTAGGAGCGGAGAGTAAAAGCGTGCTGCGAATGCTTACGGACGCCATCGCACAGATCCGGCGGAATCTCAGACCGTGCATCCTCGTCGTGGCTGTGCGAGGCCGCGGGTATATCAACCAGTTCGCATCAGAAGTGGCGCAACCATGCTCCGTTATGACGAGCCCGCAATGTTCTCTGCACAGACGAGGTGCGACCCACGCAGTTGTGCGCCGGGCGATTGGCACGATCGCTAGCGCAGTGCTGCTCGTCATGTGCGGCTGCGTCTACTTTGCCAAGCGCACGCCCCCCGGCTTCTGTACTCAGGACCTGGGCGCCCCCATCCGCAATTTCTGCGTGGTGGAGCCTCTAGTGCTGTGGGAGGGCGAGCGTCCGACCACTGCCGATGCGCGTTGGTTGCTCGAACACGGTGTCGCGTCCGTGGTGAGCCTGCAGCTCGATGACCGAGCCACCTTTCGCGCCACTGCCTTGCCATCGGATCTGCAACGCTCGGTACGGTACTTTCGTGTGCGCGGATTCAGTGCGTTGCAACTCTTGAGCCGCGCGCGCATCGATGACCGAGTGGCGTTGTTCATCGCAATCGTCCGCCGAGCGCCCAAACCCATCTACGTCCACTGCCGCGCCGGAGTCGATCGCACTGTAGTGCTCGCGGCGGCCTATCGCGTGCTGGTTCAGGGCTTCGACCGCGAGGAGGCGGTTGCGGAGATCGCTCGATTTCACAGCCCCTGGTTTTACGTCGAGTCGCGGTACCTTCGCAGTCTTACACCCGCGCGCCGTTCCATGATCTTGCGCGCGGCCGGTGCTTGGGAACAACGCATTCGGGCGAGCGCAGAGATCCACTGCAGCAACGGCCGATGCGACTTCGGGCCGGTATCTGACGCGGAGTAACGAAGCGATAACGCAGCCACTGCACTCCAGCCGGGAGCGGCTTGACCGGCCAGCACGGCCTGTGCAGTGTCGTTCAGTCATCGCCGTTGACCTTCTGCGGATAACAAAGGGCATGCCGCCATCGCTCGCGACGAGCGCCGGGTGATATTGCACATATCAAAGATTGCGCCCTTTAAAGAAGCAAACAAGGGATTTCCACTCGATCATCGCCGAGCGTATCAGGCGGTTGCTTGGGCTGAAGGTCCGCAAGCGGTCATTGCCGCTGGCAGATACGGGTCGAAAGCGGGCACACGGAGTCACGGTGATCCGGTAATCCAGCACCCGCTTTCGCGACTCTGTCTAGGAGCTCAAGGCTGCCTGAGACCTTGTGGAATTATGCGCGCAATCGTGTAACCGACCCGGCTCCATTTTGCCGAGCGAACCAGGTGTCATCTCCGCGAGCGTCTCAGGAGTGGCAGGTTCCGTGAAGCGCGACCCGCCGAGGCTGGGCCCGCGAGAGCAGTATGACTGCTCGACCCGAAGACGGAACGCCGGGCTGTTCCTTTTAGGGGTTGCACAATGACTGCCGTACTGTTTGAAAACGCACGTGTATTTGATGGCTTCAACGAATCTTGTCCGGAGGGAATGAGCGTGCTTGTCGAAAGCGGCCTCATCCGTGAGGTCTCCGACAAGCCCATCAAAACCAGCACCGCGACGGTAATCGACGTTGGTGGCCGCACACTGATGCCCGGATTAATTGACGCCCATACACACGCCTATTTTAGCGACGTGAATTGGCAGAAGGTTGACCATGCAGGGGAAGCGTACCGTGCGGCGCACGCGGTCCGGATGCTGGGTTTCGCGCTTGACTGTGGGTTTACCACTTTACGAGATGTCGGCGGAGGTGACCGGGGCCTTGCGCGGGCCATAGAAGATCGGTTGATTCGCGCTCCGCGCTTTTTCTACGCCGGTAAGGTGATTTCAATGACAGGTGGTCACGGCGATACGCGGCTGATGCATGAATCCCAGCATACTTAGGGGTACTGTTCGTGCGGCGACTCGAATGCGCTATGCGTCGTCGCCGACGGTGTGGATGACTGTGTGAAAGCCGTTCGCGAGGAGCTCCGTCGCGGGGCACACTGCATCAAAATCATGGCATCGGGAGGGGTGGCCTCGCCAACCGACCCAATCTGGATGAACCAGTATCGCGAGGACGAAATCAGAGCGATTGTTAAGGAGACCGTTGAACGCAGTACTTACGTCTCTGCGCATTGCCATCCGGTGAGTGCTGTCCGGCGTTGTGTCGAATTTGGGGTTCGTGTAATCGAACACGGCACGTTAATGGACGACGAGACTGCGCGTTTTGTCGCGGATCGAGGGGCTTATGTGGTTCCTACGTTGGTGATCATCAAAGTGCTCGGCGAGCACGGTCGCCAGCTTGGGTTGCCTCAGGCGAGTCAGGCGAAAGTGGAGATTGTGATGCGGGAAGCGCTCGGGGGACTCGAGTCAATGCGTAGAGCAGGGGTCAAGATGGGATTCGGAACTGACCTGCTTGGGGAAACCTACGTTCAGCAGTGTCGTGAGTTTACGCTGCGAAAGGAGGTGTTCTCGCCCGTGGAGATCCTGCGACAAGTCACCTCCACGAACGCAGCCGTGCTGCAGCACGAGGGCAAGCTCGGCTGCGTTAAGGAGGACGCTTACGCAGATCTATTGGTCGTCGACGGGAACCCTCTGAACGATATTGACCTTTTGGCCGCCGGTGGACAGCGGTTGCGAGTGATCATGCGGGCAGAAGAACTCGTTCGAAACGAATTGAGCTGAACAAACATCCGTTGTTGAGGGATGACGAGACAACGCGGTCGCTCGCGACTCGTGGTTTAAGTAAGGGGCTCGGCGGGTTCAAGGCTCGAATCACCGAGGCCGCCCTTGCACCAGCGGGGGCGGACTTCCCTCTAGCGTCAAGTCTCTGTCTGGCAGCGGCTTGGAACTCGGATTGAGCCGCTCGCAAGCGTTAAAGAGTAATGCGCGACGGCCCAAAATCCGCCATTCCCCCTAATTTTTCCCGCCTAGACGTTAAAACGATGGACGTCCGGTTTCACTTGTCGGAATCTGGACCCGATGCTTCCGATCCCTTCCGAACGGGCCCAGTGGCTGGCAACGAACGTCTTGCCCCTGGAGCCCGTGATGCGGCGCTGGCTCTCGCGGATGGCTCGTAGCGACCTTGAGCCGGATGACTTGCTACAGGAGGCCTATGCGAAGTTGGTGGCACTGGAGACTGTAGAACATATCCACAATCCGAAGGCCTATCTCTTTCAGATACTGCGCTGCCTAATTCTCGAGCACGTCCGACGCTCTCAGGTCGTTGCCATCGATGCGATAGTAGAGTTGGAGGAATTGCAGCTCTCGGAGGACATCGCCTCGCCAGAGCGTGTCCTTTCTGGACGGCAGGAATTGGAACGGTTGTTGTGCGCCATAGAGCGACTGCCGGTGGGCTGTCGGCAGGTGTTTATGTTACGCAAACTAGAGAATCTCACCCAAAGCGAAATTGCGGGGCGACTTAAGCTAGCCGTGAGCAGTGTCGAGAAACACTTGGCTCGAGCGCTGCGCTTGCTGTTTGCAGACTTCCCAGCCGAGGAGGCGGCGGTTGCTCGGTCACGGCGCCGCTCGGGCCCGAAGGAGGAAGGTCGTGGCGAGTCGTAAAAGTGCGCAGGAGATTATGACCACGGCGTACGACTGGCTCGTACGCTGCGATCGTGGCTTGTCCACGCAAGAGCAAGCTGAATTCGACTGTTGGATGACGGCCGACACAAGGCATCTCGGGGCCATAGCCCGAGCGCAGGCACAATGGACACATGCCAGTCGACTACAGATCGTCGGCGCTCAACCGCTCCCTAAGCCTGCGCCCCCACCGGCAAAACGTTGGATCAGATCGGCTTGGACAGCAGCGGCTATTTTTATTGCAGCCGTAAGCGTTACGCTTTTTACCGTCCAACGCTATGTAGGCACCCATTTCGATACCACTGTCGGGGAGGTGAGGCGCATTCCGTTATCGGACGGCTCTTCGGTCACACTCGATACGAACAGTAAGATGGCGTTGGCTTATACGAGCCAGGCCAGAATCGTGCGTCTGCTCGTGGGCGAAGCATTTTTCGAAGTTGCGCATGACCCGTCAAAACCTTTCATTGTGGAAGCCGGCGCTGTACGTGTACGTGCTGTAGGTACGGCCTTCATCGTACGATGCGAGCTGGAATCAAAAGTCCAAGTCACCGTGACACGCGGCGTTGTCGATGTCTGGAGGCAGGGCAAAATAGTCGAACCCGCGGTTCGTGTCGCAGCCAACGGGCGTGTCGTGGCGACACCGGCGGCCGTCGAGCCCATAGTGGGTGTCAGCGAGGCGGAAGTGGCCCGATCAATAGCCTGGCAAGACGGTATTATCGACCTTCAAGGTCGAACACTCTCGCAAGCCGCGGCCGAATTCAATCGCTACAACGAGCAGACACTCATTATCGAAGACCCTGTACTCGCCAAACAGCCCGTCGTAGGCCGTTTCCACACAAATGATCCCCTAGGTTTTGCCCACGCAGCCGCTGAAGTGCTCGATGCTCGCGTACATGTTCGGAACGAGCAGATTGTGCTCGAGCGCTGAGCGGCTGCCCAAAAAACTTCACGAATTGGAGTGGAGGATTTCTTGATCCAGTGCATTCCCCAGTAAGAAGCGCCGTGCAAGTCCCTGCTGTGGAATCGCGGCGAGTCGTGGACTATCGGGGAGTCTTCCATGAAGAAAATATACGCACGATCTCTGCACGCCGCAGTGGGGACATTGAGCCTGTCAGCGCTGTTTGCGGGAATGCCAGCCTATTGTCAAACGGTTCAATTCGATCTTCCCGCGCAGGATGCGGCCACAGGTATCCCGGAGTTTGCACGTCAGGCGGGACTGCAGATCATTGCGCCAGCGGACGAATTAAGAGGGATTCGTACACATCAAGTCACGGGGTCCATGGATACCCACATGGCGTTGCGACTGCTTTTGAATGGTACCGGCTTAGTGATTGTCTCAGATGACGGCCGTACGATCAGTCTTCGACTGGGCAGCGGGCGGCTGCGTTCGCAAGCAGGGGGGACGGAGGAGGGCCTCGCTACCGACCACTCCAGCCTCGAGGCTCTGGAGGAAGTTGTAGTCAGCGCGCAAAAGCGCGAAGAGCGGCTGCAAGATGTACCGCTTGCCGTTTCCGTTATCAATACGGACCAATTGGCGAGTCACGGGCAGGTATTGCTGCAGGATTACTTCAACAATGTTCCGGGATTAACGGTATCACCTACCGGAAACGGTTTTCAAAACCTGTCCATACGAGGCATCACGCAAGGCGGCTTTGAGAATCCAACTGTGGGCTATCTGATCGACGATGTGCAGTTTGGTTCCGAGGCCGGCGGTTTGCACAACTCACCGCCGGAAATCGACCCGGGCGATCTTGAGCGCATTGAAGTCCTGAAAGGGCCTCAGGGTACCTTATATGGTGCCTCCAGCATGGGCGGCCTCGTTAACATGGTGACGAAAGACCCGTCCTCCGAGCGCGCCAGCGGTCGTTTCGAAGTAGGTACCAGCAATGTCTATAACGGAGCGGAACCGGGCTTTGTCACACGTGTTTCGGCCAACCTGCCGCTCAGTGACACCTGGGCGGCGCGAATCAGCGGCTTCCGACGGCAGGATCCCGGTTATATAGACAATCCGATCCTAGGCTTGCGCGGAGTCAATGAGGCCGAGACCAGTGGTGCTCGAATAGCACTACTATGGCGGCTTTCTGCCGATTTCTCCTTGGGCATCAAGGCCCTCTATCAGACCAGAGAAGTCAACGGCGCAGCCGAGGCGGATGTGGGCACCGGCTTACAAGACTTGCAACAGAATCGAATTGGAGGCTCAGGGCACGAGGAGCGTAGTATCCAGGCCTACAGCGTGAACATCAAAGCCAAGCTCGGTAGTGTTGATTTTGTATCGCTAAGTGGCTACGGCGTTACTCACTATACAAACTGTTATGACTATACACCGGTGCTGGGCGTTCTGGCAGAACCGTTTGGAGGCAGTGGCACCTGCTACCTCTCCGATTTTGGTAACAGTAAGTTCACCCAGGAGTTTCGGCTCTCGGCGACCGCACTGCGGAATTTAGATTGGCTCGCGGGTGCCTACTACACCCACGAGTACTCTCCGGGGACATTGGACTTTGAGGCGAGAGATTCCCAGACGGGTACTGTCCTCGGTGATATCTCTCACTTCCATTTGCCTGCGGGATATGCAGCTTACGCCGGATTCGCAGACATTACTTACCGCCTGACCGACAAGCTGGATTTACAAGGTGGCGGCCGCGAAACGCATCTGAATGTTTATCAACCGCTCAGTTATAGCACCGGCCCGTTTGCTAGCGTAACCCCGCCGGAAAGCACGGTGGCCAACTCGTTTACCTACCTAGGATCATTACGCTACAAACCCACTATCGACCTGATGATGTACGCGCGCGTAGCATCAGGCTTCCGTCCGGGAAGTGGCACCGACCACCCAAGTCCAACGTCACTGTGTGTTTTGGAAAAAGTACAATGCGCGGTCAAACCTGACACCACACGCTCCTACGAACTGGGTGTCAAGGGAGACTTCCTCGAGCATCGAATGTCTCTGGATGCTTCGGTATACTACATAGATTGGACCAGCATTCAGCTTTCTTTGCGGGCTCCCGTCACAGGCTTCCTCTATGATGGTAATGGCGGTGGGGCCAAGAGCGAAGGCGTCGAAATTGCTCTAACCAGCCGACCGTTCACAGGTACTACGATATCCGGTTGGGTGGCCTTCGATAATGCAGTGGCTACTACAGATTTTGCGCAAGGTAAAGCTGGTGACCGCTTGCCTGACAGTCCTCGTTGGTCAGGCAACGTGTCCGCTTCGCAAGATTTTCCTCTGACAAGCGCCTGGACCGCCGAGCTGGGCGGAATGGCAAGCTTGGTGGGCACTCGCATTGGACTTTTTACCAGCGATTTGCAGCGTCAACCCTTCCCGTCTTACACCAAAGTTGATCTGCACGCGGCCGTCAAATCCGATTCTTGGACCATCAACGCCTACGTCAATAACGTTGGTGACAGCCGGGCGGTCCTCGACGGAGGCATCGGCTACACCTACCCGGTGGTCGCTCGGGTCTACATTGTGCCGCGTACGGTGGGTGTCAGCGTTGTGAAGTCTTTCTGACGGAAGCTTGAGCACAAATCGCCGCTCATCGGCCTTCGCGAGTTGCTGAATCTAGGTAGCCGCACGCCACACAAAGCCACATGGGCGGCGGTCATTCCAACAGGCCGGTATCTCGAGCAGGTGGGGTAAATCGTGGAGGAAGTAAAGCAATCCCATTTCCGACAACACGCGCAGTTGTGGCCTGAACCTTTTGCGCAACCCGCAGCACCGAACTCAAGCGCTTGCTCTCGACAATCGCCCCCTGATCCACCTTGGCCAGCTTGTCATACACGGAATAGGGCAGTGCTCGACCCCCGACCCGGATCTCAATCCGCCCGTCCGGGTACTGAAAGACCTCCACGTACTTGCCGATCAGCCGCCGGTTCGCCGCCGTATCCTCCAGCAGGTATAACTTGCGCTCGTAGTGCAGCGTCAGGCTCTGCGTCACTTTCCGCAGCTCGCGCCAGGCAAAGATCAACTCCAGATCCTCATCTGGCCGTAAGGCGCGATGGGCGTCAAAGCCGTTGCGCGGCACCTTCGCGAAACGCGTGTTGTAGGATTCGATAAAGCCCGGCATGAAGGCGTTCGCCGCCTCGATCGTGGAGATGCCCTGCAGACGCAGCTTCTTCACCAGCCGGTCCTGCAGCGTCAGATGCGCCCGCTCGACGCGTCCCTTGGCCGCCGGCGTGTTGGCACAAATCCCATCGATGTTGAGCTCGTACAACGCCCGCGCAAATTGCGTATATCCCGGCCCATTGACTGCCTCGGGCCTGTTGGTTCGAAAGATGCTCGCCTTGTCACTGTACAGCGCTAGCGGCTTCCCATAGCGCCCTAGGTACTCGCGCATCGCCTCAAAGTACCCAAACGTCGATTCCGAACCGGTGAACTTGACCCACATCAACCGGCTGGTCGCATCGTCCACAAACACCAACGCAGTACACGCCGGCGCCCGGTCCTCAAACCAGGCATGCTCGCAGCCATCGATCTGGATCAGCTTCCCAACACAGGCCCGCCGGGTTCGCGGCTGCTGGACCTTCGGGGGCCGCAACTTGCGCGCAATCCACAGGCCTGCCGCGATCTGGATGCGTCGCACGGTCTCCTTGGCGAGTTGGATCTGATGCCGCTGTGCCAGCTTCTCCATAGCCAGCGTGGGTCCGAAGTCCGCATAGCTCTCGCGCAGAATCCGCGCCACCTGGTTTTCCAGATCTTCCTTCAGTCGCCGGTTGCTGGGCCGGTTGCGATGTTGCGAGATCAATCCGACCGGACCCTCGAGCTGATATCGCTGCGCCAGTCGGCGCACTTGGCGCGAACTCATCCCCAGCCGCTCAGCCGCCTGACTTGCATGCAGCTCCCGATCCACGACCGCCTGAATGCACTTCAACCGATCCAGTTCACGCATGCTCATCCCCATGTTTGATGCACGTCACATCGAACCACCGCCCAGTGGCGATGAGCGGTCCGCGCCGTGACCGACTGGATGGTCGTGGCGGGGATCACCCAGGGTCCGCTGTTCCGGCGGCTCCATCGCGGCGACCAGGTGGGCCGACCGCGCCTGTCAGCACCGAGCGTTGCACTGGTGATCAAGGAGCTCGCCGGCAAGGTCGGGCTGGAGGCGGGTCGCTACGCCGGCCACAGCCTGCGCAGCGGTTTTCTAACCAGCGCCGCGCGTAACCGAGCCAGCATCTTTAAGATGGCCGACCAATCTCGGCATAAATCTCTCGATGTACTGCGAGTCTACGTCCGCAATGAGGAGCGATTTGAGGACCCCGCGGCCGATGGACTGCTACAAGAAACTAACACTCCTCGACGAGGCGTGTAGGCTGCTACTCGGTGAGGCCCTGGGGTTGACAAGACATCTCAGCCTGCCCGTGTCGGCAGCATAAAGGGCATGTTGGCTTGCAATCGCAGTCACCGCGGGCGCTTTCGACCTTCCGTGCCGTTCGTGGCATCCCGCGCTTCGGCCGCAGCGGGTCAAAATCACAAATCATGAGATTTTCCCGCATTCGAGGCCACTGAGTCGCTAAATCAGCCACCCGAGATGCTCAAAGCCAGAGCGGCCCTGCGTGAGCGATTGGAGCGTGAGTTCGTGCCGTGCCGGCACAGCTCGCGACTGAGTCCGGGCGAGCGCGTCGTGTATGTCCAATGGAACTTTTGTGCCACCGCAGCGATCACTAAGAGTGTGTTACAGCATATTGACAGAAGCTCGCGTGCTATAAAGCTGGGGGATTCCAGCTAGAACTTATCCGCATCAACGTTGCTCCTGAGATCGTGGGCTCGACGCCACGAATCGGACGGTAGGAGCTCAACTATGAAACGCGCATCCTGGTGTATCCGTTCGGCAAAACTCGTCATTGCAGTCCCGCTGGCCAGTGTCGCGCCGGCATTCGGCGAAGAAGAGACTGAGGGAGAACCGGTTCTCCAAGAGGTTGTGATCACCGGCTCGCGAATCGCGGCCCCCAACCTGACAAGCACCAGCCCCATCCAGGTCGTCGACTCGCGCGAGATCCAACAGACCGGCAAGAACGACGTCAGCGACATCCTTTTCCGGCTGCCGCAGAACTTCAACAACTCCCTGGGCCAGGACTTCAGCAACAACACCAGCGGCCTAAGCTCGGCGGGCGGGCTCGCGACGGCCGACCTGCGCGGCCTCGGCCCGAATCGCACGCTGGTGCTGATCAACGGCCGGCGGCTCGGCGTGGGCGATCCGAACACCGCGATCGCCTCGCCCGCGCCGGACCTCGACCAGATCCCCGTGGCGCTGATCGACCGGATAGACGTCGTGACGGGCGGCGCCTCGGCGGTGTACGGCTCCGATGCGATCGCGGGCGTTGTGAACTTCATCATGAAGAAGAATTTCGAGGGCTTGCAGCTGGATTACCAGACCGGATGGAACTGGCACAATAACGATAATTCTTACGCGCAGGCAATTACCAGTGCGTCCGGCGTGCCGGCACCGCACGGCGATATCTGGGACGGCTATAACCGCAACTTCAACATCACTGTCGGCGGGAACTTCGCCGAAGGCCAGGGAAACGTAACGGCCTATGCAGGCTACCTGCAGGCCAACCCGGTCTATAGCGGTGCCCGCGACTTCGGCACCTGCCAGTTGGATGCGGTCAGTGAAACTGACGGCGGACCCATCACCGGGACGATGTGCTCGGGCTCGGGCAATTCGAATCGTTTCACCCCGCTCGGCACGACGCTTAACGGCACCTTCACCCAGGCAGCCGGCGCGCGCTACGCCGTGGTGGGAAATGAGTTCCTGCCGTGGCCGGCCGACGGGCAGATTCCGCCGGCGATATTCAACTCCCAACCGTATATCTCGGTAGCCCGGGACGACCGGCGCTATACCGCCGGCTTCATGGCTCATTACACGGTCGCCGATTACGCCGAGCCCTATCTCGAGTTCGGCTTTATGAACGACAAGACACACACGGAAGTTGCACCCTCGGCGCTTTTCGAGGACAGCAACCCGCTTGACGCAAATCTCAACTACGCCACCAACTGCAGCAACCCGCTACTGAGCGCGCAGCAACAGGCTGTGCTCGGCTGCACTCCTGCGCTAATAGCGGCCGATGCGGCGAATCCCGGCTCCGCGCTGGCGAACGTCCGCATAGGTCGCCGCAATATCGAGGGCGGCAGCCGCTCGGCGGATTACGAGCACACCAACTACCGTGCGGTGTTCGGTTCCCGGGGCACCTTCGCCAACCTCTGGAACTACGACCTTTACGGCAGCTACTACTACACGACGTTCTTCAATTCCAACGGCGGCTATCTGAACTTCCAGAGCATCAAGGACGCTCTGTTGGTTACAAGAGACCCGGAAACTGGCGCACCGGTGTGCATCAGCGGCTCGCCGTGCACGCCATACAACATCTGGCAGTCGGGCGCCGTCACTCCGGATCAGCTCTCGCCGATGTACCTGGTCGGTACGGCGTATGGCACGGTTACCGAGCGCATTCTGCATGCGGACGTGACTGGCGAGCTTGAGCAGTACGGCATCAAGCTGCCCACGGCTCGTGAGGGCATTGCAGTCAACGTCGGCTGGGAGCACCGCTCCGACAAGACCGAGTTCCAGCCGGATTCAGGTGAGTTGAGCGGGCTGCTGTCGGGGTTTGGCGGAGCCTCAGTGCCCATCAACAATGGCATCACGGTCAAAGAGGAATTCATCGAGGTGCGGGCCCCGCTCGTTCAAGACATGGTTGGCGCGCAGGATCTGGTGGCGGATGCCGGCTATCGCCATTCCAACTACAGCACCAGCGGCGGCGTGAACACCTACAAATTCGAGCTGCAGTGGGCACCGCTGCATGATGTCCGGCTCCGCGCCTCGTATCAACGTGCTATCCGCGCTCCGAGTATCATTGAGCTGTACAATCCGCAGCTGGTGGGCCAGATCGCGATTGGCGAGGACCCGTGCGCACCTGCGGAAGCCACCGGCGTGGCTGCCGCCACTCTCGAGCAGTGTTTGCGGACCGGGGCGACGGCCGCGCAATACGGCAATGGCATCTCTGCCTCAACCCCGGGCGGCACCAACATTATTCCGCAGGGGACGGCGAGCCAGCTCACCCAGCTGATCGGCGGCAATATCAAATTACAGCCGGAGATCGGGGACACCTTTACGGTCGGCATGAATCTAACGCCGGAGGTTCTGCCGGAGTTCAACGCAAGCCTCGACTATTGGCACATCGACCTCAAGGACGAGGTGGGCACCTACCCGGCCTCTGCCATTCTGTCGAACTGCCTGCAGGACGGCGACCCCACCTTCTGCAGCCAACTGGTCCGTTCGCCGGCGACTGGGGGACTGCTCGGAGCCAGCCCTGAATCAGGCGGGTATATCGTGCAGACCAATCAGAACCTGGGCGGCGTTGTCATCGCGGGCATCGACCTCGGCGCGAACTACCACCTGGAGCTCCCCGAGGCGCTGGGCTCGATCGGTTTCGCGCTGAACGGCTCGTACATGATCCAGAACGACTTGACGCCCTACAGCGGAGCGCACACTTACGGCTGCTCCGGGCTCTTCGGTGCGACCTGCCAGACGCTCAATCCAAAGTGGCGCCACACGCTGCGAACCACGTGGGCCACCCCTTGGAACGTGGATGTCAGCTTGTTGTGGCGTTACATCGGTTCAATGTCGCTCGACAACAACTCGCAGGACGCAACTCTCCACTTTGCCGAGTTCGGCGTGCGCGATGACTTCAATGCGCGCCTCCCCGCTTTCAACTATCTGGATGTGATGGCGTCATGGACTCCATACAAGGGCATTCAGATCCGCGGCGGGATCAACAACATTCTGGACAAGGACCCACCGATCGTGACCTCCGAGATTACCGCCGGTGGTGCGGCGAATACCTACGAGACATACGATACGCTGGGCCGCCAGCTGTTCGTAGGCGTCACGGCGAAGTTCTGAACCGCGGTTCGCGGAGGCCCAGTCCAGGGTTCAAGCTGCGCGCAGCGATCCGCCTTCCGCCTATCGATATAGGACGCACCGCTTCGGCGCTGATGCTCCGCGCTGAGCTATGACCGCTGGTAGCTTATCTATTCGACATTTCACCGTCGGTGCTTCCTGGTCGCAACCGTCGCGATCCTAAGCTGGGCATCGTACGCTATCCTCCAGCCCTATACACTGCGCTCGGTTGGGCGGTGGTGTTAGCCTTTCTTCTGTGGTGAATCCGGTGTTAATCAGTTTCGTGATGGCGCTGGTGCGTTTCGCCGGGACAAAGACGACAGAGGAGCCTTAAGTCGAGCCGGATCGGGGCACGCCACAACCGTCAAAGCAACAGCGGCATGTCCGATAGCTCGCGCGGTCCGGGCGTGCTCGTTGGAAAGTGCCGAACGAGAAGCGCGGTCGCCGCTTGAACGCCGTGTAGCGCGCCAGCGTGGTATTCGCCTCGCCCGAAGGCCACTTCCATGTCGTGGCAGATGGACTGCCACTCCTGCTCGCTGATCTGCGCATGCGCGCCGCGATCAGCGACGATCTCGACGGCGCGGTCGGCCAGCAAGACGTAGATCAAAACGCCACTGCGATGCTCGGTATCCCACATGCGCTGCTCGGAAAAAACCTCGATAGCACGTTCGCGCGGAGATTGGTCGCAGTAAAGGGCAGTGCCCTGCAACGCCCCTTCGACCGCGAAGCAGATCTCGCCGGCGTGGGTCCTCTCGCCCTCCCGTATCGCATGCTCGATTGCATTCAGCGTCGTCTGTGGAAATAGTCGCCTCACGCGCCACGGTGTCATTGCCAGGTGCCTGTATAGTCGCGCCACGATCGCCATCACTACCACCGTCCGGAGGCGCCACCGCCCCCAAAACCTCCGCCACCACCGCGAAATCCGCCGCCCCCGCCGCCTCTGCCGAGGCCACCGAAGCCGCCCCCATACCCGCTTCCCCTGTAGTGACCGCCTGCCATACTCCTGGATAGCGGGCCGAACAGACCTCCGCCGAGCAGCGTCACGAAAAATGCAATAAAGGCGGCCGCGAAAGCGACTGAGAGCGCGCCGGCAACGAGCCACACAAGAAAGCCGAGTGCGCTACTCGTCACGATCGCGCTTGGAAACGTGCCGAGCAAGGAGCGCAAGACG
>Ga0207695_10004228_pt1 | contig 19737 bp, 17 predicted proteins | sample KBSC54metaG_FD_184354 | JGI IMG/M metagenome (GOLD analysis project Ga0207695, IMG submission 184354) | Corn rhizosphere microbial communities from Kellogg Biological Station, Michigan, USA - KBS C5-4 metaG (SPAdes) (version 2) | ecosystem: Host-associated > Plants > Roots > Rhizosphere > Soil... | reverse complement strand
CGTTGGAAAACGTAGGGGCCGTTCTCATGATGGCTGCTGTCTTCTTCGTGTTTCGTCAGCGAGGCAGCCACAAGAAACGCCGCCAGGCGATTCGCCAACAGTCCGCGATCGGAGGCGAGGCGTGAGGGCGCTCGGCGTTGTGCTTTTCGTGGCGCTGGCCTCATGCGAAAAGTCGAACGCACCCGCCGTTTCGAACACCTCAGCCAAACCTGAGCAGGCTGCGGTTGCCGGTCCGGTTGATTCCAAGTGTCCGGCAACGGGACAATGGGCCGAGTGTTCGGTGATGTACCGGTTGGAGCGGGCGGGGTTGGCGCCACGGATTGATTCGACGGCGACGCCGACGGAAAAAGAGCTGACCGGTCGGCCGTTGCTCTTGAAGATCGGATTGACCGCGACTCTCGAGCTGTATCTCTATCCTGATTCCACGGCGCGCGTTGCCGACGCGAAAAAGCTCGACCGAACCAAGCTGCTCGGCCCCGGCGCCGCGCTGACCATCAACCGCGAGCGGCTGTTGATCGAGAACGCGAATCTCATTGGTTTGTTCACCAGCATCAACGAGCATCAACGCGAGCGCGTCGCCGACGCATTGACCGCCGGTCCGCCGCAGGCATCAGCACCCTGACCCGTCTCTCGGCATCGATGACTGTATTCGCTCGTCGCATTGTCTTGGTCGGTGCAGCCACGCTTGGTGCGTCGGCGTGTTGGGCTTGGCCGTTCGGTCACGGGCCAGTGCGATTGAGCCAAGACCTGGCCGTGCCCGACAGCTTCGTCGTCGCGTTCGAGACGAGCCGCGGCCGCTTCGACGTCATGGCGCGAAAGCAATGGTCGCCGAACGGCGTCGATCGACTGTACACGCTCGTTCGAGCGCGCCACTACGATGACGCGAGATTCTTCCGTGTCGTGAAAGACTTTGTTGCGCAGTTCGGACTGGCGAGCGATCCGAGGGTCAACAACGCGTGGAAGATTCGCGGCATCGGCGACGAGCCGGTGCGTCACACGAATTCGCGGGGAACGATTGCCTATGCGCGCGGAGGTCCGGGCACGCGGTCCGTTCAGTTATACATCAATCTGAAAGACAATCCGAGGCTCGACTCGCTGAACGGATTCGGCTTTCCGCCGATCGCCGAGGTGGTGAGAGGATTGGCGGTCGTGGATTCGCTGTACTCCGGATACGGTGAAAGCACGCCCCGCACCGGTGCGCAACCGGGACGCTCGGGTCCCTCGCAAGACTCCATCGTGACGCAGGGCAACGCGTATCTCATTCGTGGTTGGCCTAAGCTCGACTACATCAAGACAGCGCGTGTGGTGCGGGAATGGCGTTAGCCGAAGCCGAAGAGCGCGTAGAGGCGCACAGCGCCGCGCTCAAGAAGGAGCTCGGGCTCCGCGATCTGGTGTTGCAACAGGTCGTCTTCGTCGTGGGAACGATCTGGGTGGGCACCGCGGCGAAGCTCGGCCATGCGCAATTGATCTTCTGGCTCGCGGCGATGCTGTTCTTCTATTTGCCGCAGGCCGTCGTGGTGATCGATCTCTCCGGGCGGATGCCGCTCGAGGGCGGGTTGTATCAGTGGGCGCGTCTTGGACTCGGCGAATTGATGGGATTCATGGTAGCCTGGAATCTCTGGATCTTCGCCGTTGTGCTGATCGCGACGATTGGCTTGGTGATCGGCACGAACTTGTCGTACGCTGTGGGACCGAGCGGTTCGTGGATGGCGAGCAACAAGACATTCATCATGTTGTTGAACGCGTTCCTCCTCGCGGCACTGATGGCGCTCGCCGCGGTCGGATTGGGTGTGAGCAAATGGCTGCACAACGCGGGCAGCGTGATGTTGATGTCGGCCTTTGCGGTGCTCATTGCCTTGCCATTCGTGCACATGGCTCGCGGCACGCTGCCGGACTACCACCCGTTCGCCGTGGCCGCACCGGCGCTCACGCTGTTCAGCTTGAACGTATTCGGTAAGATGGCGATGGGAGCGCTGAGCGGATTCGAGTACGTGGCGGTGCTGGCCGGTGAGACGAAAGACGCTGCGCGAACGATCGCGAAAGCGACGATGATCGCGGCGCCGATCATCGCGGCGATGTTCATACTCGGAACGAGCGCGGTGCTCGCGTTCGTACCGGTAGACCAGATCGATCTCATCGGACCCATCCCGCAGGTGTTGCGCATTGGATTCGGCGCGTCGGGCGCGGGGGCGATGGCGGCCGCCGCCGCGATTCTGCTGATCTCGGGGCGGACGCTCGCGAACATGAGCATCGCGTTCACCGGGACCACGCGCATGCCGATGGTCGCCGGTTGGGACAACCTGCTGCCGAGATGGTTCACCAAGCTGCATCCGCGATACCGTACGCCAATCAACTCGATTCTGTTCGTCGGGCTGGTGGCGTTGGCATTCGGCGCGGTAGGAATTGTCGGCGTGGGCCAGCAGGAAGCGTTTCAGTTGCTGGAGAACGCGTCCGGAATTTTCTATGGGTTAACCTACCTCGTCATGTTCGCGATCCCGCTGATCGGACTGCGCGGTGTCGAGCCGAAGCCATCATTATTCTTGCGTGTCGCGGCGGCGTCAGGATTTGCCGTGACGCTGCTGTATGTCGTGCTGTCGATCTTTCCGATCGTGGACGTCGCGAGCTGGCTCAATTTCGCGGCGAAGATCTCGGGCGTCGTGATTTTCTTGAACCTCGTCGGCGCTGGACTGTTCGTCACGGCGCGTCGTCGGCGCGTGCTCACGGCGGCGGCGTGAAGGGATCCGGAGTTGTGTGGCATCTCGCCTTCAGCGCGATCTTGCTGGCGGACATCGGCAGACTGGCGCGTGCACAGCAGCCGCGTCCGGACGCGGCGCGGTGCGATTCGATCGTGGCGGCCGCGCGCGTTGATTCTGTGCCGGTTGCCGTTTTCCTCGCGGTGAGACGCGTGGATGGGCCGGCGCTCCCGGTGCTGCAGGCCGAGGACATCGGTGATTACATTCGTGCCGGTTTCCGGCCGCCGTCGCCGTTTCGTCTGACCACGTTTGCCGGGCCGGCGCGAATGCGCGTGCTCCGCCCGGTGGCGTCGGATACGATGCCCGATCTCCGGTCGCCGATGATCACCGGCGTCTATCGATTTACGGCAACGAAGGACGTGATGCCGATCAAGCCGATTGTCATGCGCGCTTCGCTGATTCCAGGATTCGATTCGGCGGCGATCGCGGCGATTGCCGAGATGAGCAAGGCGCACGAGGTCCTCATGCCGCCCACCGGCGAAGATTCGATGCGTATCGACGTGCGGTTGTCGACGGACTCGACGGCCGACGGGCGTCGAATGATCGCGGCAAGGTTTCCGCGCATGCCAGTCGTCGATGCGGTGCCGAAGCGCGACAATCCGCCGCCGGCATTCCCGGATGACGAGAAGGCCGACAGTGTGACGAGCGGCGAGGTCGTGCTTCGTCTCGTGGTCGATCGGACCGGCGAGCCTGATCTGGCGACGGTCGAACTCGTGCGTGCGACGTCGCTGAGCTTTGCCCGGTCTGCGATCATGGCCCTTCCGTCGCAGCGGTTCGACCCGGCGACGATCCGCGGATGTGCGGTGGCGCAGGCGATTGATTATTCGTTCAGTTTCGTGCTACCGAACCATTGACGGCTCTGTCCGAGTGACGTCGATTACCGCGCGCATTCGTTGCGGTCGACGCTCGATATTCACACTCACACCATTACACTGACGCTATGTCTCATGCACCGCTCCCGCTCATTCACCGAGGCTTCGGTGAAACTCAGCGGCGCGACGCATGGTGGCTCCAGCCACTTGTCGTCTTCACGATCCTCGGCGGCTTCGTCGTTTATGCGACGTGGGCCGCATTCCAGAACGCGCATTACACGTACGGGCCGTACTTGTCGCCGTTCTATTCGCCGGAGTTGTGGGGCGACCCGCGGACGGCGTGGTTCGGCGCGAAGCCTGGATGGTGGCCGGGGCTATTACCGTTCTCGCCGGCGCTGATCATCCTGCCGTTTCCCGGCCTGTTCCGAGTCACGTGTTACTACTATCGCGGCGCGTACTACAAGGCCTTCTGGGCTGATCCGCCAAGCTGCGCGGTTGGCGAGCCGCGAAAGAGCTATTGGGGCGAGCGGACGTTTCCACTCGTCGTGCAGAACATCCATCGCTACTTCATGTACATAGCGTTGCTGTTCCTGATCTTTCTGGCGCATGACGTATGGAAGGCGCTCTGGTTCGATGATGGCGCGGGCGGCAAGCACTTCGGCATCGGCGTGGGGACATTGGTATTGGCGCTCAATGTCGTGCTGCTGACCTGCTACACGCTCGGCTGTCACTCGCTGCGGCATGTCGTCGGCGGATTTCTCGACCAGCTTTCGCGTCACCCGGTACGCAAGAAGGCGTACGATTGCTCGAGCTGTCTCAATCGTTGGCACATGAAGTGGGCGTGGATGAGTCTCATCGGCGTGGCCTTCGCTGACTTCTACGTGCGGATGTGCTCGATGGGGATTTGGCACGATTGGAGAATCCTATGAGGCACGCGGCGACGCACGTTGTGGAGCACGAGGCACGATGACGGAATACCAAACGATCGAGCACGATGTGTTGGTGATCGGCGCGGGCGGAGCCGGACTGCGTGCGGCGATCGAGGCAGCGTCGCAAGGAGTGAGCGTCGGCCTCGTGTGCAAATCGCTACTCGGCAAAGCGCACACCGTGATGGCCGAAGGCGGGATGGCGGCCGCGATGGGCAACGTCGACGACCGCGACAACTGGCGCGTGCACTTCGCCGACACGATGCGCGGCGGACAGTACATCAACAATTGGCGCATGGCCGAGCTGCATGCGCAGGAAGCGCCGGCGCGGGTGAAGGAGCTCGAAGCGTGGGGCGCACTGTTCGATCGGACTCCCGACGGACGAATTCTTCAGCGCAACTTCGGTGGACATCGCTATCCGCGACTGGCGCACGTTGGTGACCGCACAGGCCTCGAGTTGATTCGTACGCTGCAGGATCACGGCATCCATCAAGGGCTCGACGTCCACATGGAGGTCACGATCCTGACACTACTCAAGGACGGCGATCGCATTGCGGGCGCATTCGCCTACGACCGCGAGCGCGGTCGTTTTCGTTTGTTCAAGGCGAAGGCGGTCGTGTTGGCGACGGGCGGAGTTGGGCGCGCGTTCAAGATCACATCGAATAGCTGGGAGTACACGGGCGACGGCCACTCGCTGGCGTATCACGCCGGGGCAGCGCTGCAAGACATGGAGTTCGTCCAGTTCCATCCGACGGGAATGATCTGGCCGCCGAGTGTGCGCGGCCTCCTCGTAACGGAGGGCGTGCGCGGCGAAGGGGGCGTATTGAAGAATCGTGATGGTAAACGATTCATGTTCGACAACATCCCGGACAACTACAAGGCGCAAACGGCGGACAATCCAGAAGAAGGATGGAAGTACACGCAAGGTGACAAGAATTCGCGTCGTCCACCTGAGCTGCTCACGCGCGATCACGTTGCTCGAATGATCGTGAGCGAAGTGCGCGCTGGTCGCGGCTCGCCGCACGGTGGAGTGTTCCTCGACATTTCGTGGATCAAAGAAAAGCTTCCGAACGCCGAGGAGCACATCAAGCGGAAGCTGCCGAGCATGTATCATCAGTTCATGCAGTTGGCGGGGATCGACATCACGAAGGAGCCGATGGAGATCGGCCCGACGACGCACTACATCATGGGCGGAATTCGCGTCGAGGGCGACACGCAGATGTCGACGGTGCCCGGGCTGTTTGCGTGCGGCGAGTGCGCCGCGGGTCTGCACGGCGCGAATCGGCTCGGCGGAAATTCGCTGTCCGATCTAATCGTGTTCGGCAAGCGGGCGGGCGAACATGCCGCCGCGTTCGCCAAGTCGAACGGAGGTGTCTCGATCGACGCGAAGCAGGTGGACGCGTCGGCGCGTGGCGCGCTCGCGCCGTTCGAGCGCGATGGAGGCGAAGGTCCCTATCAAGTGCAGGAATCGTTGCAGGAGACGATGCAGGACAACGTCGGCATCGTGCGTGCGCAGGCAGAGATGGAGCACGCCTTGCAGGAGATCGGTAAGCTCAAGCAGCGCGCGACGCGTGTCGGGGTCAAAGGCAATCGTGAGTACAATCCTGGCTGGCACACTGCGCTCGATCTGAACAATCTCCTCACCGTGTCGGAAGCAATTGCTCGCAGCGCGATCGAACGAAAAGAAAGTCGCGGCGGTCATTTCCGCGATGACTATCCGGACAAAGATCCGGTATACGCGACGTTCAACTTTCTCGTTCGCAAAGATGGGAAGTCCGGAGAGATGCAGATATCACGCGAACCAATTCCGCCGATGCCCGCGCATCTCAAGGCGATCATCGAGGAGATGAAATAATGGCGACCGCTCCGGCGACCGACGTCAAAGGCCAAGACGCATACACCGCGGCGCAAGCGCAACAAGACGCGGCCGCGCACCATGCGACGCGTTCATTCAAGATCTGGCGCGGCGAAGCAGGGAAGGGCGAGTTCGTCGAGTACAAGCAAGATGTCGTCGAAGGGATGGTGGTGCTCGACGCGGTGCATGAGATCCAAGCGACGCAGGCGAACGACCTCGCGGTCCGCTGGAACTGCAAGGCCGGAAAATGTGGCTCGTGCTCGGCCGAGATCAACGGGATGCCGAAGCTGATGTGCATGACGAGACTCGCGGATCTCGAGGCCGACAAGCCCGTCACCGTCGAGCCGATGCGCGCATTCCCGCACGTGCGCGACCTCGTGACCGATGTCTCGTGGAACTACCGCGTGAAAACGCAGATTCAGAAATTCCAACCGCGCGCGCCAGACGCGGCCGACGGCACATGGCGCATGCAGCAGGAAGACATCGATCGCGTTCAGGAATTTCGGAAATGCATCGAATGCTTCTTGTGTCAGGACGTCTGCCACGTCTTGCGCGACCACCACAAGCACGAAGAATTCATTGGGCCGCGCTTTCTCGTGTACGCGGCCGCGCTCGAGATGCATCCGCTCGACACGGCCGATCGGGTTCCGGAGCTCAGGCAAGCGCACGGTATCGGCTACTGCAACATCACCAAGTGCTGCACCAAGGTGTGCCCGGAGCACATCACGATCACGGACAACGCCATCATCCCACTCAAAGAGCGAGTGGTCGATGAATTCTTCGACCCGATCGGGAAGCTGGTGAAGATCTACAGTCGCAGGAAACGCAAATGAACCTGAAGCCGATCACCCGCGAAGGTATTCCGGCCGCGCTCGAGAAAGCCGAGCGTTATCGTCTGCTCAACGACTCGGCGGCGGCCGAGAGTATCTGTATGGATGTGTTGGAGATCGATCCGACGAATCAGGAAGCGGTCGTCTCGTTGCTTCTCTCGATCACCGATCAATTCGTCGAAGAGTTGAGCGATGGCGTTCGGCGGGCGCGCGAGTTGTTGTCACGCATCACGGACGACTACGAACGAGCGTATTACGCCGGCATTATTTGCGAGCGACGCGCCCGCGCCCAGCTCCATCGCGGTACGCTCGGCTCCGCGGAGGTTGCGGTGGAGTGGTTCCGCGAAGCGTTGACCTGGTACGAGAAGGCGGAGGAGATGCGTCCGCCGGGCAATGACGAATCAATTCTGCGCTGGAACATGTGCGTGCGACTATTGGGACGGCACGAGCGGCTGCATGTGCCCGGCGAGTACGAGCCCGTGCTCGGTGAATAAGAAGCGCCTACCGCTCACGCTACGGCCTCATCAAAGAAGTGAGGCAGCTCGACCTCTAACGGTTGCGGCATTCCTTCGGGATGCCACGTGACGCGTCGACTCAGGACGTCGCCGGGATCGTCTCGGCCGCGCCAACGCGAGATGTTGCGCGCATCGGGGTTCACGACCCAATACTCCACGACGCCCGATCGCAGATAGAGCTCGCGTTTCACCTGATAGTCGAGGTGTGGATTCCCCGGAGACTGTACTTCGACTGCCAGCAGCAAGTCGGTTAAGTCGTACGGATATGTGGGCCGTTTGCCATCCGAGAGCCGTACTACAAATAGGTCCGGTTGGACGCGATTGCGCGTGCGGTCGCCGCGGCGGACATCGGCCGGAGAAACCAGTACTCTGCCGACCAACGACTTGCCAAGGTACGCCTTGATCAGCGAGTGCAGTTCACCGATGACGAGCTGGTGAACCTCCCGCGGCGCCGGCGTCACGAACAACTCGCCATCGATGATCTCGTACCGCTGGCCGTCCTCGGGCAGCGCGTCGAGCATCTCGACGGTCCATTCCGTCCGTGTGACAGGCATAGCCATAGGTTAGGCCTCTCGAGAGGATGGACGCAAGCAGGCACCGCAAAAACATGCGACCCTGGGACTGCCTATTCATCACCACTAGCACTCGGTGGCAATCCATCGACTGCTCGCGTCCCGGCCGCGTCGATCAGAACGCGACCGCCCTCGGCCGGTATGGCGCCTCGAGTGCTTCGATCTCGCTCGCACTGAGGGTGACGTCGAGCGCGCCGATTGCGTCCTCGAGGTGGGCGAGTTTCGTCGCGCCGATGATTGGAGCCGTGACGTCGCGCTTTGACAGCAACCACGCAAGTGAGACTTGCGCCATTGGCACTCCGCGATCGCTCGCGATTCGTTCGACCACGTCGACGATCTCCCAATCGGCCGACGCATAGAGTCGATCGGCGTGCGGATCATTCACCGATCGCGTCGTCGTACCTTTTGATTTGTCGCGCGGACGCGTGAGCAAACCCCGCGCGAGCGGCGACCACGGAATGATTCCCAATCCTTCGGCGCTGCAGAGCGGAATTGTTTCTCGCTCCTCTTCGCGGTAGAGCAAGTTGTATTGCGGTTGCACCGTGACGAACCGCGCCCAGCCATTGCGCTCGGAGATGCTGAGCGCGCGCATGAGCTCCCAGGCATACCCGGAGCTCGCGCCGATGTAGCGCACCTTGCCTTGATGAACGAGATGCTCGAGCGCGGCCAGCGTCTCTTCGAGTGGCGTCGTCGGGTCGTAGCGATGAATCTGATAGAGGTCGATCGTGTCGATGCCGAGCCGGCGCAGGCTTGCTTCGCACGATTGCACGACGTGCTTGCGCGACAGCCCGCGCATGTTCGGGCGATCGCTCATCGGGTAGAAAACCTTCGTGGCGATGACTGTCTCGTCGAGGTTGGTCATCGCACGCAATGCACGGCCGGTCACCTCTTCACTCACGCCGAGCGAATACATGTCGGCGGTGTCGAAGAAGTTGATGCCGTTGTCGACGGCAAACTTGAAGAACGGCTGCGCCGCCGCTTCGTCGAGCACCCACGGTCGCCATTTCGGATTGCCGTAGCTCATGCAGCCGAGGCAGATGCGGGAGACTGTGAGTCCAGTGGTGCCGAGCGTCGTGTATTGCATGGCAGAGTCGCGAGAGAGTGCGTTGCACTGCGATCCGCAAAAGCTAACGCGGCTCGAGACTATGAGCGCACAGTGAAGAGGATCATTGCGATGACTTCGGCACCGCTAGGGCGGCGCCGCTCGACCGGCCGGGCGTTGAGCTCGCCGAACGTGGCGATCGAGCGAAGCCAGGCCTCGTCGGGAAGCTCGGCGCGGACGAGCATCTCGAGAATTCGCTCGGCACCCTCGGCCAGTGGGGCCGTCGCGACGGAGCGTGCCGTTTCGGCGAGTGGCGAGAGCAGTGCACGTCGATGTCTCGGCGCTCTCGCGAGCGCGCGAGCAACTCGGACGAGCGCCGCGCGTCGGAGCCGAGTGGCGGCTGCGGCTTGGAGGTCGATCGTCGACGCACCGCGGCGCGCGGCCAACCATTGCTGCAACTGATGGAGCGCACTGGAGGCGGCCTCGGGCACGAAGTTCGCTTCTCGCGCGCCCGCTGTGGCCAGTGCATGCGCGACGGATTCGGCAGCCGTCGTGATGCCCGATCCGACGTTCGCGACGAGATGTGGACCAGTGTCGTCACGGATCACGGCGACGAATCCCGACGCCTCCGCGGCAACGGCGGCGACGATTGACTCGCTCGGGTCTGTTCGCGCGACAACGGACGACGATGCCAGCCAATCGCGAAGCATGGCGTGTACGGCACCGGCTTGCTCGGCGAGGCTCGACTGCGGTGCAGCCACGCCGATCGGCGACGGCAGGATTCGCCCAGCGATGCCGACCGTTCGCTGCGCAACGCTGAGCTTCTCCCGGAGGCGCTCCTCGACGCGAAGCAGCCGATCCGCCGCGACCGGCGGCGCGACGGCATAGACGGTGACCGCGGCGTGATCGGAGCCGAGTCGTCGAGCGCGACCGACACGCTGGTCGAGTCGCGCTGGATTCCACGGCAGGTCGAGATGAACGATGACCGACGCGCGCTGCAAGTTCAAACCTTCGCTCAACAAGTCTGTCGTGATGAGGAGGTCAATGCGGTTCGCAGGACTGACCTCGGCCGCACTGCTTGGAGTGAATTGTGCCAACACGGCGTCGCGCGGTACGCGACCACTCGCAATGCGAGCACCGTTCGCGGTGAGCGCGGCGACGCCCGCATCGCGCGCCAATCTCGATCGCAAGGCGTTCACCGTCTCGGCGTAATGACAGAACGCGATGATTCGCTCGCCGGGGTGCGCGGCCCGAATGCGGCGAAGGACTTCGGCGCGTTCATCGTCCGGATCGGCGGAGCTGCGCAGCCGGTGCAACAGCGTCGCGATCGCCGCGACGTGTCGATCGAGCGTCGTCGTGAGCACAGCGCTGTCGGTGTCAGCAGCGGTCGCATCCGCGGTTACGAGCTCCGGGAAGGCGAGCTGCATCGCATCGCCCGCATGCGTCCACGCGGACAGCTCGGCGCGAGTTGGTTGACGACCCGCATCGAGCGCGCTGAGAAGCGCGAGACCGCGCACGCGTCGTCGTTCGAGTGCCGCGACGAGTGCGGCCCGGCTCGACGTCCATTGATGCACGAGCCCATAGGTCAACAGCGCAACGACAATCATTTCGTCTTTCGCGGGGATCGGCGGCGGAAGCGCGAGTAGCTCGTCGAGACAGTCATCAGGCGTGGAAAGGATGACGCGGTGCGGGCCGTCGAGACGCGGCACGCCGTGCATCTCGCTCGACGCTCCGCGGACGACGTGCTCGGCGAGCTCGTCATCGCTCATCTGCCAAGCACGGCGTCCGACAAACAGAGCCAGTTGCGCAGCCAAATCGCGCCGACGATTCTGCACCGGCGTCGCCGTCAGAAGCAGCACCCGCGCCCGGCGACAGAGATCCGCGAGCGCCGCATAGCGTCGTGTCGACGGAGAACGCAATCGATGCGCTTCATCGACGATCACGAAGGTCGCTCGCGCCGGTAGGATGACGCCACGGCTCAGCGCCTCGTGAGTTACAATGGTCGCAGAGACGCCGCATCGATCGAGCGCGTCGTGCCACATATCGCGCAGAGCGGCCGGCATCGCAATTACTATTGGCAGCGCGGAGCGCGCCGCGACCGCGAGAGCAGCGTACGTCTTTCCCAAACCCACGGGCTCAGCGAGCAACGCACCACCTTTGGCGGCGATCAGCGTCGTGAGACGGGCGACCGCGGCGCGCTGATGCGGACGAAGCGTAATTTCTCCGATGCGATCGACGACGGTCGCGTCGTCGCCGAGCATTGTGTGAGCGATGACGGAACGAACGGTCGCGAGCGACGCCGGCGCGATCACGACGCCCATGGCGCACTCACACGGCGGCCCAAGCAACAAGTGGTGCGACATCATCGGCGGCGAGCTGGTACGCGGCGAGCGAAGCGTCGAACAATTCGATTTCAGACGGACGCCAGCCCAGTCGCGCGCGTTCGCCGATCGGAGCGAGAACGTCGCGAGCCCGGTCCCAATCGCTTGGCACTGGAAGGAGCGCCATCGTCCATCCGAAGTATCTGCGGTATCCGCCGCGCGCCGGCTCGGCTACGGCATTCAGCCATGCGCGGGCGACTGGGCCATTGAGAAGCGCGGCGAGCGCGTGCGCGTCGGCTGCGCTCTGACAGCGCGTGACGTAACAGCTATTGAGTGGGACCGTTCGGTCGCCAGCATCGATGACGGAAGCTCGTGGCTCGCGACCGACATCGCCCCAGATCACACGCGGTCGATCGAAGCGAGCGCTCTCCGTGCGAAATAGAGTCCACCAGCGCTGACGGCCGCGTGCGTCGCTGCGCGCCGTGAGTTGGCGCCGCCAACGAGATAGCCATTTGGCGGCGCGCGGGGGCAGTTGCGCGAGTGGTGTGTCGAGCGCGTCATGAGTCCAGATGATCGATTCATTGGTTGCCGGTGGCTGCCATCGCCGGAGTTGCTCGCCCCGCAGCAACGGCCGGACAAGCGACCGTTCCACCGTGACGCGCCTCCCGTCGGACGTGAGCACCTCGACGACATCGTCATCGGCGTCGAGCAACTCGACGACGAACGCATCGTTGCAACCACATTTGACACCCAAGTACGGTCGGCCGATCACGGTGTGTGCGAGCGGCGTTCCCGCGGAGCGCAGACGATCGAATGCGCGGCGCGCCTGAGGCGGAAGAAGGATCCATGGCGAGCCCGGGCTGGCGTCGAACGCGAGCATTTCACGGCTCGCTTGCCAAGCGAGCAGCTCGCGGCCCCGATGATGCACCGCGACGTCGATGCACTCGGAGGTACGAGGCACGCCGCCGCGTTGCGCGACGAGCAACGACGGATAGACCGCGGCGTCGAACGCAGCCGGTGCTTCAGAAAAGTCTTCGACTCGGCGCAGTCGCGTCTCGGCGTCGATGAAGCGACGCACCCCGCCACCGGCGAGTGAGCGCCAGAGTTTCACGGGGAGGAGCAGCGACAGGGCGCCCGACGGCGCGAGCAGCCGAACAGATCGCTCCACGAAAAGTGCGGCGACGTCCACCTGTCCAGCGAAGCCCGCGCCGGCACCCGCGGTGATGGCGCCGGGGGCCCAGCCGGCGAGACGCGCGACCTCGTAGTCGCGCCGAAACGCGACGCGATCTGTGATCGCGATGCGATGCAAGCGCACCCACGGTGGGTTGCCGACGACAACATTGAATCCGCCGCGCGCGGCAACGTCAGCGAAGTAGACGGGGAAGGAGAAGGGAAGTGCACCTCCCGCCGCAATTCGTCGCCGCATCGCGCGGAGAGACGCCGAACGCCGCTTCAACATGACTGCCGTAATCCGCTCGTCTCGCGCGGGACGATATCGCTCGCCGAACAGGTCACGTCCTCGTTGCGCGACGACCAAGTCGCGACGACGAGCGCCGATCAGCACGATCTCATTGTCGATCGTTGACAACGCACGTTGGCGCTCGGCACGCTCGAGCAGGCGAGACAGACTCTCCTTCCGAACGCCGCTCGCGCTCGCGTAGCGCTCACGCAGTCGACGGATCGATGCCGCATCGCGCGCGCGAATCTCGACCTCGCCGAACGCGCGACCGCCGAGCGCATCGCCCGCGCGAATGTTGCGGTCGAGGTTCGGCAGCGGGACGATCGCGCTCGGATCTTCCTCGTTGCTCTCGATGACGACCGAGAGCCACAGGCGCAGCTGACACAACCAGACCGCCGTTGGGTTGACGTCGACACCGAAGATCGAGCGCGTCAACACTTCGCGGCGAACGGTGCTCGAGTCTCGCGCGTCTCCAAGATGAATGGAGAGAGCTGCGACGCGCTCGAGGAGGTGGACGAGAAATGCGCCGGAGCCGCACGCTGGATCGAGGATCGAGAGATCGCGCACCTGTGCGCGAGTCGACGCGCGTTGACTCGCGGACAATGACTCCGCCTCCATCAATCCTGCGACGCCGGCGCCAAGCGCGGTCTCGAGTCCCGAGTCGGCAACTCGCTCGACGAGCGAGAAGGGCGTAAAGAATGCGCCGGTGCGACGACGCTCGTCGGACACCATGAGTGACTCGAACGCGCGACCCAACATCTCGGGGTCGACGGCCGCCTCGCTCCAGCTCGTGGTCTCCTCGCGAGCGGTGAAGCGATACTGCGCGAACAAGTCGTAGATCAGCGAGCCGTACGCGTCGTCGGAGAACGTCATCCCGCGCCAGCGTCGCTCGAGTGGAGTTCGCGCGAACAAGCCGCCGTTCAAGAATGGAATCCGGCCGAACACTCGCGCCGCCGGCGCTCTGCGACGCATCGGCGTGTTCAGCGTCCCGAAAAAGAGCGGGCGAAGCACACGGTCGTGAAAGCGCTTTCCACCAGTCATGCATCGATCGAATTGGTGCGACAGAAATGTTCGATCTTCGTCGAGCCATCCTTTTGCTTCGAGAAACGCCAGGAACAACAAGCGAGATGTGTTGAGCAGGGCGATTTCGGAACGTGCTTCAACAGGTCCGACCGAGGAGGAATTCGCGATCACGCTGACGGCGCGCTCGAGCGCGCGATAGAATCGAATCGTCAGGGCGCCGCGCCCGAGGATCTCGACCCATCGCGCGTGCGTCAGTAGATCGTGATCGCCAGCGACCGACGCCAACGCGCGGAGCGTCTCGCCGTCACTGTCGACCAGGCGCGCGCGATTGGCAATCAGCGCAGCTACGCGCGGCGGTTGACGATCGCCGGGCCAAGCGACGACCGCGAGCTCGCCGGTTTCTGGCTGCGTCGCGATAACGATCCACAGCACGTGCGGAGCGCGTGTCGCCAACCTACCGGCGACTCTCGTCAACGCGTCGCGAAGTACAACGTCGCGGCTGACGACGAGCATGAGTGCGCGAATCGCGCCTTTTCCCGCCGCGACCTGTGCCTCGACCACTGGATCATCCAAACCCAACGCCTGTCGCGTCTCGCGATCCAGCGGTGATGGAATGTCGGCGCAACCGAGCGCCGCGGCGATCGGGGTCAGCGACTCGATTGAATCGGCAGCGGCCAGTAAGTCGGCGGCATCGCGTAAGGTTCGCACGCCGCGATGCTATCGGTGTCGCGCGTGACAACCGCGACCACTCGATTGCGCACGTGGCCAATCGGCCGCTCAGCCAGCGAATAAGCGTTGCCGGGTGCGGTCCGCAGGATAATTTGAACAGATGCGAAAGGTTCTGCTTGTCTTCACCGCGTTGCTGTTCGCGCCGGTGACCGGCGTCGCGTTTGGCCAAAACGCGCCGGTCCCCGGCTCAATCACTGGAGTTGTGGTCGATGAATTGGGGCGCCCGATCGTCGACGCCGACGTCCACGCGTTCCCTGGATCAGTTCACGCACGCACGGATTCCACCGGCCACTTCATCCTCGCCAAACTCGGCTCCGACTTCTATCACGTTCGTGCGCGGCACCTCGGATTCACGTCGACCGAGATTACGACCGACCTGGCGAAGAACGGTCACGTCGATCTCAAGTTCGAGCTGAAAGCACGACCCGCGATGTTGGACAGCGTGATCATCGAGGCAGACGGAAAGTGCCCGCCGGTGTCGTACGGCGGATTCAATTGTCGGCGACGCTCGGGCAAGGGCGTTTACATGACCGATGACGACATCGGCGACAAAGGGGCGATCGAGCTCGGTGACATCTTCGACGGTGTGCCTGGTTTTCGCACGGAGATGCGATTCACGCCGTACGGTCGCAGGCCAGTGCCGGTCGCGACGCGCGGAAATCGGTGTCTCAACGCGGTCGTGAACGGCAGACCAGTCAGCCTGACGAATCCGCTGCCGCGTTACGCCAACGAGTTGATCGCGATCGAGATCTATTCAGTCCCGAGCGAAGTACCGCCCGAATATCAGCGCTACATCTGGATGGGCAGCGCACGGCAAAGCTCGGCGATCATTGGGCGGGCGACGCCGGACGAAAGCTGCTCGGTCGTCGTCTATTGGACGTCGTACTAGCGCGGCTGCTTCGTGCCGAATCAGGTCGAGATGTACGTTCGATCTTTCCACTCGACGCGCCGTCCGCGAACCACCGCGCCGAGCGCGATGTAGAGCAGCATCACCAGTCCGAGCGGGTAGAGGAGCGCGTAAAGCACCGACTCGCCCATGAACCGGTAGATCGCCGCCCAGAACAGCAACGAGATGGCGACCACGGTCGCCGACCACACGAGCCACGCTGACGCCAGCGCGCCCGTGGCGGCGATCAGGAGCACGATCGGAGGCACGAGTCCGATAATCGGCAGCGCAACTAGCAAGACAGGAAATGTGGCGCGACCCATTCGTCCGCCAAGCGCGGCGTGCCGACCGCCGGCGTAGATGTTCTTTCGCCACCCTTCGATCAGCTCACCGAGCGACGCATACATATGCGTCGAGAGCTGATTCAGCGCGAGCACGAGTGCGACTCGTCGTCCGGAACGAAAGAACTCCTGGCCGAGTGCCATGTCTTCGGCGACGCGGTCGCGAACGAGAGCGTGTCCGCCGAGTGCTTCGTAAGCGTCGCGTCGAACGAGGATGAACTGGCCGTTGGCGATCACATCTTCCGGCCGCCGCGCTTTACTCACGTGCTCCGTGCCGCCGTAGCGAATGGAGAGCAGCGCGAACATCTGCGGTTGAATGATGCGTTCCCAAAAACTATGCATCTCTTGATGGCCGGCGACGCTGAGGAGACTCGCATCGCGTTCGTGGAGTGCGTTGACGGCGCGCGAAAGTAGATCGGGCGCGTGTCGCGTGTCGGCGTCGGTAAACACGAGCAGCTGGCCACGGGCGGCGCGCGCGCCGGTAGCGCATGCCCACTGTTTGCCGAACCAGCCTGCCGGAAGGTCCGGCGCATCGATGACGACGAGACGCGAATCGTGAGCGGCGATTGCGCGAGCGAAGGAGCCGGTTGCGTCGGTGGAATGATCGTCGACCACGATGACTTCGAGCGACGGATATGTCGACGCGAGCACCGAGCGCACGCATCGTTCGATGTTGCGTGCCTCGTTGCGCGCCGGGATGATCACCGAAACCAGCGGCGCTGGGTTCGGCGGATCGCTCGCAACATCATCGAGCGATTGAGAGTTCAGCGAGCGCGCCAGCGCGATGAGTGGCGGACCGACCCACGGCAGCGTCCACAATAGCGGAGCGAGCACCGACGTCGTCACGACGTCAGGCCGCGTCGACCGCGGGATTTATGGCGGGTGTGGTCGCGGATTGGCGGCCGACAATGACAGCGGCGGCAAGTTGGCCCGTAACGTTCGCCGTCGTCCGAAACATGTCGGGAATGGTGTCGGCGCCGAGCAGAATCCCGAGCCCCTCGATGGGCAGTCCAATGCTGGCGAGCACCGGCGCCATGGCAACGATCGATCCGCCAGGAATTCCAGGAATGCTAAAGCTCGTGACGACACCGGTCGCGACGACCGTTGCGAGTTGCTGCGGCGTGATGGCGACGCCATAGAGCTTTGCGATGAAGACGGCGCCCGTCGTTACACCGAGTACGCCGCCGACCCGGAAGACGACGGTCGCGAGTGGAAGGAGGAATCCGACAACCTCTTCGGGCAGTCCGAGTCGTGTATTTGCGCTGGCGATCAGTGCCGGCAACGCTGCGAGCGACGAGCGTGACGAGAAGGCGACGGCCTGCGGGGGCAATGCGGCACGCGCGAATTGGCCGATCGTGATCTTCCCGCCAAATGCCGCCGCAGGATACACGATGAACAAGCTGAATAGGACAGTGGCGACCGACACCAGGGCGACGTAGGCCGCGAGCGCGCCGACAGCGGCTGAGCCAAGTCGTGCAACGAGTGGCAACGTCAACGCGAAAACGCCGATTGGTGCGACGACGAGCAGCCAACGCACGAGCACCAGCATTGCTTCGGAGACGCCGCGAAACAGCGTGACGACACTCAGTCGCGCCGCTTCGGGAAGCGATACCAACGCGAGCCCGAAGAGCATCGAGAAGACGATGAGCGGAAGCATCGCGCCGTCGACCGCCGCGCCAATCGGGTTCGTCGGCACGAGAGCGGTCAACCACTGCGCCGGCGTTTGCAGCGCACTCGTGTTGACCGCGGAGCCAGCGACCGGCGATGCCACTGCCGCACGCACACTCGCGACGGCGGCCGGGTCGAGTGTGAGTCTCGACAAGACCGCGGGCGATAGTATCGCTCCGACGACGCCCGCCGCGACGAGCAACACGACGAACACGAGAATGCCGCGCCCCCCAACCCGCGCGACAACCGATCCGCTGCTCGACGTGGCGATGCCGACGACGAGACTCGAGACGACGAGTGGGATGACCGTCATGCGGATGCCGTTCACGAACAACGTTCCGAATGGCTCGACCACGCCAATGACGCCGCGTGCGACCGCCGCATCGGTCGTGCTCAGAAAAAGTCCGGCGGCAATGCCGACGGCGAGGGCGATCAGGACCCGCGTGGAGAGCGACACGCGCCAAAGATACTCATCATCGCGCGAGACGCAGCAGTATCAGACACTGTGAAAACGAAAAGGGCCGTCGGGCGCAAAGGTGCGCCCGACGGCCCTCAATCGTGCAACAGGTTCTTAGCGTGAAGTGTTTCCCATGCCGCCACCAGACGAGCCACCTGACAAGCCACCGGTGCCTCTGCTCGATCCACCCTTCGACGAGCCGCCACTCGTGCCACCGCTGGACCCGCCGCTCGAGCCACCCATTCCGCCCGTCCCGCCCGTGCTGCTCGAACCGCCCATGCCGCCGCCTTTCGTACCCGAGCTGCCGATCCCTTCATCACCCTGATTGCCGCGATCGGTGCGACCGGTCGAGCTGGAGCTTCCCGAGCTGCCGCCCGATCCGCTGCTCGAGCCAGGATTGTTGCCCGCGGCGCCGTATCCGCTGCCGCTCGAGCCCGACGATCCCGAACTGCCGGAACTGCGGGAACTACCAGAACCACCGAAGCCCGACTGCGAACCGCCGGTCTTTGAGCTTCCTGACTGCGAACCACCCTGCGAGCCCGATGAGCCACTGCGCGACGAGCTCGCGCTGTCGGACGGCGAGCCGCTCATACCGCCGCTCTGTTTGTCTTGGCGATCTGTCATTGTGTGTCTCCTCACTTCATGAGTCTGGTGTCGGCGCCGTTCTCCTTGTTCAGCTCCCCGCCGACTTGGCACGCGAGAGTTTGCACCAACGGTGCCATCCGTTTATGAACGCGTCGAGTTGACGAGACCGAATGCATGTGCGTACGTCCGCCGATGAAATTCCCCGCACTACTGCCGCCGGGCTCGCGTGTCGCGCTCTGCGCGCCCGCCGGTCCTTTGCGCGACGAAACCGATCTCGAGCGCGCCATCAGCTCTGTGCAGGCGTGCGATTGGCAAGCCGTGGTCGGCGCACATGTGCTCGAGCGCGACGGCTACCTGGCCGGGAGCGACGCCCATCGAGTCGCCGACCTCAACCGATTTGCCTCCGATCCCACCATCGATGGCGTCTGGTGCATTCGTGGTGGCTACGGCACGACCCGACTGCTCGACGCAATCGACTACGAAGCCTGGCAGCGTCATCCGAAAGCGTTGATCGGCTACTCCGACATCACTGCGCTCCACGCCGCCATCGGCCAGCGGTCGGCGCTCATCACCTTTCACGGTCCGACCGCGCGCGCCCAGCTCTCGCCATTCAGTCTAGCCTCACTCCTCTCGGCGACGGTCGCTGGAACGGACTCCGCCGGCACCGCGCCCGACGCATTGACGCTCCAGCCCGGACGCGCCGAGGGCCGTCTGGTGGGTGGCAATCTGTCGATTGTCGCGTCGTTGATCGGCACCCGATACGAGCCGTCGTTCGACGGCGCGATCCTCGTGCTCGAGGACGTGAACGAAGCGGTATATCGTCTCGATCGGATGTTCACGCAGCTGCGGCTCAGTGGCTCGCTCGACCAGCTCGCCGGCATCGCGCTTGGCCGGTTCACCGAAATTCCGGACGAGGCGGCGAGCGACTCGCGCCCACTGTTAGACTTGCTGTACGAGGTCGCC
>Ga0207695_10004225_pt1 | contig 19746 bp, 19 predicted proteins | sample KBSC54metaG_FD_184354 | JGI IMG/M metagenome (GOLD analysis project Ga0207695, IMG submission 184354) | Corn rhizosphere microbial communities from Kellogg Biological Station, Michigan, USA - KBS C5-4 metaG (SPAdes) (version 2) | ecosystem: Host-associated > Plants > Roots > Rhizosphere > Soil... | reverse complement strand
CTTCCAGGACATCAAGGAAGGCGATCTTATCGAGTGCTTCAACGTCGAAGAGGTGAAGCGGTCGCTGTAGGGAACGGCGACTTCGCCGCAGACCCTGGAAGGACGAGTCCGATAGCTGATTCCCAGAGATCCCGGCCGCCGAGCAATTCCTCGTCGCGCGGCGTGTATGCGCCGCCGACGCCGAGGGTTTCGCGTCAGAAGCCCGGCAAGGTGCTGAGCGCAGCGGAGAAGGCGGCCTTCCTGGCCTCGCGCCCCGACCTGAAGACCTGACAAGGTCTATCCCGGACTGACGCCCAGCCAGATGATGTGCCGCGGGCCCTTGCCCCGATGGGCGCGGACCTGATGCTCGGTGACCCCGAAGCCCGCCCGGCGCATGCGCGCCACGAACTGAGGGTCCGACGCCGCGGACCACACCGCCAGGACCCCGCGCGGGCGAAGGGCGCGGCGCGCGGCAAGCAGTCCCGCGCGGTCGTAGAGATCGTCGTTCGACGCATGGCCCATCCCATGCGGACCATTGTCGACGTCGAGCAGGATGGCGTCATAGGCCGCGTAGGCGGATCGGATCAGCGCGCCCACGTCGGCTTCGCGGATGGTCACGCGCGAATCCTCGAAGCTGTCGCCGACAACCCCGGCAAGTGGCCCCCTGGCCCAGGCCACCACCGCCGGAACCAGTTCGGCGACGGTGAACCTGGCGTCCGCGCCCCAGGCGGTGCGGGCCGCGCCCAGGGTGAATCCCATCCCCAGGCCGCCGATCAGCACCTGCGCGGATTGCCGCGGCCCCAGAGCCTCGGCCGACAGCGTGGCGAGGGCCACCTCGGACCCGCTGCGCCGGCTGTTCATCAGCTCGAGACTGCCGGCCATGATCGAGAACTCGGCGCCGCGCTGCATCAGCCGCAGTTCGCCGCCTTCAGGCAGCGGCGCGGCGTCCAGCTGAACCCAGGGGATCATCGGCGCGTCGTCCGCCGTGCGGGGCGGTGTTCCGGCCTCACGCCGCCAGCTTGGTGACGTCCTTCACCTCGTCCGGAGTCAGCTTCCAGCTGGCGGTGGCGGCGTTCGCGGCGACCTGTTCAGGCCGGGTGGCGCCGGCGATCACCGAGGAGACCACCGGATTGCCGAGCAGCCAGGCGAACGCGAGGTCGAGGATGGCGTGGCCTCGCTCGGCCGCCCAGGCGGAGAGCTTGTCGATCCGGTCGAAATTCTGGTCGTTGAGCGACTGGGCGCCGGCGCGTCCCCAGGCGGCGAGGCGTGTGCCTTCGGCCGGCGCCTCGCCGCGGTGGTACTTGCCGCTCAGCAAGCCGGACGCCAGCGGGAAGTAGGGCAGCATGCCCAGGCCGAAGCGCTGGCAGGCGGGGTTCACTTCGGTCTCCACCTTGCGCTCGAGCAGGCTGTAGTTGTTCTGGGCCGAAACGAACCGGCTCAGATGGTCCGAGCGCGCCGTCCAGTCGGCGTCGGCGATCTGCCAGCCGGTGAAGTTGGAGTTGCCGAGGTAGCGGACCTTGCCCTGGGTCACGAGGTCGTCGAGGGCGCTCAGCGTCTCCTCGATCGGGGTGTCCGGGTCGGGCTGGTGCATCTGGTAGAGGTCGATGTAATCGGTGCCGAGCCGCGTCAGGCTGGCCTCCACCGCCTTCATGATGTAGCGGCGCGAGCCGCCGCGCTGGTAGGGGTCCTTGCTGAGCGGCATGGCGAACTTGGTCGCCAGGATGATGTCCTTGCGCCGGTCGCCGAGCGCCTGCCCCAGCATCACCTCCGACTGGGTGCCGCCATAGATGTCGGCGGTGTCGAAGAAGTTGATCCCCGCGTCGATCGCGGCGTTGACCACCCGGGTGGTCTCGTCCTGGTCGATCCGCATCCCGAAGTTGTTGCACCCGAGGCCGATCTCGCTGACCTTCAGCCCACTGTCGCCCAGCCTGCGATAGTCCATGTGAAATCTTCCCTCTTCGAAATGGTTGAAGCGGCGCCTTGGCGGCGCCTAATCGTCTGATGGGACGGCATAGAGCTCCAGCCGATGATCGATCAGCCGGTAGCCCAGGCGCCGCGCGATGGCCTTCTGCAGCGCCTCGATCTCCTCGTCGACGAACTCCACCACCTCCCCCGTCTTCATGTTGATCAGGTGGTCGTGGTGGGTCTCCGGCGCCTCCTCGTAGCGGGAGCGGCCGCCGTGGAACTCGTGGCGAGTCAGGATGCCGGCTTCCTCGAACAGGCGCACGGTCCGATAGACCGTGGCGATGGAGATGTGCGGGTCGACGGCGTGGGCGCGCCGGTGCAGTTCCTCCACGTCGGGATGGTCATGGGCCACCGACAGCACGCGGGCGATCACCCGCCGCTGCTCGGTCATGCGCATGCCCTTCTCGGCGCAAAGCAGTTCGATCCGGTCCACGCCTTGGCTCCGCCTTGCCTCTGACCTCTATGATAGGGCGCGGCCCCTCAGGTGTTAAGCGCCCGGCGCATGACAATGGCGTCGATGCTCGATCCCGAGGCGCGGCCGTAATAGCCGGCGCGGCGGCCGACGGACGCAAAACCGGTTTGCCCATAAAGCGCGATGGCGCCGGGATTGTCCGCCGCCACCTCGAGGAACATCGCCTCGCAGGCCGCCGATGCGGCGATGCCGGCGGCCGTTTCGGTCAGCGCGCGGGCGAGCCCGTGGCGGCGGTGGTCAGGCCGCACGGCCAGGGTCAGGATCTCGGCCTCGCCGGCGACGGCGCGGCAGAGGATGAAGCCCGCCGCCTCGCCTCCCTCGCCGCGGGCAACCAGCCCGAAGGCGCCGGGCCCCTCCAGCACCGCGGCGATGTCGGCGGCGCTCCAGGGCGTCTCGAACGCGCTGGCGTGGACGTCGGCGAGGATTGCCGCGTCGGCGAGGGACGCGGGCCTCATCCGGGCAGCTTGGCGTCGGGCGCGCGCAGATAGAGCGGACGCACCTCGTCACCCGCCGGCGCCGCTTCGGCGAGACGCGCCAGCACGTCCAGATCGGGCGCGGCAATCTCCAGCGTTCGCCCCACCCCCAGAGTCTCGGCGAACAGGCCGGCGCCCGGACCGATCGCCAGGACCGCCAACTCGCGCAGCCGCGCCGCCGCCACGTCGAAGGGCAGCACCTGCGGCGGATCCAGGGGCCGGCCGGCCTCGAACGCCTGGGCGTAGACCTGCCCGCGCCGGGCGTCGATCACGCCGGCCGTGCGGCCGTCGTCGGCGCTGGCCGCCAGCGCCTGCAGCGTTCCCATGCCCACCAGCGGCGCGCCGGTGGCGAGCGCCAAGCCCTTGGCGAAGGCCAGGCCCACGCGCAGGCCGGTGAAGGAGCCCGGGCCGATCGTCACGGCGATCCGCTCCAGCTTGTCGAAGCGCAGACCGGCCTCGCCCACGACGTCCTGGGTCATCACCGCCAGCCGTTCCTGATGGCCGCGTTGCATCAGCTCCGACCTGGCGGCCAGCAATCGCCCCGCGCGCACGACCGCGACCTGGCAGGCGCCCAGGCAGGTGTCGATGACGAGGGTGGTCAACTGCGGCCTATCCTCAATTCGAGTTTCATCCCGGAAAGCCGCGGCAGCGGCTTGTCCGGGATCTCAGCGCGGGCTGCGACGGAAGATCCCGGACAGCGGCTTCGCCGCTTCCGGGATGACATGTTCCCAGGACGATCAGCAGGCTACAGCGTCTGCTCGACGCGGGTGATCTCTGGCACATAGTGCTTGAGCATGTTCTCGACGCCCGACTTCAGGGTCGCGGCCGACGAGGGGCAGCCGGAGCAGGCGCCGCGCATGTGCAGCCAGACCACGCCGGTCTCGGGCTCGTAGCGGGAGAACAGGATGTCGCCGCCGTCCTGGGCTACCGCCGGACGCACGCGCGTCTCGAGCAATTCCTTGATCTCGGCCACGATGTCGGCCGCCTCGCCCTCGTAGACGTCCTCGTCGCCGGCCACCACCTCGGCCGGCGCCTCGCCCTCGAGGATCGGCGCGCCGCTGGTGAAATGGTCCATGATCTCGGCCAGGATCGGCGCCTTCAGGTGCGCCCATTCGTGGTCGGGATCCTTGGTGACGGTCAGGAAGTCGTCGCCGAAATAGACCCGCCTGACCCCGTCCAGCGCGAACACCGCGCTTGCCAGCGACGAGGCGGCAGCGGCGTCGGCGTCGGGAAATTCGCGCGAGCCGCCGGGCAGCACCTGCCGCCCAGGCAGGAACTTCAGCACTTCGGGATTGGGGGTGGCTTCGGTCTGAATGAACATTGGCGCCTCTTGCAAGGCGGTAGATGGGCCGAACGGCCGCCGGTTGCAACCGAGGCCTCTGGACGCAGCGTCTTGATTTGGACGCCAGCCTCGCGCTCAATCCACAGCCAAGCTCGCTCGTCACCTGGACGGAACATGAAACAGATCCCGATCCTCGCAGTCCTGGCGGCGGTGCTCGTCGTCTCGGGAAGCCACGCCGCGACACGTCACGCCGCGCGCCCTTCGGCCTCGGCAGCGCCGGAAGGAGTCACGCCGGAATGGGTCGCCGGCGTGCTGCACGCCAAGGGATACAAGGCGGTCATCGGCGTGGACAACGACGGCGACCCCAAGGTCAGCAGCGCAGCCGACGGCACCAATTTCACGATCTTCTTCTACGGATGCCACGGCACGCGGCGCTGCGAGTCCCTGACCTTCCAGGCGGGTTTCGATCTGGACGACGGTTTCAGCGCGACCAAGATCAACGCCTGGAACAAGGACAAACGCTTCCTGAAGGCGTGGCTCGACGACGAGAACGACCCCTACGTGGAGATGGACCTCGACGTCGAACACGGCTCCACCAGCGCGAACCTCGCTGACTACGTCGACACCTGGTCGACCATCCTGCCCAACTTCAAGCGCTACATCGGGTTCGACTAGGGTCGGGGCGGCCGCTCAGCCGGGCCAGAAGCCGACGATCTTCTTGGTCTCGGCGACGATCGGGTCGGCGATGGCGCGGGCGCGCTCGGCGCCGTCGGCGAGCACCCGGTCGATCTGAGCTGGATCGGCGAGAAAGCCGCGCATGGCGGCCGAGACCGGCCCCAGGCGCGCGACGACGAGGTCGGCGAGCGCCGGCTTGAACGCCCCGAAGCCCTTGCCGCCCCACTCCGACAGCACCTGCGCCTTGGTCCGGCCGGTCAGGGCCGCGAAGATGCCCACCAGGTTGTCGGCTTCCGGGCGGTCCCTCAGGTCATCGAGGCTTTCCGGCAGCGGCGCGGGGTCCGTCTTGGCCTTGCGGACCTTGGCGGCGATGGCGTCGGCGTCGTCGATCAGGTTGATGCGCGACAGGTCCGACGGGTCGGACTTGGACATCTTGGCGAGGCCATCGCGCAGCGACATCACCCGCGCCCCCGGGCCCTCGATCACCGGCTCCGTGAGCGGGAAGAAGCCGGGCGCGCCGAAGTCATGGTTGAACTTGCCGGCGATGTCGCGGGTCAGCTCGAGGTGCTGCTTCTGGTCCTCGCCCACCGGGACGTGGGTGGCCTTGTAGACCAGGATGTCGGCGGCCTGCAGCACCGGGTAGGTGTAGAGGCCGACGCTGGCGCGCTCCTTGTGCTTGCCGCTCTTCTCCTTGAACTGGGTCATCCGGTCGAGCCAGCCGAGCCGGGCCACGCACTGGAAGATCCAGGCCAGTTCGGCATGGGCCGGCACCGCCGACTGGGCGAAGATGGCCGCCTTGTTCGGGTCGACCCCGGCGGCCAGGTAGGCCGCGGCGATCTCCCGGGTCTGGGCGGCCAGCTTCGCCGGCTCCTGCCAGGTGGTGATGGCGTGCAGGTCGACGACGCAGAACAGGCATTCCATCTGGTCCTGCAGGGCGACGAACTTCACCAGGGCGCCGAGGTAGTTGCCGAGGTGGAGGTCGCCGGACGGCTGCACGCCGGAGAGGACGCGCTGGGGACCCGCGTAGGGGGCCGGGGCGGGGTGGCTCATGGCTGGTCTCTTCGGAAATCGGTCAGGGACGAGGCGCGTCGTGGCCGGCGCGCCGGATCGGGCGCGTCAGCGACGCCATCGGCCGGAGGATGAGCGAAGTCCCATGCGCGGCGGCTTATCCGCTGGAGCGGGGTGGGGCAAGCGCCTCCCGGCCTGCCGATCCGCACAGCGGAGCTAAGAGTCTACCGCAGAGGACGCGGAGGTTACGCGGAGGACGCAGAGCGTCACCCTCTCTCGGCGACCTCCGCGGATAGCCCGCGAGCGGGCGGCTCTGCGATCTCTGCGGTAGAATCTTTGCCCGCCGCTTCGCGGCCGTTGGGCGAGCCCGCTCAGCGCCGGACCAGTCGGCGGCGCATGGCCGTGGCGAACTCGGTGGTCTCGGGGATGCGCAGGGCCCAGGCGGCGGCGGCGTAGGCGACGATCGAGGCGACGATCGCGGCGATCAGGCCGATCGCGTGCGCCAGCGCGGCGTGGGACACGAGCAGCACGCCCTGGTAGGCGCCCCAGGCCACGCCGCCGCAGACCGCCGCCGCCAGGATCACCCGGGCGCCGAAGCCCAGCCACTCGGCCAGGCTGCCGAAATCCACCCGCCGGCTCAGGGCGGCGCACAGCTGGCCGAAGTTGGCCACCGCGACGCCGGAGGTGGCGAGCGCCAGGCCCGCGTGGCCCAGCCCGAACAGCTTGGCGTTCATGACGTTGAGCACGAGGTTCACCCCGATTCCGATCAGGCTGATGCGCAAGGGCGTGGTGGGCAGGTTCAGGGCATAGAAGCAGGGCGTCAGCACCTTGATCGCCGCATAGCCGGCCAGGCCGATCGCATAGGCCTGCAGGGCCAGGGCGGTCATCGCGGTGTCGTGGGCGCTGAAGTGGCCGTGCTGGTAGATCAGGGCGATGATCGGGCTGGCCATCACGCCCAGGCCCACCGCCGCCGGCACGCTGAGGAACAGGGTCAGGCGCATGGAGGCCCGCACCGTGCGGCCGAATGCGCCCATGTCGTCCTGGGCGAAGCGGCGCGCCACCGCCGGCAGGGTGACGGTGGCCAGCGACACCCCGAACAGGCCGATCGGGAACTGCATCAGCCGAAACGCGCAGTTCAGCCAGGATCGGCCGCCGTCGATCTCGGAGGCGAACATGCCGTTGACCAGCACGTTGACCTGCACCGCGGCGCCGGCGATCACGCTGGGCCACATCAGGGCCCAGAGCTCCTTCAGCCGCGGGTCGCTGAGCGCCAGCTCCCAGCGGAAGCGGAAGCCCAGCCGCCAGAGCGAGGGCAGCTGCATGCCGAGCTGCGCGACACCCCCCAGCAGCACGCCGACGCAGACTCCGTAGAGCGCCTTGTCGGTGAAGACGGGATGCGGCCAGGTGGCCCGGGCGTGGTCGTCGAACACGAAGGCGAAGGCGACGCCGGCGGTCACCGAGACGATGTTGAACACGGTCGAGGCCGAGGCCGGCACCCCGAACACGAACCGCGCGTTCAGCATCCCCATCACCGCCGCGGCCAGCGAGACGAACAGGATGAAGGGGAAGAGGACGCGGGTCAGGTTCACGGCCAGCTCGAACTTGCCGGGCACGGAATGGAAGCCGAAGTTGGTGACCTGGACGATCAGCGGCGCGGCGGCGATGGCGGCCAGCGAGACCAGGCCGACCACGAACACCATGGCGCTGAGGGTCAGGTTGGCCAGCCGCCAGGCGGGGACTGGTCCTTCCTTGTCCCAGGTGCGGGTGAAAAGGGCGGTGAAGGCGGTGGACAGCGCCCCCTCTGCGAACAGGTCGCGCAACAGGTTGGGGATCTGGAAGGCGGCGTTGTAGGCGTCGAGCAGCTTGCCGGCGCCGAACATGGCCGCGAACACCTGCTCGCGGACCAGGCCGAACATGCGCGAACCGATCACCGCGATGCCGACGATCCCGGCGCTGCGGCGGGTGTCCGGCTCGTCGGGCGCAGGCGCGGCCGGGGCGGCGTGGGGAATCGTTTCGGTGGTCAAGGCGTGCGGGTTGTCGGGCGCGCTGGTGGCAGGGTCAAGGCGGTCGATTTCTCGTCCCGGTCCCTTCTTTGCCCTCGAGTACCCCTCTCCCCGTTCACGCCAGGCGATTCACACATTCCACCTGGGGAGCACTACGTGCCCGGGAATTGAGAACGCTACTCTCCGCCGGCGACCGCGCCACCGCCGCTCATCGAGCGCTTGGCCAGCCAGAGGAGCGGGATCAGCAGCACGACCATCACGCCCGAGAGCCAGAAGATGTCGAGGGCGGCGATGGTGTAGGCCTGGTTCACCACCTGTCCGGTCAGGCTTTCCATCGCCTGCTGTGGGCCAGCGCCGAGGCCCTGCAGCGTATCCATCGCCTGCCTCCAGGCCGCGCCGTCGTTGCCCTGCGCGTCGGCGAGCGCCGACTGGTGGACGGCCTCGCGCCGGTCCCAGAGCGCGGTGACCAGCGAGGCGGCGAAGCCGCCGAAGGTGATCCGGCAGAAGTTGGAAAGGCCGCTGGCGGCCGGGTTCTGGGCCGCCGGGATGTCGCGCAGCTGGATGGTGATCATCGAGACGAAGAAGGTGCTCATCGCCACGCCCTGCACCATCAGCGGCAGCATCAGGGCGGTGAAGTTGGCGTCAGGGGTGTAGCCGGCGCGCATGAAGTAGGAGATCGCATAGGCCACCAGCGCCAGGGTGCCCGTCAGCCGCGCGTCGACCTTGGCGCCGATACGCGCCGCCAACGGGGTCAGCAGCACCGCCACCGCGCCGCTCGGCGCCGCCACCAGGCCGGCCCAGGTGGCCACGTAGCCCATCCGGGTCTGCAGCCAGATCGGCTGCAGCACATTGCCGCCGAAGAACACCGCGAAGGCGAGGCAGAAGACGATGGTGCCGAGGGCGAAATTGCGCGAGCGGAACAGGGTCAGGTCGACGATCGGATGCTTCTCGGTCAGCTCCCAGATCAGCCAGGCGATGAAGGCGAGCGCCGAGACCACCGCCAGGCCCATGATCAGGGGCGAATTGAACCAATCGGAGTCCTTGCCGCGGTCCAGCATGATCTGGGCGGCGCAGACCCAGAGCAGGAGAAGCAGGAAGCCCACCGTGTCGATCGGCAGCTTGCGGGTCGGGGTCTCGCGGTCGATCAGGCCGCGGTAGCAGACCAGGGCGCAGAAGATCCCGACCGGGATATTGATGTAGAAGATCCACCGCCAGCTGGTGTTGTCCGAGATCCAGCCGCCAAGGATCGGGCCGCAGATCGGCGCCACCAGGGTGGTCATCGACCAGATCGCCAGCGCGGTGCCGCGCTGGCGCAGCGGGAAGATCGAGATCAGCAGCGCCTGCGAGCCCGGGATCATCGGTCCCGACACGCCGCCCTGGATCACCCGGAACAGCAGCAGCGACGGCAGGTCCCACGCCGCGCCGCAGAGGAACGAGGCGGCGGTGAACAGCACCACCGAGGCGGCGAAGGTCTTGACCACGCCGTAGCGGCCCATCAGCCAGCCGGTCAGCGGCACCGACACGCCGTTGGCCATGGCGAACAGGGTGATCACCCAGGTGCCCTGGTCAGGGCTGACCGCCAGGTTGCCGGAGATGGTGGGGATGGAGACGTTGGCGATGGTGCTGTCCAGCACCTGCATGAAGGTGCCGAGCGCCAGCGCCAGCGAGATCAGCGCCAGCCGCGCGCCCCTGAGCGGCGGCGGCATGGCGGGGACGGCGGCGGCGTTGGCCATGGCGCCCACCTATGCCTTGGCGGCGGTGGTCTCAAGCCGGCGACGGCGACAGAAGATTTGCAGGGGCCGAGAGTTTGGGTCGAAGGGCGCTCCCCCTACCCCGCCGGCTGCACCACCACAGTCTTGATGTTGCAGAACTCGCGGATGCCGAAGTCGGACACCTCGCGGCCGTAGCCGGAGTCCTTGACGCCGCCGAACGGCAGGCGCGGGTCGGAGCGGACGTTGAGGTTCACGAACGCCATGCCAGCGTCCAGGTCCTCGGCGGCGATCCGCTCGGCCCGCGCCTCGTCGCCGCTGAACACGGCCGAGCCCAGGCCGAAGGGGCTGTCGTTGGCGATGCGGATCGCGTCGATCTCGTCCCTGGCGGCGATGATCGCCGCCACCGGGCCGAACACCTCCTCGTCATGGGCCGGCTGGCCGGGGCGCACGTCGGAGAGCACCGTGGCGGGGTACCAGGCGCCCGGCCGGTCCGGCGTCTCGCCGCCCAGCAGCAGCCGCGCCCCGGCCGAGAGGCTGCGGCGGACCTGGTCGGCGATGCCGTCGCGGGCCGCGACGCTCTCCAACGGCCCGAGGCGGGTGTCGGGCGAGGTCGGATCGCCGAGCGTGAACGCGCGCATCTCCTCCACCACCGCCGTCTCGAACGCCGCCCGCACCGACTCGACGACCACGAAGCGCTTGGCGGCAATGCAGCTCTGGCCGCCGTTGACCATGCGGCCGGCCACGCAGATCCTGGCCGCCGCAGCGATATCGGCGTCCTCCAGCACCACATAGGCGTCCGAGCCGCCCAGCTCGAGCACCGCCTTCTTCAGCACGCCGCCGGCCGCCGAAGCCACCGCACGGCCGGCCGGGACGCTCCCGGTCAGGGTCACCGCCGCCACATGCCGGTCCTCGATCAACGGGCGCACCTCGCCGCCGCTGATCAGCACTGTGCGGAAGAGGTCCTCCGGGAAGCCGGCGTCGCGGAAGATCTCCTCCAGCGCCAGGGCGCAGCCGGGCACGTTCGAGGCGTGCTTCAGCACCGCCCCGTTGCCGGCCATCAGCGCCGGGGCGGCGAAGCGGATCGCCTGCCAGAACGGGAAGTTCCACGGCATGATGGCCAGCACCACGCCCAGCGGATTGCAGGCGACGTAGGCGCGGGGGACGGGGCCGGGGCCGGCGTGGCGCTCGCTCATGTCCTGCGGACGGTGGGCCAGGAAGGTCGCGGCGTGCTCGGCGAAGTACTCGCAGCTCCAGGCGCACTTCTCGAGCTCGTCGCGGCCGTCGCGCAGGGTCTTGCCCATCTCCTCGGTCATCAGGGCTGCATAGCGCTCGCGTCGCTCGCGGATCAGCGCCGCGGCCTGGCGCATCTGCCCGGCCCGCTCGGAGAAAGCCGTGCGCCGCCACGGTCCCTGCGCCGCATGGACCGCCCGCACGATGGCCAGAGCCTCGTCGGGCGTGTGGCCGGCGTAGCTGCGGCCGGGCTGGCCGGTGGCGGGATTGACGGTCTGGAAGACGGGTGCGGTCATGGCCGGGCTCCGGGGTGGGGCGCCACCTTAACGCGCGGCGCCGGCAAGCGGCGCACACTCTCGAACCTGTGGACAAAAGGTTAAAGTTAACCGCTCGTTAACCTTCCAGGCGTGACATGGCGGAGCTCGGGGGAGCGCCACCATCAGTACGGCCGTGCGCATGCTTGCCGAGCGTTTCAAGACCGATCCGCAGAGCCAGGCCGCCGGGGCGCCCGAACCCCGCGCGCTGCCCAAGATCGTTGTGCGCGGGCGCAGTTTCCTGGCCCTGATCATCGCCCCCGAGGCGCCGCTGGACGCCTGGTTCGCGGCCCTGGACCAGCATCTCGGACGGGCCGCCGCCCTGTTCGCCGGCCGGCCGGTGATCGTGGACCTGGCCGGGACGGCGGACGCCGCCGACCTGGCCGTGCAGGCCCTGGACGGGCTGATGGCCCGCGAGCTGCGGATCATCGGCGTGGAAGGGATCGAGGCCGATCTGCTGGCCGGCACCCGCTGGGACGGCGTGCCGACCGTGACCCAGGGCGGCCCCAGCCGGCCGATGCCGACGCCGGACGAGCCGCCGACGACCGCGCCGGCCGCGGACGCGGCGGCGCCGGTTTCGGCGCCCCCGGCGGCGCCCGAGCCCGAAGCCCCGGCTTCGCGCGCGCCGCCGTCCCTGGTCATCGACCGCCCCGTCCGCTCGGGCCAGTCGATCCTGTTCGAGCACGGCGACGTGACGGTGATCGGGGCGGTGGCGTCGGGCGCGGAGGTGATCGCGGGCGGGTCGATCCACGTCTACGGCGCCCTGCGCGGGCGGGCGATCGCCGGCCTCGTCACGGGCGAGGCGGCGCGCATCTTCTGCCACCGGCTGGAAGCGGAGCTGGTGGCGGTCGGCGGCCACTACCGGACGGCGGAGGACTGGAGCGACGGCCTGCGGGGCCGGTCCGCACAGATCTGGTGCGACCGGGGCGCGCTGCGGTTGGCGCCGCTGGATTGAGATGCGCCGCCGGCAGGCGGCAGTTGGAGAGGGTGTCGCATGTCAAAGGTAATGGTGGTGACGTCGGGCAAGGGGGGCGTCGGCAAGACCACCACCTCCGCGGCGTTGGGCGCGGCCCTGGCCCAGGCGGGCCAGAGCGTCGCGCTGGTGGACTTCGACGTGGGCCTGCGGAACCTGGACCTGGTGCTGGGGGCCGAACGGCGGGTGGTGTTCGACCTGGTCAACGTGATCCACGGCGACGCCAAGCTGGCCCAGGCCATGATCCGCGACAAGCGGCTGGAGAACCTGTCGCTGCTGGCCGCGTCCCAGACCCGGGACAAGGAGGCGTTGACCCAGGACGGCGTCGGCAGGGTGATCGACGAGCTGCGCGGGCGGTTCGACTGGATCGTCTGCGACAGCCCCGCGGGCATCGAGAAGGGGGCGACGCTGGCGATGCGCTTCGCCGACGTAGCGGTGGTGGTGGCCAACCCCGAGGTCTCGTCGGTGCGCGACTCCGACCGGATCATCGGCCTGCTGGATTCCAAGACCTGCCGGGCGGAGTCCGGCGAGGCGATGGAGAAGCACCTGCTGATCACCCGCTTCGACCCGTTGCGCGCGGCGCGCGGCGAGATGATGAGCGTGGAGGACGTGCTGGAAATCCTGGCCATCCCGCTGCTCGGGATCGTGGTGGAGAGCCAGGACGTGCTGATGGCCTCCAACGTCGGCTGCCCGATCACCCTGCACAATCCGGCCAGTCCGGCGGCGCGCGCCTATGCCGAGGCGGCCCGGCGACTGCTCGGCGAGACGGTGCCCATCACGACGCCGACCGCGCCGAGGGGCTTCATCAGCCGCCTGTTCGCGCGGAAGGCGGCCGCATGAGCCTGTTCGGCTTCCTGGCCCGCCCGCGCTCGGCCCCGCAGGCCCGCGACCGCCTGCGGGCGCTCCTGGCCCACGAACGCGGGATGGCGGGGCGCGGTGACCTGATCGCCGTCCTGCAGCAGGAGATCCTGGCCGCGATCGCGCGGCATATCACCGTCGACCGGGACAAGGTGATGGTGCGGCTCGACCGCGGCGAGACCTGCTCGACGCTGGAGATCGGCGTCGAGGTCCCGCACTGGGCGCTGGCGAACTGAGACTCATCCCGGCCGCGGCGCAGCGGAGGGCCGGGATCTCCTCGTGATTGGCCCAAGAGAGATTCCGGACAACGGCTACGCCGTTTCCGGGATGAAACTGGATACTGACTGGGATCAACGCGCCGCGCTGGCCCGGGCTCGCTGGAGCCGCGGCCGGGTCGAGGACACTTCGGTGTCGTCCAGGACTTCCAGCAGGCGACCCCGGACGGTGGCGGTGCGGCGGGGCTCGACGAGCTTGCCGTTGCGGCTGACCACGTAGAAGGCGTCCACCGCCCGCTCGCCGTAGTTGTCGATATGCGCCGACTGGATGGAGAGCTCGGCCTCGGCCAGGATGCGGGCCAGGGCGGCCAGCAGGCCGGGGCGGTCGCGGCCGGAGACCTCGATGACCGTGGCGGCGGGCGAGGCCTCGTTGTCGATGGTGACGGTCGGCGCGATGTTGAAGGCCGCCGTGCGCCCCAGGTCGGGCCCCTTGCGCCGCTCGTGCGTGGGCAGCTGCCCGCGGGCGGCGTTCTGCATGGTCTCCACCAGGCGCGCCAGGCTGCGGGGATTGTCGTGGCCGAAGGGCTGGCCGGCCACGTCCTGGACGTTGAACACGTCCAGGGCCTCGCCGTGGTTGGAGGTGAAGATGCGCGCGCCCACCACGTTGCCACCCTGCTCGGCGATGGCCTGGGCGAGATCGGCGAACAAGCCCTCGCGGTCCCGGGCGCTGACCACCACCTCGGCGGCGTTGCGCTCGGGGCGGACCTTGGCCTCCGCCGCCGCGCCCCCTTCCTCGCCCGCTTCGCGCCAGAGCGCCAGGTGCGCGGCCTGCTCGGCCGGCGTGAAGGAGGTGAAGTAGGCGTCTTCCATCGCCGTCGCCCACGGACGCGCGCCGGGATCAGCGGTGACCAGGGCGGTGCGGCTGTCGTAGGCGATCGCCTCCAGACGCCGGCGCGCGACGCCGGCGGCGTCTGAGATTCGGCCGCCGCGGAACACGGTCTCGGTGGCGGCGTAGAGCTCGCGCAGCAGCTGGCCCTTCCAGCCGTTCCAGACGCCCGGCCCGACGGCGCGGATGTCGGCCACTGTCAGCACCAGCAGCAGCCTAAGGCGCTCGGGGTTCTCGACGATGCGGGAGAAGGCCGCGACCGTGGCCGGATCGGTGACGTCGCGCTTCTGGGCGAAGTCGCTCATCACCAGGTGATGCTCCACCAGCCAGGCGATCAGCTCCACCTTCTTGCGCTCGAGGCCAAGGCGCTCGCAGACCTGCCGCGCCGAACGGGCCCCGGCCTTCTCCTGTCCGCCGACACCCCCCTTGCCGGTGTCGTGCAGCAGCATGGCCAGCAGCAGCGCCTCGCGGTCCTCGATCAGCGGCATGATCTGGGTGGCAAGCGGGTGGGCCTCTGTCAGCCGCCCGGCGGCGATGTCGGCGATCACGCCCACGGCCCGCAGGGTGTGCTCGTCGACCGTGAACGAGTGGTACATGTTGAACTGCATCTGGGCGACGATGCGGCCGAACTCGGGGATGAAGCGGCCGAGCACGCCGGCCTCGTTCATCAGCTCCAGCGCCCGCTGCGGGTTCTTGCCCCGGGCCAGGGTGTCCAGGAACACCTTTGCCGCCACCGGATCGCGCCGCACCTTGGAGGTGATGAGGTGCAGGGTGCGGGTGACCGCGGTGAAGGCGTTGGGGTGAAGGTCGAGGTCGCGGGCGTCGGCGATCTTGAACAGGCGCAGCAGGTTGACCGGATCGGCCTCGAAGGTCGCCGGCCCGTCCACGGTCAGGCGCCGGCCGTCGATGTGGAAGCCGGGCACGTCCAGCGCCTGGCGCTTGGGCTTGGCCGGCAGGAAGCGCGACAGGCCCTTGGGCGCCACCTTGAGCTGATCGGCCTCCAGCATGGCCGAGAAGGTGCGGGTCAGCGTGCCCACTTCCTTGGCGATCAGGAAGTAGCGGCGCATGAACCGCTCCACAGCTGGGTTGGCGTCGCGCTCGCCGCCGGCGCGGTGGCGGTCCTCGTAGCCCATCCGGCGGGCCACCTCGGGCTGCAGATCGAAGGTCAGCCGCTCCTCGGGCCGGCCGGTGGCGAAATGCAGGTGGGCGCGGACCGCCTCCAGGAAGTCGAAGGCGCGGATGAAGGCCTTCACCTCGCGGCCCTGGAACACGTCCATCTTCAGCACCGCGTCGACGCTGTCCGCCGGGTGCAGGTAGCGGGCGATCCAGAACAGGGTGTGCAGGTCGCGCAGCCCGCCCTTCCCTTCCTTGACGTTGGGCTCGACCATGAAGCGGCTGGCGCCGGCCCGGGCGTGGCGCTCGTCGCGCTCCTTCAGCTTGGCCGCCACGAACTCGGGGCCGGTGCCCTTGACCACCTCCTCGCGGAAGCGGCGCAGCAGGGTGGCGCAGAGCGTCTCGTCGCCGGTGAGCCGGCGCGCCTCCAGGATGGAGGTGCGGATGGTGATGTCCTCGCGCGATAGCTTCAGGCAGTCCTCGACCGTGCGCGAGGCGTGGCCGACCTTGAAGCCCAGGTCCCACAGGGCGTAGAGCATGAACTCGATCACGCTCTCCACGTGGGCGGTCTGCTTGTAGGGCCGCAGGAAGAGGAGATCGATGTCGGAGAAGGGCGCCAGCGCGCCGCGGCCATAGCCGCCCACCGCCATCAGGGTCAGGCGCTCGCCCTCGGTGGGGTTGCGGGCCCGGAAGACGTGGGTGGTGGTGAAGTCGTAGAGGGCGGAGATCACCTCGTCGGTGACGGCCGAGAGCAGCCGTGCTGTCTCCAGGCCACCGGCGCCGCTCTCCAGCCGCTCCTTGGCGATCATCCGCCCGCGGAACAGCGCGCCCTTCAGGATCTCGATCGCCCGCCGGCGCTGCTCGGCCTCGTTGCCGATCGCATCCAGCGCCGCCGCCGACAACAGCGCCCGCAGCCGCACCCCGTCCACGACATATTCGACTCGGGTCGGGCGAAGGCGCGGCGGCATGGGCCTCATATAGCTCCCCTTCTCCCCTCGCGGGAGAAGGTGTCGCGAAGCGACGGATGAGGGGGTCCCTCCGCCACCGGATTTAGTCCGAGCTCACACGGCCGGCGCCCCCTCATCCGGCCCTTCGGGCCACCTTCTCCCCGCGAGGGGAGAAGGGACCTTGTGTCAAGCCAGCCAGACCATCATCCGGGTCGTCGCCTCGGCGTCGCGGGCAATGGACCAGCGCTGCTGGACCTCGCCGGTGTAGAGGAAGCCGGCCTTGTCCAGGACGCGGCCGGAGGCGGGGTTGTCGGCGAAGTGGCCGGCCAGGACATAGCCCTTGCCCCAGTCGCCGCCGGCCCAGTTGATCGCCGCCTCGGCCGCTTCGGTGGCGTAGCCCTGGCCCCAATAGGGTCTTCCCAGCCAGTAGCCGAGCTCCGGCGCGGGCGCGTCGGAAGGGTGCAGGCCGATCATGCCGATCAGCCCGTCGGCCTCGGTCTCGATGGTGAAGATCGCCTCGCGGGCGGTGTCGCGGGCGTCCATGCGGGCGAGGAAGTCGGCCGCCTGGTCGACCGTGAGCGGGTAGGGAATCGAGGTGGTCATGCTGGCCACGCCGTAGTCGCTGGCGAGCGCGGCGATGCGCGGCGCATCCGCCGGCTCGGGCGCGCGCAGGGTCAGGCGCGGAGTGGCCAGGCGCGGCCGGCGGTCGATCGTGATCATCATGCTCGCCTCCCGCTCCCCAGATGGGGAGCACGCCAAGAAATGAAACGGGGAGCCCTGCGATCGGACTCCCCACTTGGCGTTCAGAGGGTCCGGATCGCTGTCGAGCGACCCGGACTTGAGCTCAGGGTCGCTCTATTCAGTGGCGGCGGCCGGCATGACCGCTACGTAGGTTCGGTCGCCGCGCTTGGTGACGAACTTCACGGCCCCGGTCTGGAGCGCGAACAGGGTGTGGTCCTTGCCGATCCCGACGTTGTCGCCCGGCCAGAACTTGGTGCCGCGCTGGCGGACCAGGATGTTGCCGGCCAGCACCGCTTCGCCGCCGTACTTCTTGACGCCGAGGCGCCGGCCATCGGAATCGCGGCCGTTGCGCGACGAGCCGCCGGATTTCTTGTGGGCCATGGGACTCTGCTCCTAACGCTTTTCTGGCCGGCTCAGCCCTTGCCCCGGGGGGCGGACTTGCGGATCGCCGGCGACTTGACCTGGGCCTTGGACATCTTCGGCGTCGCATCGCGGGCCTGGGTCTTGGTGGCCGCCTTGGGCGCGGCCTCGGCGGCGGCCTTCTTGGCGGACTTCTTCTTCGGCGCGGCCTCCGCGTCGGCAGGGGCGGCTTCCGGCGCCACGGCGTCGGCGTGCTCCACCACCTCGGCGCGGACGCGGGCGGCCTTGCCCTTGCCTTGCGGCTCGGCGACCGTTTCTACATCGACGCCCTCGGGCAGCTCCGCGGCGGCCGGGCGGGCCAGGTTGCGGGCGCGCAGGTTCAGCACGCTCTTCGGCGTCAGGTCGACGGTCCCGTCCCAGGTCTCGGTCTGGCCGGCTCCGGCGACGGCGGTGACGCGCACCACCGACTCGGTCTGGCGATGGCCGCGGGTGCGGCGGTACCCCTGGCGGCGGATCTTCTTGAAGATCTTCACCTTCTCGCCCCTGCGGGTCTCGATCAGGGTGGCGCTCACCGTGGCGCCCTCGACCAGCGGCGCGCCGACCGTCACGGCGTCGCCTTCGCCGACCATCAGCACATGGTCGAACGCCACCGCGGCGCCGGGTTCGCCGGCCAGCTTTTCGACCACCAGCACGTCGCCGGGCTTCACCCGGTACTGTTTGCCGCCGGTCTTGATTACCGCGTACATCGTCGCCGCCTTCGAACTTGGATCGCCAGACGAGGGGGTCCGGCCAAAATGGAATGCGCCCGCGAGAGGGACCCGCGGGCGAGGCAGGCGGTTATAGCGGGGACGGCTTCCAAGTCAACGGCGCGCCGCCCGCCAAGGCGGGTTGCTCCACCCCCACCGCCTCGCCTGGACTTGTCCGGCCGTATCCCGGCAGGCCGCGATGCATTTGTCCCGGCCATCGCCCCTACTCGGCGGCCTGCCGCCGGCGGCTGACAACCTCGGCGCGTTCGACGCCCTCGGTCTCCTGGAGCCGACGGAGGCCGCGACTCACCTCGTCATGCGACACGCGCACCAGCCAGATATTTGCGGCCTGGCGCGCGCCGCCGTCGACGTCGGTGATCATCACGCGGCGGACCTTGCTCATGCGCAGGCCGAGCAGCTTCTTCAGGTTGCCGGCGGTGATCACGCCGGGCTCCGCCACGGCCGACAGGGTGCAGGCCTGGGCGCGCGCCCGGTAGGCCTCCTCGATCGGCTTCAGGCCGGCGAGAATGGCAAGGATGATCGCCGTCGCGATGGTGGCGGCGAAATAGAGGCCGCCGCCGGCCGCCAGTCCGACCGCCGCCACCGCCCAGGTGCTCGCCGCCGTGGTGAGCCCGCGCACCACCTCGCCGCGCAGCAGGATCGCGCCGGCGCCCAGGAAGCCGATGCCGGACACCACCTGGGCCGCGACCCGCGATGGGTCGAGGATCACGTGCGGCTCAGACAGCACGTGCTGAAACCCGTAGGCCGAGACGATCATCACTAGGCAGGCGCCGACGCTGACCAGCATGTGGGTGCGGATGCCCGCTGCCCACAGCTGCCGTTCGCGCTCGAACCCGATCGCGCCGCCCAGGACGGCCGCGGTCGCCAGGCGCGTGGTGATCTCAAGGTCTCCGATCAGGGTGAAATCATCCGTGTCCGGATGTAATACGCCGCCTGCCCGACGCAACGGGCGACCGCCCGCACGCCGCCAAGTGGTTGATTCGGAGGCGCTCCTCGGGACAACGCAGCGCAAGCCTCACGCAGGCTCGGATTTGCGACGCGCCCAATTGAACAAGGCTGGCATCGAGGCGAAGATGGACGCCGGCAAAGGCGAGGCGCGGGGACAAAGAGTGGAGTTGCGGCGCGCCGGTCTTTGCATGCTCGCCATCGTGGCGTGCGGCGCATTGTCGTCGGCGCTGCTGTCCTGCGCCACCAGGGAGCTTGCCGACCATCCCGCATCGGGGCAGGGCTACCTGGAGGCGTCGCAGTTGTCGGACGCGGCGTCGATCCTTGGACCGCCGCCGCCGGATGGTTCTGGCGCCAAGACCGGCGATGTGGCGACCTACCGCGCCACCCGGGCCCTGAATGGTTCCGAACGCTGGGTGCTGGCGGTGCGGGACGCCGATTTCGGCGTCGGACCCATGCTGGCGGCCTTCTCCTGCCCGCTAGGCGTGCGGCTCGATCCAGACCGGGCCCCGGCGCTGTATCGCCTCCTCGGCCGCGTCCTCGAAGATTCGCAGCGAGCGGAGGGCGCGGCCAAGCAGAGCTACAAGCGGCCGCGCCCCTTCGTCGAAAACGGGGGGACGATCTGCGTGCCTCCCGCGGAGTGGCTGAGGTCCAGCTACTCCTACCCCTCCGGCCACTCCACCTTCAGCTGGACCACCGCGCTGATCCTGGACAGCCTGGCCCCCGACCGGACGTCCGAAATCCTGGCGCGGGCCCGGGCCTACGGCGAGAGCCGCGTCGTCTGCGGGGTCCACTATCCGAGCGATGTCCAGGCAGGACGCCTGGTCG
>Ga0207695_10004224_pt1 | contig 19748 bp, 13 predicted proteins | sample KBSC54metaG_FD_184354 | JGI IMG/M metagenome (GOLD analysis project Ga0207695, IMG submission 184354) | Corn rhizosphere microbial communities from Kellogg Biological Station, Michigan, USA - KBS C5-4 metaG (SPAdes) (version 2) | ecosystem: Host-associated > Plants > Roots > Rhizosphere > Soil... | reverse complement strand
TGAACCAGGTTCAGGAAGGCGCTCTCACCAAAGAAATCGTCGGGCTTGTAGATGTCGACCAGCATCGGCCGGCCATCATCCGAAATTCGCGTAATCTTCACCTTACCGGCGATCACCAGGCAAAAGGTGTTGGCCGGCTGATCCTGCGTATAGATCACGGCTCCTTTGCTGTAGCTGACAATCGTCGAGCACGGCAGATAAGCCAGCGGATCCTCGAAAGGTTTCTGCAGAGCGAAAGCGGAAGAAGTTGACGTTGCCATTGATTGTGCCCCCAAAACAAAAGTAAGTCGCGGACCTGTTTAGAGCACTTGCACTGCCAATTCTAGCGTCGTTGCCACTACAAAGCTAGTGCTTCTATTTTCTACAACTTGCAAAATAGCGATCCGAAATTAGCTACGTGAGCCTTTTTACACATCGAGCAATTGTTGCCCTCGGGAGATATTTGACAAACAAGTAAGGACTTACTTACAATAGAAACCAATGTACCCTCCTAAAGCACCCTCCCCCCGGCTGCATGCCGAGGAACGGCGGCGCCAGTTGATCGAAACGGCGCTCGATTTCTTCTCCCGGCGAGGTTTCGAAGGCACCACAACCAAGGAGATCGCCTCCGCGGCAGGTGTCACGGAAGCCATTGTTTTCCGTCACTTCCCGTCGAAGCAGGCTCTCTACAAAGCGGTCCTGGACAACTGCCACGCTACCCCTGAGATGCAGGAATGGCTGGCCAAGACCAAGACCTGCATGGAAACCAACGATGACGCCGGACTGCTGCGCGCCATCGCCATGAAGATCCTCGAAACTCACCGCCGGGACTCGCGGCTACACAGGGTGTTGCTTTTTGCCGCACTCGAAGGACACGAGCAGGGATTGGCCCATCACCGCCAGATCTCAATCCCCGTTTACTCACAACTTTGCCAGTACATGCAGCGACGGCAGGCCGAGGGTCAAATCCTGGATTACGACCCCGGCATGATTCTGGTGGCTATCGCGGGAATGGCTTCGCACTTCGCCACCATGACCCAGATGTTCGGCTTCGAAAGCGACGTCCCCGACGAGCGCGCCGCCGAAATCTTTACCACCATGTTGATGAATGGAATACTACCGAAGTCCAACGGACTTCCAGAGAACAAGGAACAAGCGCGGATATGAAAACGATCCTTTTCCCACTGCTGGCAATAGTCGTACTGATCGGCGCCGGTTGCGGACGCAATGAAGTAGCTTCCGCATCCCAGGCGCTTCCGAAGAAACTCACCGTAAACGTGGTGCACGCCACGTCGCGGAATGTCCCCGCGTCATTCCAGGAGACCGGCACGTTCAATCCCGACGAGACGTCGGACATCGCCCCCATGGTCGCCGGTCGAGTGATCGCCACCCCGGTGAACGTCGGCGATTTCGTCAAGCAGGGCCAGGCGATCTGCGAATTGGATCATCGCGACGCGCAGCTCCGCCTGGATCAGGCTAAAGCCCAGCTCAACGAAGCCGTCGCCGCGCTTCGCCAGATGCAATCGCGTATCGGCTGGAACGGCCAGGCAGCCTTCGACGCCGGGTCGGTGCCGGAAGCCGCCGCCGCACGCGCCAATTACGAATCCGCGCAGGCCCAGGCCCGTCAGGCCGCCGCCGATGCGAAGCGTTACGAGAATCTGGTCGCCACCGGCGATATCTCGCGCAGCGCCTACGAAAAAGCGCGGACCGTGCAGGAGACCGCGGAAGCCCAAGCCAACGCCGCCAGGCAGCAGTTGGAAGCGGCGCTCAACATAGCGCGCCAGAGCCACGCGGCCGTCGAGACATCCCAGGGCTCGCTGGACAGCGTCCGCGCCCAAGTGGCCCAGGCCGAGAAGGCCCTGGCCGACACCACCGTTCGCGCCCCCTACGACGGCTACATCACTGCCCGTCCCGTGGCCGCGGGCGTTTACGTCGCGCTCACCAACAAGATCGCCACCATCGTCAAGATCGGCACCCTGAAGCTGCAGTTGCAGACGCCCGAGCATCGCGCTGCCCAAGTCAGGCTCGGCATGCAGGTGACGGCTCGCGTCTCGGCCTTCCCCGATCGCGAATTCACGGGCAAAGTGACCGCCATTAACCCGTCGGTCGACCCCGGCTCGCGCATCTTTATTCTGGAAGCGCGCTTCGAAAATCCCAAGGGCGAACTGCGTCCCGGTATGTTCGCCACCGCGCACGTTCTGCTACCGGGCGGCGAGAATGCCGTCTTCGTGCCGCGTACCGCCGTGGCTCGCGACAAGACCACCGACTCGTTCCAGCTCTTCACCATCGAAAACGGGACTGCGCATCTGCGTGTGGTCGTACCCGGCGACGAAGCGGGCGATCAGTTGCGCATCAATTCGGGCCTGAACGGCAATGAAACCGTCGTCACGACGCACCAGGGCGAGCTCTTCGACGGCGCACCGGTGGAGGTCAAGGGTTAACCATGCACGCACTGGCACAACTCTGCGTTCGCCGGCCCGTCTTCGCCACCATGTTGATTCTGTCCCTCATGGTGGTCGGCATCTTCTCGTATTTCAGCCTGGGAGTCGACCTGTTTCCCAAGGTGGATATCCCCACCGTCGTGGTGACTGTCGCCAATCCCGGCGCTTCGCCCGAGGAGATCGAAACCGAGATCACCAAGAAGGTCGAAGACACCGTTAACACCATCAGCCAGGTCGACGAAGTCCGCTCCACATCCTCGGAGGGACAGAGCCTGGTCACCATCACATTCTTGCTGTCCAAGAACGGCGACGTCGCCGCGCAGGAAGTGCAGAATAAGGTCAACCTGATCGTTCCCGACTTCCCGCAGACGGCCAAGCAGCCGGTCATCCAGAAGTTCGATCCGGACGCCGCGCCGATCATGCAGATCGCCGTCTCGGCGCCGCGCTCCTTGCGCGATGTCACCTTGATTGCGGATAAGCAGATCAAACAGAAGCTGGAGAACTCCAAAGGCGTCGGCGAAATCACCATCAAGGGCGGCGCCCGGCGCGAAGTCCACGTGATGGTCGATCCGGAAAAGCTGCGCTCCTATAACCTCACGATCAACGACGTTTTCAACGCGGTCCGCGCGCAGAATCTGGAACTGCCCGGCGGCAATCTGAACGCCGGAGCCAAAGAGTTCACCGTGCGCACCTCCGGCCGCGTCGCCGATGCTAACCAATTTAACCAGATCACGGTCGCCACCCGGAACGGCTACGTGGTCAAGGTCGCGGATATTGGCTATGCCGAGGACAGCTACGAAGAACCGCGCAGTGCAGCCCGCCTGAACGGGGCCCCGGCAGTCACGCTGGTAGTCGCCAAGCAGTCAGGCGAGAACAGTGTCGCTACGGCCGATGAGGTCCGCCATCGATTGAACGAAATCTCCGCAACACTGCCGCGCGACGTGCAGGCGCAGATTATCAGCGATCAGTCCGTATTCATCAAAGCGGCGGTCGAGAACATTAAGAAGCATTTGATCGAGGGCAGCTTCTTCGCCGCCATCATCATCTTCCTTTTCCTAGCGAATATCCGCACCACTCTCATCGCGGCCGTCGCCATCCCGACTTCGATCATTTCGACCTTCGCCCTGATGAACGCCATGGGCTTCACGCTCAATCAGATTACGATGCTGGCCCTGACCCTCATGGTAGGTATCGTGATCGACGACGCCATCATCGTGCTGGAGAACATCTACCGCTTCATCGAGGAAAAGAACATGCCGCCGTTCCAGGCGGCCATCAACGGCACCAAGGAAATCGGCCTCGCGGTCATGGCCACCACGCTCTCGCTGCTCGCCGTCTTCCTGCCCGTCGGCTTCATGGGCGGAATTGTGGGCCGGTTCATGAGCTCCTTCGGTTTCACCTCGTCGTTCGCCATTGCTGTATCGCTGCTGGTATCGTTCACGCTGACCCCGATGCTCTGCTCGCGCTTTATCAAAGCCCCCAAGCACCAGCCCGGCGAGCGCAGTTCCAAGGACTCGGTCGTTTTCAAGTTCCTGGATACGCACTACACGTCGATGCTGAAGTGGTCCATGGCGCACCGTAAGACGGTGGTCGCGTTCAGCGCGCTCATGGTCCTCGCCATTGTTCCGCTGTTCGCTTTGGTCGGCAAGAACTTCCTGCCGCAGGACGATCAATCGCAGTACAACGTGCTGGTGCGCGCCCCCGAAGGCTCTTCGCTCGCCGCGACTACCAAGATCGCCGAACAGATCGCAGCCGAGGTCCGCCGTCTCCCGGGCGTGATGAGCACGCTCATGACCGCCGGCGGCGGCGCCGATCGTAGCGTGAACAGTGCCGCCATCTACGTCAAACTGACCGACATCGACCAGCGCAAGATCTCGCAGCAGGAACTCATGCAGCGCACCCGCGACCTGATGGCCAGGTATCCGCCCGAGATTCACACCGGCGTGGAACTGGTCAGTTCGGTCGGCGGGAACCAGAGCAACGCCGAAATTCAGTACTTCATCGCCGGACCTGAGTTGAGCAAACTCGGGGAATACTCCGACAAGATGCTCGCCAAGATGCGCACCATCCCCACGCTGAGCGATCAGGACACCACGCTCCGCAGCGGTAAGCCCGAAGTCCGGCTGGAGATCGATCGCGCCCGTGCGGCCGATCTGGGCGTCTCCGTAATGGATATCGAAGGCGCGCTCAATACCCTCGTCGCCGGCCAGACGGCCTCGACCTTTAACGCCGGCGAGGATCAATACGACGTGGTCGTGCGGGCGCAGGAGCGTTTCCGCGGCAGCGCCGAAGGACTCGCCGGCATGACCGTGCCGTCTTCCAAAGTAGGTTCCGTGCAACTCAACGAAGTAGTGAAATTCGTGCCGGGCACCGGACCTTCCTCGATCAACCGCATCAATCGCGAGCGCCAGGTGACGCTCACCGGAAACACCGTACACGGCGGCTCGCAGGCCGCCATTCTCACGCAACTGAATCAGTTCGCGAAGGAGATCAATATGGATCCCGACTACCGGTCAGGTTTGACCGGCGGGTCCAAGGAACTGGCGCGCACTGGCTACTACTTCATCGTGGCCTTCGCGCTCACGTTCATCTTCATGTACATCGTGCTCGCCGCGCAGTTCGAGTCGTTCATCCACCCCATTACGATTCTGCTCACCCTCCCGCTGGCCGTGCCGTTCGGTATCGTGTCGCTGCTGCTCACCGGGCAGACCGTGAACATCTTCTCGGGACTCGGCCTGCTGCTCCTATTCGGCATCGTTAAGAAGAACGCCATTCTGCAGATCGACCATACCAACGGTCTGCGGGAAAGCGGGATGTCGCGCTACGACGCGATCATTCTGGCGAATCGCGACCGCCTGCGTCCCATTCTGATGACCACAATCGCGCTGGTGGCGGGCATGGCTCCGCTGGTGATTTCGCACGGCACGGGCTCGGCTACCAATCGCTCCATCGGCGTGCTGGTGGTGGGCGGCCAATCGTTGTGCCTGCTGCTGACCTTGCTGGCGGTCCCGGTCTTCTATTCGTTGTTTGAAGACCTCGGCGATTCGTTTGTGTCCGGCCGGATCGCGCGCATCTTCCGCTTCCTGACCGGCCGCGTGAAGAAGACGGCCATCGTGGCGACCAGCCTGGTCGCGATCCTGACAGGCAACCTGTTCGGCCAGACAGCAGTCCAGGTCCAGCCGCTGCAGGAAATCCAACTGAAGCCCCGCGTCGGCATTCTCGGCGAGACCGGCATCAAACTGCCGGAAGTGATCGAGCGCGTGCTGGCCAACGATCCCGACATCCAGACTTCGCGCATTCAACTGCAGGAAGCCGGCTACGCTATTCGCGGCGCGCAAGGCGCCTACGACCCGGTCGCCGGACTTCAGGCCTTCCGCACGCGCGCCGTCAGCCCCGTCGCATCCATCATCGGTGGAAGTGCGAACGGCAAGCTCACGCAGGAAACGTGGAGCGCCGGTCCGACACTGAACGGCCTGTCCCCAACCGGCGGAAGCTACGCGCTCAACTTCGCTAATCAGAAGGTTCAGACCGACAGCACGTTTACCACGCTGAATCCGCAATACCTGACCTCGCTGAGCCTCAATCTCACCCAGCCTCTGTGGCGAGGCCTCCGCTTCGATGAGAATCGCCATCGCTTGCGGGTTTCCCGCAAGAACCAGCAGATCACTACCGAACAACTGCGGCAGCGCATCATCGAAGTCGTGACTCAGGCCGTGCAGGCTTACTGGGAACTGGACTTCGCCTGGCAGAATTTCCAGGTGCAGACCGAGGCCGTGAAACTGGCCGAGCGGCAATACGAAAGCAACCGCCGTCAGGTGCTGCAGGGCACGCTGGCGCCCATCGATGCGGTAGCTGCACAGACGCAGGTCGCGACCTTCCAGCAGACGGTCTTCATCGCCCAGCAGAACCTCACCACCGCCGAGAACAATCTGAAAGCGCTGATGCTCGGCAACCGCAGCGACCTCATGTGGGGCACGGCGCTCGTGCCTCAGACGGAAATCGATCCGCATACGCCCGTGCCGGCGCTCGAAGATGCCATCAAGCACGCGCTGGCTTCTCGTCCCGAATTGGCCGAGACGGCGCTCTCTGCGGACGTGAACGCCCTCGATCTGAAACTGGCTCGCGAATCTGCCAAGCCGCGCATCGACGCGTTTGCCAATCTGTCCACCTCCGGCTTGTCCGGCGTCGCCAACACCAGCCTTGGCAATAGTCCGTTCTCGGCTTTCTTCCCCGCCGGTTTCGGTGCGATTCCGCCGGCGCTGGTCGGCAACTACGGCCAGTCGTTGAGCAATCTTGGGTCGGGCAATTTCACCACGGCGCAGGTCGGGATTCAGCTCTCCCTGCCTCTCCGCAATCGCACCGCGCAGGCGCAAATCGCCACCGCTGCCGCCGAGAGCCGGCGTATCAAGGTGCAGCAGAATCAGATCGGGATGGCTGTCGAAAGCGATGTGCGAAATTCACTTCAGGCCGCTACCGATACGCAACTCCGCTACGACGCCGCTGTGTTGACGCGCCGTTCGGCCGAAGAGCAGTATGCCAGCGAACAGCGCCAGTTCCAGGCCGGCAACAGCACAGTCTTCCTGGTGCTCCAACGCCAGTCCGACCTGATCGTCGCCCGCGCCCGCGAAATCCGCGCCCGCGCCGATTGCGCCGAAGCCCTGGCGAATGTCGATCGTGCAACCGCTCGCACCCTCGAAGCCCGCGGCATCGATTTTAAGTAACACCGGCGATCTTGTCGCCGGTTGGCGAGCATCGCTCGCCCGCGCTCACGCCGCTCCGCAAGTACTCGTAGCGTGGGCGGGCGCTGCCCGCCTGGACAGACGACGCTTCGTGATCGTCTATCCTACCGGGCCGTAACACCGGCCGAGCGGCACGCGGAAACGTCCAGAATTCAGACGCGCCAAAGGCGCGCTGCTATATCCTCCCTCACTTCTTCCACCGTCCCAAGTCCGTCATCAACTCGTCCACCATTTTCGGATTCACCCTCCGCAGATTCTTCGTCTCCCCCGGATCCTCATCCAGGTTCGACAGCCACACCGAATCCTCGCCCGCGAGCGGCTTGCTCCCGTCCGCACTCCGGTCGTAAAGCCGTCCGTTGAGCACCAGTTTCCACGCGCCCTTGCGCGTCGCCAACTGCCCGCCCTGCGACCAGTACAGCGATTTGTGCGGCGACGGCGCACCGCTCACGATCGGGTCCAGAATGTCCGACCCGTCTACGCGGTCGGGCACCGACGCCCCCGTCGCGCGGCAGATCGTCGGCAGAATATCCATCGACATCGCGAACTGGTCCGTCCAGCCGCCGCTGCGGATTCGCGCCGGCCACCAGACAAATCCCGGCACGTGCATCCCGCCGTCGAACAGGCTGAACTTGAATCCCTTGAAGACGCCGTTGTCGCCCGCTGTGGCAAACTTGCCGTCCAGCCCCGCCCGAGTCTCCGTCGTCGCGCCGTTGTCCCCAATAAAGAACAGCAGCGTATTGTCCGCCGTCCCCGCCGTCTGCAGCGCCTGCCGGATGCGACCCACGCCGTCATCCACCGCCGCGATCATCGCCGCATAAGTCTGCCGCTCCTTGCCGAGCGCCGGGAAGCGCGCCTTGTATTTCTCCGGCGCATGCATCGGGTAATGCGGCGCGTTGAACGCAACATACCCGAAGAACGGATTGCTGCGACTCCGCCCCACGAAATCCACTGCCTCGTCCGCGATGCGCTCCGTCAGGTACCGGCCGTCTTCGAAGATCTCCGTCCGGTTGCGCCACAGATCGTGGATGTTGTCGCCCCAGTAATATCGATGCGAATAGTAGTCGACGCAGCCGCTGTGGAACCCGTAGAACGTATCGAAGCCGTGACCGTTCGGCGCCGTCTCGTCCGTGTTGCCCAGGTGCCATTTGCCGAAAGCTCCCGTCCGGTACGACGAGCCCTTCAGCACGCTTGCGATCGTCGGAACGTCGTGCGCCAGCGCCGGCCCGTTATTCGGCACCCCCGCCGACCCCGGGAATCGTCCCGTCAGAATCGACGACCGCGCCGGCGCGCACACCGGAGCATTCGAGTACCAATTGCGAAACTTCAGCCCGCGCGCCGCCAGCGCATCGATATTCGGCGTCTTCAAATCGGCCGCGCCGAGGTATCCCATGTCGTGACATCCCAGGTCGTCGAGCACGATAACCAGCACGTTCGGCCGATTCGCCGGCGCCTCCGCGGCCAGCAGCGGCGAAGCCAGGGTCGCTGCCAGAAAGTTCCGGCGCGTTCTTTTCATATCCGTCACGTATATCATAAAAGTTGGTGAAGATTACTTCTCTCGACAAGCGAAAAATCAAGGTAGTGCTGCTCGAAGGCGTGCATCCCAGCGCCCGCGAGGCCTTCGAAAAGGACGGCTACACAAACATCTTCGCCCACCCCAAATCGCTCATCGGAGGCGCCCTCGCCGCCGCGCTGCAGGGCGCCTACTTCGTCGGCATTCGTTCGGCCACGCAACTCACCGCCGGTGTGCTGGAACGCGCCCCCAAACTCATCGCTGTCGGATGCTTCTGCATCGGCACCAATCAGGTGGATCTCGAATGCGCCCGCAGGCGCGGAGTCCCAGTCTTCAACGCGCCGTTCTCCAACACGCGCAGTGTCGCCGAACTGGTGCTCGCCGAGATCATCCTGCTCATGCGCGGCATTCCCGAGCGCAATGCCGCCGCCCATCGCGGCGAATGGTTGAAGACGGCTGCCGGATCGCGCGAGGTCCGCGGCAAGAAACTCGGCATCGTGGGCTACGGCCACATCGGCACGCAAATCGGTGTGCTCGCCGAATCCGTCGGCATGCAGGTGTCCTACTACGACATTGAAACCAAACTCGCGCTCGGCAACGCCCGCCCCGTCGCCGCGCTCGAAGAACTGCTCGCCGATTCCGACGTCGTCACGCTCCACGTCCCCGAAACGCCCGAGACCGAAGGCATGATCGGCGCACCTCAGTTGGCGCAAATGAAGCCCGGCGCCCGCCTCATCAATGCGTCGCGCGGTACCGTGGTCGATATCGACGCGCTCGCCGCCGCCCTTCGCGAGAAGCGCATCGGAGGCGCCGCCCTCGACGTCTTCCCCGCCGAACCCAAAGGCGCGGGCGACCCGTTCGTCTCGCCGCTCCGCGAGTTCGACAATGTCCTGCTGACCCCGCACGTCGGCGGCAGCACCGAGGAGGCCCAGGCCAACATCGGCGTCGAGGTCGCCGAGAAGCTGATCAAATACAGTAACAACGGGTCCACCCTCACGGCCGTCAATTTTCCCCAGGTGTCACTGCCCGAACATCCCGGCAAGCACCGCCTGCTTCACATTCACCGCAATCAGCCCGGCGTGCTCTCGCAGATCAACACCATCTTTTCCGGCCACGCCGTCAACATCGCCGGCCAGTATCTCCAGACCGACCCCGCCATCGGCTACGTCGTCATCGACGTCGAAACCCAGAAGCCCTCCGCCACTCGCAGCCTCAAAGGCGAGTTGAACAAAGTCCCCGGCACCATTCGCTCCCGCATCCTGTATTAAGTTAAGTGCGGGCTCCTGGCCTGCGACTCCGCCGCGCTGCGGCATCACACCTCGGCGCTGAACAAAAATCCCGCACGGAGTCACACTCTCGCTGAATCCGCCGCAACCCGAGGCATCCTATCGCCGTCCGGAAATCCTACCGAGTCAGGGGGAGCGCCGGTGGGCTATTGCTGTCCGCAGACCTTTTGTGCGTCCCCACGGAAGCCGCGACCGTGAGGGTACTGCATCTTGAAGTCACACTCAATCCGGCACCGCCGGGGGGCGTCCGCTGACTTCTGACTCCTAGTAGCTCTTAATCCTCACATTCCGCGCTTCCACCTTCTCACCGGCTCGCGTGACATGTAACTGGATCCCGATCAGCCCGTCCATTTGCCGCTTCGACTTGTCGTCGTCGATCAACACGGCCATCACATGCCCGTTAATCATCTGCACGATCGTATTCCCGCGCGCGATCACTTCCAGATCGTTCCAGTCGCCGCTCTTGATAAACTTCTTCAACTCCGCGCCATCCCCCACCGACCCCAGCAGCGCCGGCTTCTGCCCGTCGCCGACATACGTGAAGTTCCCGCGATTTGCCAGGAACCCGCGCCCGCGCTCCTCGTACACCTGACCCGTATACCGCTCGTCGGCGTCGATATCGGCCTGATACCCCTGCATCACCCACTGCGCCACATCAGGGCGCTCGATGCTCCGGTATTGGACGCCGCTATTGCCGCCCTGTCCCGTCAGCCGGTATTGCAGCCGCAGGTCGAAATCGGCCGGTTTGCCGCCGCGCCAGATGCAGAAAATGTTCTGCTTGGGCATGTGGTCGGGCTTCGTCTCCGCGATCATGATCCCGTCTTCCACGCGCCAGAACGCCGGATCGCAGTCCCAGCCCTTCAGCGTTCCGTCGAAAATCTGCTGGAACCCCGTCTCCTGCATCGGCTGCTGAATCTGCGCGCGCGCCTGCGAAAACACCAGCATCGCCAGCGCCACCGCGCTAATCGTACTCCGTCGCATCGTCCCCTCCACCGCCGCCTATCCGGCGACCGTCATGTCTTGCGTCCACCCGTGCGCATTCCGCACCGCGATCATCACGCGCAGCACATCCCGCCAAGTCTTCGGATCCAGCATCACGCTATTCGGGAACATGCAGCCGTCCCAGCAAATATGTTGGAACGCGCGCGTGGGCTGCCCGTCGTCGCCGCGCATCCACGCTCCCGCATCGCGCACGATATCCAGCTTCCCGTTCGGATCGTTCGGCTGGCAATGCCGACCCGTCTTATCGTGCGACCCCGATCCCTTCACGGTGCCATCGTTCTGTGCCACGTGGAAGTCGATGGTCCACGGCCGGAGCGCGCTCGCCATCTGCCGGTACGCCGCCGCCAGGGCCGCCGCATCCGACCAGTCGAAATTCTCCGGCAGCAGCCGGTCCTCAGGCGCGTTGTATCCCATGGTGAACAACATCGTGTGCGCCATGTCCGCCTGGAAGCCCAGCGTCTGCGGACGCCCCACCATCTCGAGCAGTTCCACGTTGCGCCGCCAGCTATGCATGCCCGCCCAACAGATCTCGCCTTCGGCCGCGAGCCGCTCGCCGAAATCCTCCGCGACCGCGCACGCCTCCCGAAATGTTTCCGCGATCCGCCGCGTGTTGCCTGCAGGATCGCCGGCCCAATCGCCCGCGCCCGCCGCCGAGTCGATCCGCACCACGCCGTCCGACCGGATCCCGATATCCCGCAGCTTTTTCCCGATCGCGCACGCCTTGCGCACCTGCGTCAGGAAGCGGCCGCGCTCTTCCGCATTGCCCATCGCCGACCCGCCGCCCGTTGCGCCCCACACCGGCGCCACCAGCGATCCGACCCGCAAGCCCTTGTCCGCCACCTTCGCCGCGAGCCGCTCCAGATCGTCATCGGTGGAATCGATATCGGTATGCGGCAGCGAGAGGAACAGGTCCACTCCGTCGAACCGCACGCCGTCGACTTCCGCAGCCGCCGTCAGGTCCAACATGGTGTCCAGATCGATCGGCGGCTCCGAATCCGGCCCCTTGCCCACCAGCCCCGGCCACATCGCGTTATGCAGCGCCGGAAACGTATTCTCCGCAGTGGTATTCATCGCGTAGCTAGCGTATACTGCCCCGCCGCTGGCTGTCAACGAATCGGCGGCGTGCGATACACTGGGCGTCGCATGCGATACGGCGCGAACACCCTGATCTGGGCCGAGTCGTTCGGACCCGCGCAATTCTCCATCCTGCCGCGCGTCAAGAGCGCGGGACTCGACGGCGTGGAGATTCCCATCTTCCATCCTGCCGGACTCCAGGCCGCCGGGATCCGCCGCGAACTCGAACGAATGGAGCTAGCCTGCACGGCTTGCACCGTCATGCCCAATGGCCTCAGCCTCGCCGACGCCGATTCCCGGATCCGCGACCGCGCCCGCACTCACGTACGCGATTGCATCCACGCCGCCGCCGAGGCCGGCGTTACCCTGCTCGCCGGACCCATCTACACGCCCGTCGGTTTCTTCACCGGACACCGCCGCACTGCCGACGAATGGCAGCGAACCCTGGACAGTTGGCGCGAACTCGCGCCCGTCGTCGAAGCCGCCGGACTTCAGATCGCGCTCGAGCCGCTCAACCGCTTCGAGACCTATTTCCTGAATACCGTGGACGATGCCGCCGCCCTCTGCGACGCCATCGATTCGCCGCGTGTCGGCATCCTGATCGACACCTTCCACGCCAACATCGAAGAGAAGAGCATCGGCGCCGCGCTCCATCGCGCCGGCCGCCACTTGAAGCATCTGCACGCCTGCGAGAACGATCGCGGCACTCCCGGCACCGGCAACGTTAACTGGCCCGAGTTCTTCACCGCCGTCCGCAGCCTCGGCTACGACAACTGGCTGACCATCGAGAGTTTCGGCTTCAGCCTCGGCGAAATCGCCGCCGCCGCGTCCATCTGGCGCGACCTCGCCCTTACCCCCGAAACCATCGCCTTCGAAGGCGTCAAATTCCTCCGGCGTGGCACCGCTTGAGCCTCCATTCGTTTTGTTGAATCGTTAGCGCTTTTTGAACACGATGCCGTTGCTGCGGCCCGACTCGGCGCGGAACGTGGTGATTGCGCCATTTGAGGCGGGCATGAATTCTAACGTCAGACCGTTCACCGAAAACTGGTCGCGGCCGGTTGCACGAAGGGTCGTGGGAACGGCGATTCGCGGGAAGCCGCCGGCATCGAGGATTGCGGCGAGCGCGAGTTTGCCATCGATGACCGAGAGGCGGTAGACGACACCCAGATCGTCGCTGGCGTAGTCGCCGGTGTAGGATGCCAGGGTGGCGGAATCCGGTGAGGCGGCCGGCGCGGGAGCGGGCACGGAGGGAGGAGTCGCGGGCGGATTGCCGGCCTTCATCTGGTCCTTCAGGAAAAGCTCGTCAGTCTGGATTGCGAAGCGGCTGGGATTGGTACTGCCGAGATTGCAGAGGCAGGCGACGGAAAAGTGCTGCTCGGGAAAGCGCAGGAGTTCGGCGCGATATCCACCCCATGATCCGGCGTGCTCGACGACCGCGAGTCCTTTATACGTGCGATGGCCGAGGCCTTTGGCATACTCAAGAGTCTTGCCGTTGGAGAGTTTGCCCGGCTCCAGCATCTCGGCGAGAAATTCCTTTCCGCCGATGCGGGCGGTGTAGAAGTTCTCGTCCCACTTGAGCAGATCCTCGACGGAAGTGTGTACGCCGCCATCGCCGAGCTGCTCGAAGTAAGAGACGTTGAGCCGGAATCCGTCGCCCGAGGTGCTGTAGGCCAGGGCGCGATGGGGGATCAGCGCGCGGTGATCGTTGCGGTATTGCGTGTGCGTCATTTCGAGCGGGTCGAATATGTGCTTTTGCGCGTAGTCGCGGAGATTCTGGCCGCTGGCGCGCTTGACGATGATGGAGAGCAGGAAGTACCCGGAATTGCTGTACAGGAATTCGCTGCCGGGCGCGAAGTTCAGTGCTTTTTGGCGGCTGAGGATGGCGAGCGCGGTGTCGTCGGTGGTGACGCTGTCAATGGGGATGCCGGCCATGATGAAAAGGGTCAGGTAGTCGCGAATGCCGCTGGTATGGTTGAGAAGATTGAGGATGGTCACCTTGCCGCCGTTGGGTCCCGGATACTCGGGCAACTCGGGCAGATACTTGTGAATGTCATCGTCGAGGCGCAGCTTGCCTTCTTTTTCCAGAAGGAGAATGGAGGCGGCGGTGAACTGTTTGGAGGTCGATCCGATGTCGAAAACGGAGGCCGGCGTGATGGGCACTTGCAGTTCGACGTTGGCCAGACCATAGGCTTTGGAATAGACAATTTTGCCATCGCGATAGACGCCGAGCGCGCACCCAGGGGAACCGGACTTCGTGAGCGGGGCAAACAGGGCGTCGATGGAGGCGGGGCTGGGAGTCTGGGCGAGAGCGGCGAGGGACAGGGTCGATGCGACGAGGAAGAGTCGGCCGATCATGGCAGTCAGTCTACCAGGGATCGACGTGGTAGAGTCGCGTAATGGTTGAGCGCCTGACCGACAAGGCGGAGATCCGGCGCCGGCTGAATGCCGATCGGGAATGGTCGTTGTACGCGCTGGCCGATTTGGATGACGACCTGTTCCCACACTGTGACTGGTGGGGCTTTGGTGATGCGCTGGCGCTGGTGTTTCGCGCGCTGACGATCCGGCCGATTTTCGTGATCGGCGATAGCGAGGCGGGGCGGGAACTGCTGGCTGGATTCCCGGAAACGAGCGGGTATCTGAACATCCGGCCGCATCATGTCGAAGGTGCGGAGGCGTTGTACCGGTATCGTGAGCGGCGCGAGGTGCGGCGGATGTTTCTGGACGATTTCCGGCCGCGGGTCGGGGAAACGGTGAGACTCGGGGTCCACGATTGCGCGGAGATCGAACGGCTGTACGCTTCGGGCGATGGAGGCGGGATCGCGTTCGCTCCGTTCCAACTCGAGACAGGAATGTTCCGCGGCATTCGGCGCCACGGGGAACTGGTGGCCGTCGCTGGGGTGCAGGTGGCGTCGCGGCAGGAAGGCGTGGCGGCGATCGGGAACATCTTTACGCGCGCGGACTGCCGGGGGCACGGGCTAGCGCAGATCGCGACGTCCGCGGTGGTGGACGCAGTGAGGTCTACGGCCATTCCGACGATCGGGTTGAACGTGGGATGCCGGAATGCCGCCGCGATCCAGGCGTATGAGAATATCGGGTTCCGGATTCGCTTCGGATACTACGAGGGTGTGGTGGACAGGGTGGCGGCGGGGTAGGGCAGGGGAGCGGGTCGCGGACGAGGAACATGCGTAGTGCGTCGGAAACCGAAATGCCCATGCGGGCAAGCGCCTTCGCCGCCCTTTGTTTAGTCTTCTCGTCGACGCGGACATGAACCATTGCAGTCGCCATTGTTGCCTCTGAGATACTGTATCGTACGACGCACTGTGGACGTCGGAAGGAAAAGCAGCGCGCCTTCGGCGCGTTCGCAGGCCGGAGGGCTACGCTACAACGCTGGATGCCGCATCTGGCGAACATCGCGTTCCATGCCGGATGGCAAGTGCAGATGCCGGCGACAAGATCGCCGGTGTTACTCTTCGCCTTCGAGGAGGGGCATGGAGCCGCCGGGGCCGGGGTGGAGGAGGCCGGTGCGGAGGTAGATTCCGAGCTTGTCGCGGGTGTCGGTGATGTCCAGGTGGCGCATGGTGAGTTGGCCGATGCGATCCTGGGGCGAGAAGGTGGATTCGCCTTTTTCCATGGTCAGCCGCTCGGGCTTATAGGTGAGATTCGGACTCGTGGTATCGAGGATCGAGTAATCGTTGCCGCGGCGTAGTTCGAGGGTAACTTCGCCAGTGGCGGCCCGCGCGACCCAGCGCTGCGCGGTTTCGCGCAGCATCATGGCCTGCGGATCGAACCAGCGGCCCTGATACAGCAGGCGGCCGAGCCGCAGCCCGTTCATACGGTACTGCTCGATGGTGTCCTCGTTATGAATGCCGGTCACGAGGCGCTCGTAGGCGATGAACAGCAGCGCCAGCCCCGGAGCCTCGTAGATGCCGCGACTCTTGGCCTCGATGATGCGATTCTCGATCTGGTCGGAAACGCCGAGCCCGTGGCGGCCGCCTATCGCATTCGCCTCGAGCACCAACTGCACCGGGTCGTCGTAGGTGACGTGATTCAGCGCGACCGGCTGGCCTTCCTCGAAGCGGACGGTGATCGTCTCAGACTTGACCTGCACATTTTCGCGCCAGGACGCGACTCCCATGATGGGCTCGACGATGGTCACGCCCTTATCGAGATGCTCGAGGTCCTTGGCTTCGTGAGTCGCGCCCCAGATATTCGAGTCGGTCGAGTAGGCCTTCTCCACGCTCATCTTGTAAGAGAGCCCGTTGGCCGCCATGTACTCGGACATTTCCTTGCGGCCGCCGAGTTCGTCGATGAACACCTGGTCGAGCCACGGCTTGTAAATGCGCAGCGCTGGGTTCGCCAATAGGCCATATCGATAGAACCGTTCGATATCGTTGCCCTTGAACGTGCTGCCGTCGCCCCAGATGTGGACGTCGTCTTCTTTCATGGCGACCACCAGCATGGTGCCGGTGACGGCGCGGCCGATAGGCGTGGTGTTGAAGTAGTGGACGCCGGCCGTGGAGATGTGGAACGCGCCCGACTGCAGGGCCGCGATGCCCTCTGTCACGAGTTGCTTACGGCAGTCGATCAGGCGGGCCTTTTCGGCGCCGTACAGCAGTGCGCGACGGGGAATCTCGTCATAATCCGGCTCGTCCGGCTGGCCGAGATTGGCCGTGTAGGAATACGGAATGGCGCCCTTGGCCCGCATCCAGTGGATGGCCGCGCTGGTATCGAGTCCGCCGGAGAATGCCAGGCCGACCTTTTCGCCCGCAGGCAGCTTCTGAAGAATATTTCCCATGGAATAGAATAGGATAACGCGAGGATCGCTGGCGGCGTTACCTGCAACGTTGCGTCAGTCGGCGGGCTGGTCGAGGATCACCTTCAACTTCTCCATGAGCGTGAAGGAAGAGTAGGGTTTCTGGATGAAGCCGGAGAGGCCTTTGCCGGTGAAGCGGCGGACCGCTTCCACTTCGTTGTAGCCGCTGGAAAGAATGATCTTCGCGTTGGGCCTGATCGCCTTGAGATGGCCGAAAGCCTCTTCGCCGCCCATCACGGGCATCGTCATGTCGAGCAGCACCGCGGCGACGTGGTCGGCCAGACCCTTGAACATGCTGACGCCTTCTCTTCCGTTCACCGCCACAATCACGGAATAACCATGCTGCTCCAGCATGGATTTGGCGGTACGCCGAATCACCTCCTCGTCGTCGATGACCAGGATGAGTTCGTTTCTGCCTGCGTGCGGCACGGATACCGGGATTGTTCGCCGCGCCTCAACCTCTGAGGCGGGAAGCAGAACTTTGAACGAGGTCCCCTTCCCCGGACTGCTATAAACCTTCAGCGTGCCTCTATGGCCCCGCACAATACCTTGCACGGCGGCCAATCCCAAACCGCGACCCGTAAATTTGGTGGTGAAGAACGGATCGAAAATGCGGGCGAGCGTGTCGGCGTCCATGCCGCAGCCGGTGTCGTGCACTTCCAGCGTGACGTACAATCCGGCAGGAAGATGCCGTTCATCGGTAATGGTCGTGGACAGGTAATGTTCGTCGACAACCTGCGTTCCCGTGGTGACGAGGACAGTACCGTTCTCTTTGGGTCCAATCGCCTCGGCGCCGTTGATCACCAGATTCATGACGATTTGTTGGATCTGGCTGGCGTCGGCCTGGATGGGAGGAAGCCCGTTCTCTAGTTCGAGCCGCAATTGCACATTTTTGGAAATGGACGTCTGGACGAGGTGGCTGATTTCGCGCACGGCTTCCGACAGGTCCACAGGCTCGATCACGAACCGGCCCTTGCCCGCGTAGGCCAGAAGCTGGCGCGTGAGATGCGCGGCACGCTCGCTGGCATCGACCACGTCCTGGATCAAGGGCCGCACCGGATTGACGGCCGAGAGCGTCTCCATAGCGAGCGATGCATTGCCGAGAATCCCTGTGAGCAGGTTATTGAAATCGTGCGCCACGCCGCCGGCCAGCACGCCCAGGCTCTCCAGTTTCTGGGTGTGCCGCATCTGTTCCTCGATCTGCTTGCGCTCGGTGACATCGCGTGCGACGTGCGAAGCTCCCACGATGCGGCCCGTTTTGTCGTAAATAGGCGAGATGGTGATCGATACGTTGATCAGACGGCCCTGCTTGGTCTTGCGGATGGTTTCGAAATGTTCGACGCGCTCGCCTCGGCGGATGCGCACCAGGATTTCGTTCTCCTCGTTGGGGCGGTCCTCGGGGAGCACCATGGTCATCGGCTTCCCGATCGCCTCGTCGGCAGGGTAGCCGTAGATGCGCTCGGCGCCCGCGTTCCAGGTGAGGATCACGCCTTCGGTAGTCTTGCCGATGATGGCATCGTCGGATGAATCGACAATGGCCGCGAGGCGGGCAGCCTGCTCTTCACTACGCTTTCGCTCGGTGACATTTCTTGCCACGTGCGAAGCGCCGACGACGATACCCGAGGCATCGCGGATTGGAGAGATGGAGAGCGAAACGTCGATCAACCGGCCGCCCTTCATCTTCCGCACGGTCTCAAAATGTTCCACGCGCTCGCCGCGGCGAATTCGATCGAGAATGGAGGCCTCTTCTTCGGCGCGGCCCTCGGGAAGCAGCAAGGTCATTGTCTGGCCAATGGCCTCTTCCGCCGGATAGCCATACAAGCGCTCGGCGCCGGAGTTCCAGGAGAGAATAATTCCCTCCAAGGTTTTACTGATGATGGCGTCCTCGGAAGACTCCACGATGGCAGCCAGATGCGCCATCGCCTCATCCGGCGAAAATTGTCGGGGCACTACTGGATTGGACGACATCGCGCTAACGGCTGTTACTCCTCAGCATTAGCATGATGCAGTTTTGCGAATTCGCGGTATACGAGCGCGTATGGAAGTTAACACTGAGCCATTAAGCTTTCTTAAAACGGAGCGCGGCGGAGTTGATGCAATACCGCAGCCCCGTGGGTTTAGGACCATCAGGAAAGACGTGTCCCAGGTGAGCATCGCATTTCTTGCACAGAACTTCTACGCGCTCCATAAACAGGCTGCCGTCCTTCTCGGTCTTGATGTTTTCTTCGGCCACGGGCTCCCAGAAGCTAGGCCAGCCGCTGCCCGATTCGAATTTCTCCGACGAACGGAACAGTGCAGTACCGCAGCATACGCAACGGTACAGGCCGTTGTCATGGTTGGCCCAGTACCGGCCTGTGAACGCGCGTTCCGTACCTTTTTTGCGAGCTACGGCGAATTCGTCCGGAGCCAGCTCAGACTTCCACTCGTCGTCGCTCTTTACTATCTTTTGGGCATGGACCACTTGCTCGCGCTCGCCGCGGTCGGACACCTCGACGATATCGACCTCGGCACCCGTTCCCTTCTCGTTCGGGTCAGGCATTTTTCTCTCCCTCCGGTAAATGGATGCCAGCAGGGCGGCGAAGGCTACGGGCATCAACACTGCAGCCCTGCGCGGAATTCCCCCTCCCGGCAACAGTTCAAATACAGCCATCTGTTTCTAGAGTAGCGCGGCCCCACTCGCCTTATAATGGCGAGTTATGCCTGTGACCGTGGCCGTAGTACAAGCTGGAGCCGTGCTGTTCGACACCGACGCGAATCTGGCGAAAGCCGAAGGACTGATCGCGCAAGCGGCGGCCGGGGGAGCGCGCCTCGTCGTCTTTCCCGAAGCTTTCATCGGCGGCTATCCGAAAGGCGAAGATTTCGGCGCGCGCGTGGGATCGCGCACCGACGAGGGACGCAAGCTTT
>Ga0207695_10004223_pt1 | contig 19748 bp, 10 predicted proteins | sample KBSC54metaG_FD_184354 | JGI IMG/M metagenome (GOLD analysis project Ga0207695, IMG submission 184354) | Corn rhizosphere microbial communities from Kellogg Biological Station, Michigan, USA - KBS C5-4 metaG (SPAdes) (version 2) | ecosystem: Host-associated > Plants > Roots > Rhizosphere > Soil... | reverse complement strand
CAGTTTTCAGTTTGCCCTTTATCTCACTTTCGATACAGCTCCGCACGGGCGCTTTATAAGAACCTGCCATTTGGTCACTGTGGGGGAACCGTTGTCGCATTTAATCTGGATGCGCTTTGGCCGAGTGCTGGGCTGTAGCGTTCTGCCTGGCCGGACGGTGACGTCTTGAGTCTGCCGTTCTTTGATTCGCCGATCCTGAACTCGCCTTATGAGCAGCCCGATCGGCATTGGGAGCTCGACCCCAATGGTCAGCCGACCAGCTCAGTGGTCGCAAGGCGTCGGCCGAGTGCGCTGATCTCTCCCATCCCCAAAGCGAAAAAGGTCCGTGGGCGGGCCATCCTGCAGCCGGACATGCTCGCGGACGAGCTGGGGCAGGAATATAATCCGACTGAGGTTATCAACGGCATTCGGTCCGCAGTCGAGAGCTGGCGTGAGTTACCGGAAAGCCAGTGGCAGGTTACGTCATCGACGGCGCGGCTATTGCGTCATTGGCGTATGCATCAGTTTGCGAACCAGCGGCCATTTTTCTGCCAGATCGAGGCAGTAGAGACGGTCATATGGCTGACGGAGGTCGCTCCGCGCCTGTCGGCGCAGGGCCGACGCTTCTGGGCGCATCTCGAACAAGCGAATGCCGCATCCAACCCGGAATTGCTCCGTCTGGCGCTCAAGCTTGCGACGGGAGCCGGCAAGACGACGGTCATGGCGATGCTGATCGCGTGGCAGACGGTGAATGCCGTGCGGCATCCGAACGCGAAGCGGTTTACCAAGGGCTTCCTCGTCGTCACGCCCGGCATCACGATCAAGGATCGCCTGCGCGTACTTCAGCCGAATGATCCGGAAAGCTACTACCGCTCCCGCGAACTCGTGCCCGAGGACATGCTCGGTGATCTCGGCCGGGCCAAGATCGTGATCACCAATTATCATGCCTTCAAGAAAAAGGACGAGATTGCTCTCAACAGGGTTCAGCAGGCGGCGCTCAAAACGACACCCAAACCGGAAAGCGATGGCGCAATGATCCGGCGCGTGGCCGGCGAGTTGATGGGCCTCAAGAACCTCGTGGTTCTGAATGACGAGGCGCATCACTGCTACCGCGAGCGTCCGATGACCGATGAGGAGCAGAAGGCACTTAAGGGGGACGAGCTTGCGGAGGCCAAAGAGGCAAATGAAGCCGCGCGTCTTTGGATCTCGGGTCTTGAAGCCTTCAACCGGGAATTAGGGGTGTCGATGGTTTATGACTTGTCAGCGACCCCCTTCTTCCTTCGGGGCTCAGGCTATCGCGAGGGCTCACTATTCGGCTGGGTCATGAGCGACTTCAGCCTGATGGACGCAATCGAGTGCGGGATCGTCAAGCTGCCGCGCGTACCGATCATGGACAATGTGCCCGGCGGCGACACGCCCATGTTCCGCAACCTGTGGGACCATGTCGGCAAGCAGTTGCCCAAGAAGGGAAGGGGCAGCGCCAAAGGGCTCGATCCCCAGAAGCTGCCGAATGAGCTCCTGACGGCAATCGACGCCCTCTACGGGCATTATGAAAAGACTCATGCCCTTTGGCGCGAAGCGGGCGTCGGCGTCGATCCGGTGTTTATTGTCGTGTGCAACAACACGGCCACCTCGAAACTCGTTCACGACTATATTGCCGGCTATGAGATCAGCGATACGGACGGCAATATCACACCTGTGAAAGGCAAGTGCCCGCTATTCCGCAATTTCGATCCTGACGGCGCCGCATTGCCGCGCATGCGGACGTTGCTAATCGACAGTCAGCAGCTGGAAAGCGGCGACGCGATCAGCAGCGAGTTTCGTGATGCCGCTGCCGATGAAATCGTCCGCTTCAAGGACGAGATAATCCAGCGCACTGGTGACCGCGCCGCCGCCGAGAACATCGACGATGCGGCCATCCTGCGGGAGGTGATGAACACGGTTGGCCGTAAGGGACAACTTGGGGAGGGCATACGCTGCGTCGTCTCGGTGTCGATGCTGACCGAGGGGTGGGATGCTAACACCGTCACTCACGTTCTTGGCATCCGCGCTTTCGGCACGCAGCTCTTGTGTGAGCAGGTGATCGGCCGTGCCCTGCGGCGTCAGTCCTATCAGCTCAAGCCGGACGGCCGGTTCGCCGTCGAATATGCCGACGTGCTGGGTATTCCGTTTGATTTCACCGCGCAGCCGGTGGTGTCAAAACCCTCTCCGCCCGAGAATATGGTCCGCGTCCATGCGGTGAGCCCGGCACGCGATCTATCCGAAGTCCGTTACCCACGCGTCGAGGGCTATCGCACCGAACTGCCGACCGAACGCCTGACCGCATCCTTCTCAAAAGATTCCACGCTCGAGCTGACGCCCGAACTGGTTGGCGCCACGGAGACGATCAATTCCGGCATCATTGGTGAAACCGCCGATCTGACCATCGAGCATCTCGCCGATACCCGCGCGGCGACGATCCACCTGAAGTTGGCCGAATGGATCGTGAAGCGGCGCATGACGAACGCGGGCGATCGGCCCAATGTGGGGCTGATAATCCAGGCAAAGTCGATCGTGCGGCAATGGATGGCCGATCATCTTGTGCTGGCCGGGGGCACGCAGCCGGCGCAGCTGCTCTACTACAATATCGCCGATCGCGTCGCCGACCGCATCATGGCGGCAATCACCCGCGGTCAGGAGGGTGGAGGCCGCGTCATCGCCATGCTCGATCCCTACAACCGCGAAGGCAGCACCCGGCATGTCAGCTTCATGACGAGCAGGGACCGCTACGAAACAGGCGAACGGTGCCATATCAACTATGCGGTGATCGACAGCGACTGGGAGGCCGAGTTTTGCCGGGTCGCGGACAAGCACCCTCGTGTCCTGGCCTGGGTCAAGAACCATAATCTTGGCTTCGAGGTGCCATATAGCGCGGGCGGCGAGGTAAGACGCTATCGCCCTGACTTCATCCTGCGCATCGAAGATGGTCATGGCGCAGAGGATCCGCTGAACCTCATCGTCGAGATCAAGGGCGCCCGCGACGAGGACGATAAAGACAAGGCCGAAACCATGCGCACGCTATGGGTGCCGGGCGTCAACGCGCTTGGCGATCATGGCCGCTGGGGCTTCGCGGAATTCACCGACGTGTGGACCATCGCGAGCGAGTTCGCAGCGAAGGTCGAGGCGTGGTTGGATGAAATGATCGGCAATGCCGGGGGAGACACATGAGCTTCGATACGACCAAGACCAACCTGAAGGATCTGCTGAGTGATATTCACGCCGGCAAACTGCAGCTGCCAGAGTTTCAGCGAGATTATGTGTGGAACGAAGGCGATGTTCGCTCACTGTTGGAGAGTATCGCCAAAGGATTCCCGGTTGGTGCGCTGCTGACCCTGGAGCGGGGTGGGACCATCGAGTTCAAGCCTCGCGGTATTGAAGGAACCGCAGTAGCCCATGTGGCGCCGGAGCATCTGCTGCTCGATGGACAGCAGCGTATGACCTCGTTGTATAAGACCATCTACTCCAAGGAGCCGGCACGCGTCCGCACGGCCAAAGGGCAAGTGGTCGAGCGCTTCTTCTACCTCGCCATCGAAGCCTCGCTGGAGCCGTTGGCCGACCTTGAAGCCGCAATCGAGCTGGTGCCCCCGGATCGCACCCGTCGTACGAACTTCGGCAAAGACGTGGAACTCGATCTTTCATCGCCCGACCGCGAGTATGAGCGGCTGATGTTCCCGCTTAATCAGGCGCTTGATCCGATTGACTGGATCTTCGCCTGTCAGGAGTATTGGAGCGATCGCGGCCGGAACGTGAGTGCCGACCTCAAGGCCTTCCGCCATGCCTATTTAGACACATTTTCCAGCTACGCGATGCCGGTCATTAAGCTGTCCAAGGACAACAGTCGGGAGGCGGTCTGTACCGTTTTCGAGAAGGTGAACGTCGGCGGGAAGAAGCTCGATGCGTTCGAACTCGTCACCGCCATCTATGCTGCTTCGGGTTTCGACCTACGCGCCGACTGGGCAGGTACCCAGCGCCAGCACGGAAGGCTTGGCCGCTTGCGCGAGAAAGTTCCATCTAAAGGGGTATTTGCCGACATTGCCTCAACCGACTTCCTCCAGGCCTGCACTGTGCTTCACACGCGCGAGCTGCGTCAGAAGGCGCTCGCGGCCGGCGCCACCGGGAAAGAGGTGCCCGCCATCACCTGCACGCGGGAAGCGCTGCTCGGGCTGCCGCTTGCGGCGTACCAGAAGGTTGCCGACGCCGTGGAAGCTGGCTTCGTCGAGGTCGCCAAGTTCTTGAACGAGCAGAAGATCCTTTGGGGTAGGGACGTACCCTATCCGCCACAGATGGTATCGCTCGCCGCGACCTTCGCTTTGCTGCCGCCCCACCTGCGCAACGCTGCGGCGACTGACAAGCTTGCGCAATGGTACTGGGCGGGCGTTCTGGGCGAATTCTACGGCTCTGCGACGGAAACCAAGATCGCGCGCGATGTGCCCGAACTCCTTGCCTGGCTCGAAGGCGGTCCAGTTCCGCGAACGATCGCTGACAGTTCGTTCCAGGCGATGCGACTCGAAACGCTGCGTTCCCGTTTGTCGGCGGCATACAAGGGTTTTCACGCGCTGCTGATGCGAAGTGGCTGCCGGGATTTCATCACCGGCAAGGGCGTCGAAACGATGACCGTTTACGCCGATGCGCTTGATATCCATCATATCTTTCCGCGGGCCTGGTGCGAGAGCAAGGGCATCCCGCCGCAGCGCTACAACAGCATTATCAACAAGACCGCCCTCTCCAAGGCGACCAATATCGCCATCGGTGGTAGCGCTCCGAGCGCCTATCTAACGCGCATCGAGGAGAAGCATGGGCTGACATCCGCGAGCCTAGACGAAATTCTGCGCTCCCATCTCATCGATCCCGTCACATTGCGTGCCGATGACTTCGAAGCGTTCTGGAAGGCCCGCAAGCTCGCGCTCGCCGAACTGGCAGCAAGCGCGCAAGGCAAGCCAGTGCCAGTGGACGAAACGGAACCTACGGAGGGCTATGCTGATGACGACGGCCTAACTCTCGATGAAGAAGACATGATCGAAGAAGTCGCCTGATGGCCAAGAAGCCCCTTACGGTCGACACGCTCACCCATGAAGAGGCGACGCGGAAGAATGCGCCCACGGCGGAGCTGGAGCCGTTTGTGCCGCCGGAGGTGAAAGCGCCTATCCGGGTTGCTTATGAGCGGCGCAATCCGGATCTGGACCCGCAGCTCGTCTGGCGCGGCAAGGATGTGGCGGACTGGTCCGATCTGATCGTCGAGGCGCCGCCACTCTACATCCAGGAGAAGATCCATCCCAAGGCGCTGATCGAGGACCTGAAACGCGCGAGCGAACGCCGCCGCGAGCCCGAGGCGGCTCCGGACCTTTTCGCCGATTTCAACGGGATCGAACCGGACCAGCGCACCGAATTTTACGAGCATGACCAGCATTGGTCGAACCGCATGATCCTGGGCGATGGCCTCAAGGTGATGGCGAGTTTGGCCGAGCGTGAGGGGCTGAAGGGGCAGGTCCAGTGCATCTACATCGATCCGCCCTATGGCATCAAATTCAACTCGAACTTCCAGTGGAGCACCACCAGCCGTGATGTGAAGGACGGAAAGGCTGACCATTTCAGCCGCGAGCCAGAGCAGGTGAAGGCCTTCCGCGACACCTGGGCGGACGGCATCCACAGCTATTTGACCTATCTGCGGGACCGGCTGACCGTGGCTCGGGATCTCTTGGCTACCAGCGGGTCGATCTTCATTCAAATATCCGATGAAAATGTTCATCGGGTGCGCGGGCTTCTGGATGAGATTTTTGGAGACGAAAACTTTGTTTCACAAATTATCTTCTCGAAGACCGCTGGGGCGACATCGGAATACCTGCCGGGGACCTATGATATCATTCTCTTCTATGCGAAGAGTAAGCCCCATTTAAAATTTCGACAGCCTTACAGTGTCAAGCAAGTTGGCGGCGCGGGGGGTAGTGCCTACACGCGACTTCGCTTGGATGATCTCAGTTCTCGGGCGCTTTCCAAGTCCGAGATAGCTGGTGTCGATGGCATTCCCGCCGGAGGCCGAGTCTTCCGCATCGATAATCTTACAAGCCAGAGTGTAGGTCGTGACAAAGGCGAAGGCGCAGCTTCGTGGTTTCCTGTTGAGTTCGAGGGTCGAACACTCCGCCCCTCGGAGAAGGTGCGTTGGAAGACCAACGAGCAAGGTATGCAACGGCTCAAGATGGCGGCTCGCCTAAGCTCATCTCCTACCGGCTTGTACTACGTCCGCTACTTCGATGACTTCGCAGCCTTTCCTGATTCCGACGTGTGGGGAGACACCGGCATCGCGGGGTTTGCGTCGGACAAGCGGTATGTCGTTGAGACTTCTCCCAAAGTCATCGAACGCTGCATCCTGATGACCACTGACCCCGGCGACCTTGTCCTCGATCCCACCTGCGGATCGGGCACTACGGCCTATGTTGCCGAGCAATGGGGACGCCGCTGGATTACGGTCGACACCAGCCGCGTCGCGCTAGCGCTCGCCCGCGCGCGGATCATGGGCGCACGCTATCCCTGGTATCTGCTCGCCGACAGCCGGGAGGGGCAGGTGAAGGAGGGGGAGGTGACCCGCTCGGTCCCCGCCGAGACCCCCACCTATGGCCGCATCCGCCAGGGCTTCGTCTACAAGCGCGTGCCGCACATCACGCTCAAGTCGATCGCCAACAATGCCGAAATCGATACGATCTGGGAGAGCTATCAGTCGAAGCTGGAATCGCATCGCGAAGCGATAAACACCGGGCTCGGTACGGATTGGCAGGAATGGGAAATCCCGCGCGACCTTCCGGCTCAGAAGTCCGCCGCGTCCGAACCCCATGCCGCCTGGTGGGCGCTCCGGATCGCCCGTCAGAAGGAGATCGACGCCTCGATCGCTGCCAAGGCCGAGACCGAGTATCTCTACGACCAGCCTTATGAGGACAAGGGGCGCGTGCGCGTCGCCGGGCCGTTCACGGTCGAGAGCCTGTCGCCGCACCGCGTCCCTGCCGTCGACGTCGATGACAGCCTGTTCGACGAGCTTGAGGCGGCGGTGGGCCGCCGCCAGACCAATGCCGCGGCGGCCGAAAGTGCGGACTTCGCCGAGATGGTGTTGGAGAATTTGAAGCGCTCGGGCGTGCAGCAGCGGGACAAGGCGGACCGGCTGGTCTTCTCCTCGCTAAAGCCCTGGCCTGGCCGTTTCATCTGCGCAGAGGCCGTCGTCCGGCAGGCCTCGCTGACGGAGGGTGTTGGCGATAGCGCATCTGCTTTGGGAGCAGAGGGTCCCACCCGCCGCGCCGCGATCCTGGTAGGCCCGGAATATGGCACCGTATCGCGCGCCGACCTGACCGCTGCCGCGCGCGAGGCGATGGAGGCGGGGTTCGATCTGCTGATTGCCGCCTCGTTCAACTTCGACGCCCATGCGAGCGAGTTCGATCGCATGGGGGCGCTGACCGTGCTGCAGGCGCGGATCAACCCGGACCTGCATATGCCCGATCTCGCCAGTACCGGCGCGGGCAATTTGTTCACGGTGTTCGGCGAGCCCGACATCCAGGTGCATGACGAGGGCGATGGCTGCATCTCGATCGAGGTCGCCGGGATCGACATGTACAAGGGCGGCGAGATCGTCGCGAGCGATGCGGACGACATCGCCGTCTGGTTCATCGACACAGATTACAACTATGAGAGCTTCTTCGTCCGTCACGCCTATTTTCCGGGCGCTAACGACCCGTACAAGGCGCTGAAGACTACGCTGAAGGCGGAGATTGACCTTGACGCCTGGGAAAGTCTCAAGCGCACGCGGTCACGCCCGTTCCCTCGGCCGAAGGACGGCAAGGTGGCAGTCAAGGTCATCAACCATCTGGGCGATGAGGTGATGAAGGTGGTGGGGGTTTAGAGGTGGGTAAGCGTCGAGCAACCAGTGGCGAAATCGAACGTGCGCCTGTTGTACCGATAACTCTACCTACATCCGCACATATTTCCGACCCTATCAGTTGGGGTGGTTCGCCAGAGGTCTATACCGCCGACGGGTTGCGAATGGTAGCAATATCGAAACACGCTCGGACGGATGAGTTTGAGAAACGGCTTGTCGGAATATGGTGGGTGATGGGCGGTCAGCCCGTCCCGTACATTTTTCGGACGGTGGATGGTGTACTCCGATCACTTGATGCCGGATGTCTTGGTTTTCTGCTAAACCGATGGAAGCCGGAAGTTGAGGTCTTGGAAGACAATGGCTTCGTAACCGCCGTGTCCCCAGTGGGCGAGCTGGCAAAACGCTATGAATTGATCCGCGATCGGCTGGTCGCCGCGATAACCCCGTCGTGAAGGCAGTTGATGCTCAGCTATAACGGCTATGACTCCCGTTGGCGCAACCGCATCTTGCGTGCATATCATCGGGGCGAGGCCGGACCGGATTTCACGCTGGTCGGCAAAGTCTGCGCACTTTGTGGTGATCCCGACCGCAAGGCGACCGAATGGCATTCGGAGGATTATTCCGAGCCATTCCTTTTTGAGCCGCCGGCGACCTATCCGATGTGCTCATCCTGTCATGGACGTCTACACAAGCGGTTCGATCAGCCTGTCGAACACTGGCAGCTCTTCCGCCTGCATGTGCTCGGCGGCGGCTACGGTCGCGAGTTCACCAAACTCTATTCGAAGGGCGAGCGGGACAGGCTTGCCGCCGGATTGGCGACTGGGGAGCAGATCGCACTGCCGACCATCAGGCCGCGCCTCAGCACCGATGACTGGTGGCTGGATCTCTCCCTCGACCCGGAGTCGCGAGAAGCGGCCTGGGCGCGCCCCCGTCCCTTGAGGCCGCGGCCGGATACGGGAGCTTTCAGCCGAACGATCGGGGCATTGAACCTGTCGGATCAGGACAGGCGCATCTTGCGTGCCCATGCCGCAGCGTCCCGGCGATCCCTCGGTATGCAAGCCATTGCCTTGGCAGTACTCGGTGGTGGAACCGCGCAGACCGCTAATCTGATCTACGGCAAGCTCGCCAAGAAGCTTTGCCAGCATCTGCAATGGATCCCCGATCGTCGTGAGGATGGTTCGGAAATCTGGATGAGCGTTGTTGCGGAGGGCTGGCAGCCCTCACCCATCGAGGGCAAGCGGCGCGATTATGAGTGGGTGATGGTGCCCTCACTCGCTGCCGCTGTCGAAGGGGGTGCAGTTTGAGCCTGCTTTACGCCTCGACCTTCACCAAGGCTCTCGACCGACTGGCGGCGGCCGAACAGAAACAGGTCAAGATCACCACGGTCGACCTGATGCTGGATGCGACCGGCAACGGGCTCCAGATGCACAGGATCGAGTCCGCGCCGGGCTTCTGGTCCGTGCGGGTCAATCAGGACGTGCGGATCATTCTTCACAAGGAAGGCGAGACGACGTTGCTCGCCTATGTCGACCACCATGACGACGCCTACCGTTGGGCGGAACGGCGGCGGCTGGTGCCGCACGAGCGGACCGGGGCGATGCAGCTGGTCGAGATCGTCGAGCGCACCGAGCCGCGCCTCGTCCCCGATAATGTTGATGCGCCTCTGATAGCGGAACCTGTGGCGGTGCACCGGCCGTTCGCCGCGTTATCGGACGATGACCTGCTGAACGTGGGCGTACCGGGCGAGTGGCTGGAAGTGGTTCGCACTGCCGACGAAGCGAGCGTTGATGGATTGTTCTCGTCGCTCCCGGACGAAGCGGCGGAGGCTTTGCTCGATTTCGCCACCGGTGGGCGCTTGCAGGACCATATGGCGACGCAGCCCACGCTGGGCGCAGACCCGTTCGCGCACCCGGACGCGCAGCGGCGGTTTCGCGCGGTGGAAGGGCTGGAGGAACTCAAAGCCGCGCTCGATGCGCCGTTCGCGCAGTGGGCCGTCTTCCTGCACCCAGCGCAGCGCGCATCCGTGACGCGCGACTGGAGAGGGCCGGCGCGTGTGTCAGGATCAGCCGGTACAGGAAAGACTATCGTCGCGCTGCACCGCGCCGTTCACCTGGCGGAGCGCGCCGATGCGCACGTGCTGCTCACTACCTTTTCAAAGCCGCTCGCCGCCAGCCTCGGCGATAAGGTTACCTTGATGACTGAGGCGCGATCGGAGTTGCGGCGGCGCCTGACGGTACGTAGCATCGATCAGGCCGCGTACGAACTGTATGCGACTGCGTTCGGCCAGCAGCCGAACCTGGCAACGGCGAGCCACATCCGCGCGGGGGTCAAGGCGGCTGTCGACGCTGGACACGGCAGTGGGCACAGTCCGGCCTTCCTCTATGAGGAATGGGACGAACTGGTCGACGCTTGGGACCTGCGCGATGCCGAAGCTTATGCGGCCGTGCCGCGAATAGGACGACGCACCCGACTCGGGCCGAAGCAGCGGGAGAGCGCCTGGGCCGTGTTCGCATTCATCCGCGAGCGGCTGGCCACGCGGGGCGTGCTGACGATGGCGGATGTCTATGGCCGACTGACCCGCTGGGTTGCCGATGGCGGCGCCTTTCCCTTCAGTCATGTGGTGGTCGACGAGGCGCAGGATCTCTCCGTGGCCCAGGCGCGCTTTCTGGCAGCCATTGGCCGTGCGGGCAGCGCTGATGCTCTGTTCTTCACCGGTGACCTGGGCCAGCGCATCTTCCACCTGCCTTTCTCCTGGGCGAAGCTGGGGCTGGACGTGCGCGGGCGAGCGCAAGTGCTGAAGGTGTGTTACCGCACCTCGCACCAGATCCGCCGCGCCGCCGATCGTTTGCTGGCGACGGTGATTGCCGACCAGGATGGTATCGAGGAAAGCCGGGGCGGTACTGTATCGGTGTTCGACGGCCCGGAACCCCTCATTAAGCTGTTCGACGATACCGAAGCGGAGCGCACGGCCGTTGGAGCGTGGCTGGCTGGGATGGTCGAGGGGACGGCCCAAACCGAAGTGGCGATCCTCATTCGAGGTGAAGCGCAACTGGGCCGCGGTCGCGCGGCGGCGAAAGCAGCCGGCGCCGCGATTCCCGTGATCACGATGCATGAGGCCAAGGGCCTTGAGTTCCGCGCCGTCGCCGTGATGGCGCTGGATGAAGACGTGCTGCCAAATCCGGAGCGGCTAGCGGGCATCGGAGACATGGCCGACCTCGAAGCAGTTCATGATGCGGAGCGTCATCTGCTCTATGTGGCCGCAACGCGTGCAAGGGATAACCTTATGTTATCAGGGGTGTCGCCGGGATCGGATTTTCTGGACGATCTTGTCAAACTGCATCCTAGATAATGGACCTTCATCGGGGCGTGGCAAGGACATGCCGTGCGATAGCCGCGCCCGCTGCGGACTGCCCAACATAGCAGCTGCCGTGAAGGCAAAACTGTCTGGACCGAATGCGCTCCACTCCGACGAAGCCAGCTTGGCTATGTTCGTCATCTTAAATGTTGCTCGGCAGGTGAAGCTGGTCGGTGGGCCGGACGTGTGGCAGGCGTGGTTGGCGCCGCGTTCTCACTTTGTCTTAGCTCCCGGCGGAACGTAAGTGACGGTGCATTGCCAACGTTCGTCAAAAAGCGCTTCGAGGCCGCGGCCGATCGTGATCGAGTGCCGTTGCTCCGCTCCGCCCGCGCCGCGTACATCGATGGCGATAAATCTATCGTGGAAATCGTCGGCCGGGCCGCGTCTCGATCGACGCCGGAGGGCGAGACGCGGTGAGCTACCAGGGAACAGGCGGAGGAGATTTGTGCCGATCTCTCGTCGGCAGGCGGATTCGTCCAGGTCGCCATCGATCTCCGGAGCATACTCCATCGTGACCGCCTCCACGGATCGTGCGCGATCGGCGAGTAGCCGCACGAACTGCGTCTGTGCCGAACGCGCCGACCTGGTGCACAGGCAGTAGGGATCCTGAATGATCAGGTGTGCAATGGACTTCCCATCAAAAAAAGAAAGCAGTTCCTCGGTCGGCCGCGGCTGCCGGGCGGCAACCATCCACACGCTCACGTTCGCCTCACTCACCGGAGCCGGCAGAGAGAGGATCGGCCGAACGGCGTCGCCCTCGTCAGACTGCTCCATGGCTGCAGGGACATTTTGCTCCTGGGCCGGAGGGACGATATCCGCGTTGGCCCTCCGGCCGTCTTCCTCAGTCTGGGCGGTGAAGGGCTCCCCGTTTGGTCGAGCCGGGTCGGCTAGCGAGACTTCGCGGAAGAGCTCGTTGATGTCTGCATCGGTCGCGTCGGGTGGCAGGAAGAGGTCACGGGTCAAGGCACGCTTGCGGTCGATCAGTGCGTCGAGACGAAGATCGAAGCTCGACGGTCCGATAGCGGGATCGGGATGGACCGCCATGGGGAAATGCACATGCACGCCCCGCATCTGACCCATGCGATAGACCCGGTCGGTCGCCTGGTCCTCGACTGCTGGGTTCCACCACCGCGATAGGTGAATGACGTGATTGGCGGCAGTGATCGTCAACCCAACTCCACCTGCTTTCGGTGAAAGGATCATCACGTCGAACTCGTCCGGACGGGCCTGGAAATCGTCGACTATCTGCTGGCGCCGGTGTCCCGGGACCTCACCGCTGATGCGCGCCGGCAATCGCGGTAGGTGGAAGCGAGACTGAATTAGGACAGCCAGACGCTCCTGCATCGCTAGGTCTTCAAGGAAGACGAGAGCCTTCTCCCGTTTCGCCGCCACCTCCTCGAGGATTGAAAGCGTATGGCTTAGGCGCGCAGAGTCCGAAGCGTAGGCCGAAAGGTCCTGTGGCGCATGGCGGGGATCAAGCGGATGGAGCGAGATGCCCTTCATGTCTGAAAGGGCGGAGAGCATGCCGCCCTTTCCAAGGTTGCCGGCGGCCGCCGCTGCGGCCGCCCGGACGACCACGTCGCGATATGCGTCGGCCTGCGGAGCCGGCATCTGGACGCGCATTGGGTGCACATGCTTCGTCGGGAGGCCGCTCAGCACCTCCGACTTCAGTCGGCGCAGCAGCAGCGGCGGAACGCCATTCTGAGGATCGCAAAGGCGTTGCTTGAGGGCGGCAAGCGCCTCCGTGTTCCCTGGCGCATGTCGTCGCTCGAAGTCGCGGCTAGAGCCCAGCACGCTCGGCGCAACGACGTTCATGATCGTCCAGAGGTCGTGAAGCCGGTTCTCGACGGGCGTGCCGGTCATGCCGATCGCGAAGTCGGCGTTCAGCGCCATCGCCGCACGAGTGACCTGGCTAGCCGGGTTCTTCAGCTTCTGGATCTCGTCGAAGACGATGACGCCGAAACGGGTCCTCGCGAAGCTGAAGTGGTAGTCCCGCATCGTCTCGTAGGTGGTGAGGACGACCCCAGCATCCTTCCATGCCTCGCTGCTGAGCGCAGCGCGGCCGGTCTCGATGTCACGCGCCGAGAACGCGTCCTCCTCGCGCAATTGCTTCAACGCGCTCCCGAACGCGGGCACGAGAGTGCCGAGCGCGGGCTCGCGGAGGTGCTGCTCGATCTCCTTGCGCCACGTTCCGAGAAGGCCGGTCGGTGCAACGATAAGGCAGGGTGCCGCTGCGGCGCGGCCAGCCTCGACCTCCGCCTGCCGCCATGCCAGGAACGCGATCGCCTGCAGCGTCTTGCCGAGACCCATGTCGTCGGCGAGCAGGACGCCGGGCAACCCGGCGGCGTTCGCCGTCGCGAGCCACTTCAACCCCACCATCTGATGCGGCTTCAGCTCGGTCCGGAGAAGGGCCGGGGGCTCGACGACGACCTGCTCGAGCGCATCCGCAGACGTAGCCTCCAGGGTGGAGTATTCGACCTCTTCGAAGTTGTCCCGGACGACGAGGAAGAGCTTTCCACCGAAGTACGGAAGCTCGCGGTTGAGCCTGGTCGCGCCGTCGTGCGTCGACACCGCTCCATGCGAGGCCGCGAACGGCTTCAACGCCATCACAGACGAGATCGATTGCTCCGTCAGGGGGAGCAGGACCGGACCTGGTTGCGAGGTCGGCTCGACCGGCTGTAGAAGGTCCTCGACGGGCACAAGCTCCCGCGAACCCGCGGATGCCTCCTGGACCCGCTCGACGAGTTCACCGACGCGTTCGGCGGGGACCGTGTAGTAGGTATCGCCGATGCGGAGACCGAACCGCTCGGGCAGCCAACCTCCGCCGCCCGGAGCCACGAGCCACGGCAGGACGGGCGCGCGCCAGACGTCCACCCCCGCCACTCGGGCCGAGAACTGATCCGTCTCGACGAAGACGCGCTCAAGGCCGACTTCGTCAGCGAGATCCTCACCTAGCCGCTCTCGCAGGACAACGCGCGGGTTGAGCACGAAGCGGCGGCGCTCGCTCTCGGGAGCACCCTGAAGCGCGCGAACGGCATCGAGCGCGGGACGGAGCGCCGGGTCTATGAAGACGTATTCACCGTCGCGCAGCACGTAGACCGGACGGGCACCGGCCTCACGTCTAAAGCGGTCCTGCGCAAAAAGTCGCTGCGAGGCGGGGCTGAGGATGCTGTCCGCCTCCTCGTCGAGGCCGACATCGTCGCCCTCGACATTGGACGCGTGGCTGAAGAGGACCGGGTCGAACTCCGTAAGATCCGGCGTCAGGGTCCGGAGCTTGACCGACATCGCACCGGCGTAGTGGACCCTCAGATCCTTCAGATAGCTCTCGGCCTCAACATCGGCGGCGATGGAGTCCGGCCAAAGTCGCTGGAGCTCCGCCAGGGCGCGGAACCGTTCCGACCTTTCCGTCGGGGACGAGAGCGCCAGCGCCGCCTGATGCAGCGACCAAACCGGATCGGGCACGCGGCGCAGCCCCGCCTCCGTGCGCAGCAGCGCCCCTCTCAGTTCGGCCCGGACGGGGAATCCTCCCGGTTGAACCCAGCGGATGGTGATACGGAACCCGTCCTCGTCGATCCTGCCGACCGGCCGGAGATCCAGCGCAAGTCTGGTCGGCGCGGGCATACCGAGCGCCGCGGCGGATCGACCGTCAAGCCGAGCGACGACCGCGGGCCCGAGGAGGAGGCCGGCTGGAAGGAACCGCGCCTCCACCGCCGCACCGGACACCTGCAGATCCTCGACGATCGCGCGCACCGCGGCCAGGGGCGCGATGCAGTCTGGAACGGTCGTCGCCCATCCGTCGAGTGGAAGCGGAGCCGGGCCGGAGCGCAACTCGACGAGGACATTGTCGCCATCCGGAGCACAGACAAATGCGGGCGCAGCAGACTCCGGTTTGCGCCGCCTAAACACGCTTCGGTCTCCAGGCCGGCTTCTCCGAGAAGAAGGTCCGCCCTTCGATGATCTGCGCTAACTTCTTCTGCCATGAGTAGGTGGAAGGGGAGCTGTGGCTCTCCCTCAGCGGCGCAGAATCAAGCTCACCCGCTTGGTATTGCAGCCGGAAGAGGTTCGGCCGACCACGCTCGCCCCGCCGCCACACGTTGTATTTTCCGGAGTGGCTCCAGTCCACGATGAGGAGATCGCCGATCTCGAGGATCAGGGCGGCATGCTGTCCCGACTTCTCCGACTGGTTGCCGAATACTGACAGACTCTTGTCGCCCGTCTCGCGGGCGGCGGCGCGCGCCAGCCTCGCACCATCCGCGCCGAATGCCACCCACGCCCGCTCGATGCGGGGCCCCGTCTCGTTCAGCAGGTAGGACGTCCAGAACGCTCGACGGTAGGCCCACATGCGGCGGGCGTCGGGCTCACGGAGCGAGCGGTCGACGACTTCCAGAAACTGCATGACGGAGGCCCGAGTGAGCCATCGCAGGAGTACGCCATAGGCATCCGGAGCCTTCTCGGCGATCTGCGGCCACCGACCGCTCCCCGGGATGCGGGGATCGCCGCCGCCGAGCACCTCCAGCTCGGCAAGCAGATGCGCCTTGTGCGCGGCATCCGGTTCGCGGTCGCTCCATGGCTGGATGCATGCCCGCACCAGATCGACCCATGATCCAGGAAAGCAGAGCGTCCCCGCGGGCTGATGCGCCCAGCGCAGGAGCAAAGCCTGCCCTTCCTGTGCTTGCCCGCTGTCCGTGGACGAGACCAAGCCGCAAGCGGTACGGAACGCGCTCTCCGCCAATCCGCCGCGGGGCCGCGTGCCGACATCCAGCCCGGCCGCTTCGAACACGGCCCGCGGCCCCTGCGCCGAATCTAGAACCGCCCGTGCAAGGCGCGCAGACGCCCTGGCTCCGTCCAGCAGGTCAAACCTTTCGATGCGCCGCCGCCATTGGTCGGCGGGGCGCCAGGGCCAAGCGCCGGCCAAGCCGCGCAGCCAGGATGCTAGACGCTCGACCGCCGCATCGTCGTCGCGGTATCCATCGAGGTAGCAATCCAGGAGCGCGAAGAAGGCAGCCCGACGGCGCGTCTCGGCGACGCGTCCCACGATGGCTGGCCCGACCTCTTCGTCGGCCACAGGCGGGTAGGGGGCATGGAGGAACGTGCGGCAACTCTGCCGCAGGTCGCGCCGGGAGACGGTGCCGACGCCCACTGACCGAATCTGCGCGGCGACGCGGAGCTGCAGTTCGGCCGTCCGCTCGGCGCTGGGGGCGGTACCGACCTGGCCGGCTATCCTTCCCGCCTCTCTCCGGATTGCAACCGGTTCAGGTGCGCGCGCCGTCACGCGCCGGAGCAGAACGGCGGGGTCGTCGAGCAGCGCGGCAAGCGCGCTCATTGCTTGGCCAGCCGCGAAGCGACCGCCCGTGCGGTCTGGCCCGAGTCCGGCGTGACCATCAGGATGCGCAAATCTATCCGTCTGTCGCGCTGCCTCCGCTCGTCCAGGCTGCCGGATACCTCATGCACAGGGCGCTGCGGCCCGTATCCGCTCACGCTTAGGATCGGCTCGCACTGTCCCGCCTTCTTCGCGCAGCGCTGTCCAAGCTCGGGCGCGAGATCTACCAAGGCGCGGTATGTGTTCGTCGCCCGCACGACGGAGAGGTCCCAATTGTCCTTGAACTGTAGTCCACCATTGAGCGGCACGTCATCGGTGTGCCCCTCGATATAAAGGGATTCGATCCGGTGCGGCGTGTCGGGGCACTTGGCCGGGCGGCGAAGAGGCGGATCGGGCAGATCACTATAGCAGGGCAGCACGTCGCCGAGCGCCTCCGCCAGGTGCCCGATCGCCACCTCTCCCGCGGGCTTCAACTCAGCCCGTCCGCTATCGAAAAGGATGGCATCGGGCAATCGCAGCACGCCGTTCTGCGTGTCGATGGTCACCTGAACGCCTTTGGACTTCAAAGTCTGTTCCAGCTGTCGCAGGATTTCCGCCCGGGTCTTGTCGGCACCTGACAGCTGTTCCGTCACGTCTCGGAACTGCAGAGCGAAATACATGAGGAGCACGATGAAGATGAACACCAGGCCGACCATCATGTCGGTCATCGAGATGAAGTAGTTCTCCTCCTCGACGGTATGCTCGATGCCCTCCTCGAGGATCACTCAGCCGCCTCCAGCCGCTGACCACGGCTCTCTTCGACGTATTCGTCGAGTGCCTCGGCATACTCCTCGATCTGCGTGACGGTGCCCGCGAGCTTCGCGACCGCCGACGCCAGTTCGCGATCCGTGTCCTGCGCGAACCGCCTGAACTCGGCGAAGGAATCGCCAAGTGTCGAAGCCAGCTTCTCGGTCGTCTGCGCCATCGCCCGGTCCACGCCCTCAAAGCGCGCGCGGTAATCCCTCCAAGCGGCTTCGGCCGCCGCATGCGTCTGGCGTATACCTTCCGCAAGCTCCCGCATCTCGCGGACCGCCTCCTGTTCGGCGGCACCACTCTGCTCGACGGCGCCCGCGATCTTGCCTGCGGCCTCTCCAAGCGAGCGGGCGGCGTCCACGACCGGCGCCGTGGCTCCCGAGAGTCCCTCGGATGCTGCGCGGAGCGAGGACGATACACGGTCCGCGTGTGCAACCATCTCGCCCATTGCGTCGGCGGACCGGTTCGCGTTGGCGGCACTGGTCGCGAAGGCCGTGCCGGCCCGCTCGATCCCGGAGGCAGCGCCAGCGATGGCTTGGGCCAATTCCGTGGACGTCTCGCGGAGTGCCGAACCCGACTCCTCGATGGCCTTCCGGAAAGTTTCCTCGTTGCGGGCGACGCCAGTCGCGAGGGTGTTGCCAAGTTCGCGCTGCATCTCCTCCGCCGCCGCCTTACCAGCGGCTTGGAGTGCGACGACCGCCTGCTCCATCAAGGCGGCTGATCGCGCCTGCGCGTCCTCGAAGTTCTGCCTCATCCTCCCGACGGCCTCGTCCTGAGCTATTGCCGCATCGGCACCTTGCTTCGTCAGTCTCTCGCCCAGACCGTCAACGTTGGCGGTGAGGGCGTCGAACGCCTGCCGGATCACACGCGCAGCGCTCGAGAATTCCGATCCCGCCGCCTTGATCTGCTCGGCGGCTTCGGAACCCGAGGATCCCACCTTGCTGCCGATGTCGTCGAGCCGCTCCCGTAGGGACATCAGCGTGTCGCTCAAGCCGCGCAGCTGCTCGCCACTCACCTTCTCAATGGCCTCGCGCGCGCCGGCCCCAATGCCCTGCGTGACCGAGGTCATGTTCGAGTTTAGGTCGCCCAGCGATCGCGTCATGGGCTCGATCGCGGCTCGGAATTGTTCGCCGATGCGGTCAGTGAGCTGCAGTGCCACGTCGGTGTTAAAGAATTTGAGTTGATCACGCTGCTCCTTCAGCACTTCCAGCTGTTCGACCGCGAGCCGCTGGGGCGGAACGTAGAGCAGGCCGCGCTCCAGCAGGTCGCAGATCTGCTCGACGGGGGCCGTAGCCCGCCGCGTAAGCCCGTGCTCGGCCATGCGAAGCCAAATAGAGGCGATCAGGCCGGCCACCGAGGAGAAGAACTTCGCGCCCGCGACGAGCAGGAGGCCGGTCAGCGCCACCTGTGCATCCGCCACGCCGCCCCCGGCCATCCCATGTGCCGCGGTGTTGAGCGCCACGATGAGGCCAAGGAATGTGAGGATAAGGCCGACGCCGACGAACACGTTGGACGCGAAGGTCAGCGTCGTCTGCCGGGGAACGATCCGCAGGAAGAAGGCGGACGGGCGGCTGGTGTTCCGAACCATCGAGGCGCTCTCGTCGATGATAGATTCTTGGAACTCGCGCCACGCTTGAATGAGAGACTGGGCGCGCGGCGCGGCTTCGCCCATCTTCGCCGCGATGGTGAGATACTCACGCGCGAACGCGGCCCGCTCCGCTGCCGGCTCGGGATCGTCGCCGAGTGCTTCCCTCAGCGTTTCCGCTCTTGCTCGCGCGGCCGCGATGAACGGCCGAGTGCGCCGTGCCGCCACTATGTGGATCGTGCCGGCGATCGCCAGCATGATCGGCATCAGCACGAACGGAACGAACCACCGGTAAAAATAGACCTGGCCAAGTCCGGCCAGGACGATGTCTAGTAGCCGATCCAATTATTCCCCCTCTCGCGAGCCCAACACGAGTCGTTCCGTATGAGCATAGCTACCGTTTTATATTTTTACCTAGACGCAATCTGGCGGCCTGTTTCAATTTGATATAAAGTAACTTGCCCCGGTATACAGTGGTGTTAATATCATTCTGGCCTGTTCGGGATCTCAGGGATTAGCGGGGTTTTCGACGTTGAGGAGCGCCTTGCCCCGTTGAGCGGCCTCCGCAATTAGTTGTGTGATGCATCGAGATGATGCATCACACACTTGCCGCCGCTTGGAGTTCTTCGTCTAAACGGTAACGAGCCGTTTCGAAAAATAATGCGAGCTTCCCCGAGCGAAGCGCAACATAACCTTCCCGCTGCTCCCAGACCCCAAACTCGCTTTTCCAAACGGCGGCGTAGGACCATAATTCGGCATTTGGCGACGATTGAGCAATGAAATCACGCCGCCTCGTTAAGGTGACCGAACGGCAGCCGCGGGG
>Ga0207695_10004222_pt1 | contig 19750 bp, 16 predicted proteins | sample KBSC54metaG_FD_184354 | JGI IMG/M metagenome (GOLD analysis project Ga0207695, IMG submission 184354) | Corn rhizosphere microbial communities from Kellogg Biological Station, Michigan, USA - KBS C5-4 metaG (SPAdes) (version 2) | ecosystem: Host-associated > Plants > Roots > Rhizosphere > Soil... | reverse complement strand
CCGCGGCAGGTCTGCACGTTCGCCAGATACTTCGGATGATCGATGTCGCTGATGTCGAAGATGCGCACGCCACGGATGCGATCCTTGCTCACCGGGTCGCGCGGCGCGTCGGCACCGCAGTCGAGACGCGCAGTCGGCGCCTCAGCCGAGACGAAGAGCAGATTCCTGTAGACCGAGACGTCGCTCTGGGACGCCGGGCACACCGTGGCGATTCTCAGCCGCGGCTGCGCCGGATTCGAGATGTCCCAAATCTGGAAGCCGTTGTAGTTGCCTTGAATGACGTTCGTGCCCGAGAAGCCGAGATCGGAATTCGTGACGCCGGCAAAGTGCTCGGGCGACGGTGTGTGCGAGACTTTGCGCAGATTCCAGATGGCTTCACCGGCGTCTTGCAAGCCGGCTTTCAGTCCGACGCGCGGATCGGGAGACGGCGCCGCGATCAGCGGGGCTGACATGTCGGGACTCGGCAGCGAGCTGGCGCTGGGCGACATCGACGCCGTCGAGGTGTTGGCGGCGCAACCAGCAATGACCAGCGATGCGATCACTGATCCCGCGGCGGTAAACGCGCGAGGGACCGCGCGCGCGATGACGGTCATGTTCTATCTCCTGAGCCTGAGGGAAGTGCATCCAGCATCTGCTGCATGCGATCGATCTCGGTGTTCTGATCAGCCTGTACGTCGTTCGCGAACTTGAATACGATCTCGTCCTGGGCTGCGCCAGGGGTGTTGAACAATTTGTCGACCATGGTGAGGGCGCCGCGGTGGTGCTGCATCATGTACATGAGGAAGAGCCGATCGAACTCGGCGCCGCGGGCCGCGTCGAGCTCCTTCATTTGACCTTCGGTCAGCATGCCGGGCATCAGCGTGTAGTGATCCATGCCGGGCATATCCATCTTCATCCCGCGCGCATCGGGCTCGGGGACTGGCTGATTTCGCTCGCGCAGCCACTGCTGCATCAACCCAATTTCGGCGGTTTGGCCGGTGGCTATGCGTCCGCAGAAGATCTGGAGTGCGCGGCTGGCACCGTGCGACTCCGCCCAACCGGCCATCTTCACCGCCTGGGCGTGGTGGCCGATCATGCCGGACATGAACTCGATGTCGGCCGCCGTGTAGGGACGGCGGACACTGTCACGTCTCGCCTGCTCTATGCCGCTGGCGGGCGCCTGCGCGGACGCCGGGTTCGGGGCGACAAATACACCAAGCACGAGCGTGCCTGCGCAGGCGGCTCGGGTGAGTATGCGTCTCATAATTTGTGGGGCCTCCCTGGACATGGACGTCGCAACCGCATCCACATGTTAATTGACGCGCAAGGTATCGGGAGTGTTGGCCGGGATCTACTTGCCCTCGAGCTTGGACAGCCGCGCGATCTTGGCGCGTACTTCTGCCACTTTTGGCTGGAGCTCCGGGTCGGCGTTCTTCCACAACTCGGCGAAGTTCATGTAGTGCGACAACGCCTGTTGGCGGTCTCCCTTGGCCTCGTACAATTCGCCGAGTCGTTTCTGGATTGCCGGCATGAACATGCCGTCGGTGGTGCCGCGATCGGGCGCCGGCGTATCCAAATATCGATTGAAGACAGCGATCGTCGAGTCGGCGTTGCCGAGTAGGTCGTACGACTGGCCAATCGCGGGAAGGGTGCAGACTCGGCACCCCGCGACGTCGGCCGCGCGAAAGAACGCCAGGGCTTCCGCCGGCTTGTTCGACGCGAGGGCGATCTGGCCCTGCATCAACGCGCGATACAGCGAGTCCTCGCCAAACGTCACGCGCTTGTGAGCCTGTTCCCACCGAGTCAATACTCCGCGCGCTTGATCGGGCCGACCGGCGAAAGCGTATGCCGTCACCAATCGCGCCATCGCGTCGTTCAATTCAGCAATCGAGTCGACCGAGTGACGCGCAAGCGAGTCATCGATGCCGCGGATGGCGGCGGATTTGTCACCGAGAAACCAGCTTACCGTTTGCGCTTGGTCGGAAGCCTCTTGGATCGCCGCCTCCTTTGCACCGTCGGCGCCAAAGCTAGCCCAGGCCTCGTGCAGGTATCGGTGCGCATCAGCGATACGGCCATGAACTCGTGCGGCGTCCGCCAACCCAAGAAGCGCACTCGCGAGAATTGTCTTATCACCGCTCAAACGGCTTCGCTCGCGCGCGACCAATGCAACATTGGAGTCGTATTGCTGACGCGCCGCATTGATCTCCATTCGCGTCGTCACCCAGACGGGATTCGACGGAAACGCCTTCGCGAGATCGTCCACGGCTTGCGACGCGCTGTCGAGTTGTCCGAGGTAGATGTTCGCCTCGGCAAGATTCAAGTAATGCACCGCGGCAAGCGGCCCCGAATGAATTGCCCTGACGAGCAAATCCTTGGCTTTGCGATAGTCTCGCGACCAGGCCAACCGGACGGCGAGATTGTTGAGTGCCGCCGTGTTGCCAGGCTGAATGTCGAGAAGCTGCTCGAAGGCCGCCCGACTCTTGGAATAATCCTGATGTCGTCCTTGGTCGAAGTACGTACCGATTACGAGATACCGCTCGGCGTCGCTCAACCGATCGCGATGCGCGTACGCCTTCTCGAGCAACGGCATCGACTTGTCGAGGAAACCACGGTTGCCGTAGAGGACGGCGAGCTTTCGATACGCCATCGCGAAGCCCGTGTCCAGCGCGATCGCTTCTTCGAGAAGCTGAGTCCCTTTGGTGAAATCGCCCTCCATCTCTCCGGCGCGTGCCCCGGTCACATACTTTTTGAGGGCATCGAGGCTGGGCGTCGTCACCTGCTCGAGCGGCGGCGTTGCCTGCACATTCTTCAGTGACTCTCCGATCTTCGCACGCACTTCTTTCGCGAGCTTGTCGATCGTCGGTAGCAAATCGGACGCACTGTTTGCATTCTCTGAGAATGAGGCAAGCACGTCACCTGATTGGGGCGACATGAGGCGGAGCGAGACGACGTACTTGCCGCCGATCCCGAGCAGATTGCCGTCGACGACGGCGCGAATGCCTTCGCGTGTCGCGATCTCGCGCGCTTCCTTGAAGTCGACGAACGTGGTGGCCGGCTTCTGCATGCGGCGGAGCACGTCACGCATGGCGGCCTGCTGCAGGACGTTCACGCTCTGGGACTGCCCGAGTGCCGTGCGAAATGCTTCCGTCACGACAGGTCCGAGTGTCGAATCGGTCGAGGGACTCGGAAAGTCCGCGACGATCAACTTCTCGTCTTTGCCAAGCGCGCCCGAGGCGATCAACGATCCAAATGGCCCGACGCCTGTCGCGCGGAGCACCATGTAGCCGCCGATCAAGAACACGAATCCGCCAACGGCCCACGCGCCGCCGATCGCCGTGCGTCGCCACGACATGTGCGGGCTCGCTTTGAGCGCGATCGTCGCCATCGTGCCCTGCATCATGCTCGGCGTCCCGCCCGGCGTGAACGTCGGCGTCGACAACACGGCTCGGCGCGTCGCGTGATGGACGTAGGCGGTGAACAGAATGACTGGAAGTCCGAACGCCATGATGACCAACGCGCCCGGGAACACCCAATCCGGCAAACCGATGGCGACAATCGCTGCCTTGGCCACCACCGCCACCACGACGAATGCGATGGCGTACGCGAGCAGCGCCTTCTTGAGCATGCCGCGGCCGGCAAGCAAGATCGACGGCATTACGGTGTGGCCACCGCCGCTCGTCACGGTTTCCAGAACTCTCACGATGTCGCTCGCTTGCTGCGGCCGTTGATCCGCATCCTTCGCGAGACAACGCATCACGAGGTCAGCCAACTGCGCCGGCGTATCCGGCCGAAGCTCGGTGATCGGCAACGCGCTTTCGCCCATGTGCTGCGCGAGCAGCTTTTGTGGGGTTTTGGCCACGAAGGGCGGCCGGCCCGAGAGCAGCTCGTACGCGAGGCAACCGAACGAGTAGATGTCCGCACGGTGATCGGTGCTCGGATCGCCGGCGGCTTGCTCCGGCGACATGTACGTCGGCGTCCCGATGGATGTGCCGATCTGCGTGAGCGTCGCGCCTGGCGCCGCCGTGCGCGACGCCGACAGCGCCTTCGCGATACCGAAGTCAGTCACGGTTGCCGAGCCGCCCGACATGAGCACGTTGTCGGGCTTGATGTCGCGGTGCACGACACCACGTTCGTGCGCGTAGGCGAGCGCCTTCGCGACATCGCGCAAAATGCCAATGACTTCGGTGATGGGCAGCGCGCCGGTTCGCGTGAGCCGTGCACGCAGCGACTCGCCGTCGACGAACGGCATCGTGTAGTACGGCACGCCGTCCATGGTGCCAGCGCTGTGCACCGGAACGATGTGCGGATGCTGAAGCCCGGCGGCAAGCACGATCTCGCGATTGAATCGCTCGACGTTGACACCGGCCACGAGCTCCGGCGGCAACACCTTGACGACAACGTTGCGATGCAGCGACTCGTCACGCGCCACGAAGACGCGCGACATTCCACCGCCGCCGAGCTCCCGGTCGACCGTGTATCCGCCGCCGAGCGTTTGTTGAAGCTGATCGCGGAGCTGCATCGCTGCCGATCTCCCAAGGTTTCAGCAGCAGCAAACGTAGGCGCCGGGCGGAGCGCCCGCTATGGCGTTCGCACGGTCAGTTCGGTTGAAGTTCCGACACCGGACGCTGCGGCAGACTATCCGCCGAGCACGTCCAGACCCGCTCGTCGGAGCTGTTCGTTCATCGCTGCCAGCTCGCTCGACGTCAGCGCATTGAACTCGGTACGGACGCCAGTCGCGCGCTGATGAAGTAGCTGAGCAACCTCTCGCTGGGACGCCGTGGGCGCATAGTCAGATCCGCTCACACTCCCCGCGAGATACTCCAACTGCTCGGCCAACCGCGGCGACCAGCGAACATCGTCTTGCCCTCGGCCCGTGGTGCGTCGCTGGAACAACTTCTCCTCGAGACGCTCGAGCTTTGCGTCGAGCGAATCGAGCGCCGCGCGCACGCCTTTGCGCGATTCGGCTTTCACCGAATCCGCCTCGATCACTTTGGCCAGCGACTGCAAGCGGCCACGCGTGAGCTCGAGCGAGTTCACCATTTGCACGACGTCGCTCATGTCATGCTGAATCGATTTCACGAGATCGACGTTGGCGCGAATGCTCTCGTCGGTGCCGCCGCTTTGCGGATCTTTGCGCAGCTCGAGCGGTTGTGACAACGTCTGCCCGCGCGCAGCGATTGTCACCGTGTACGTGCCAGGCTGAACCAGCACAGAGATTCGTCCAAAGCTCGGCGTATTCTTTCCCTCGAGACCGACCGGCATCCAGTCCGCGTAGAGCGGCGACGTGCGCAGCTTGCCTTGGGGGCTCGGATCTCCCCGGAGGTCCCAATACACCCGATTGATTCCGGCGTACGTCGGGCCTTTCATGGTGCGGACGACCGCGCCGCTCGCATCGTTGATCGTGATCGTGAGGCTGTCGCGTGTGATCGTTTGCACGCCGGCCGAGTCTTTGACGACACTATCGCTGCCGCTTTTCAGCCAGTAGTTGATCGCGGCGCCATAGGGTGGATTGAATCCCGAGCTCGGATCATACGAGACCGCGAAGATTCCCTCGGCGTCGCGGAATCGATACGCCGAACGCGGCTTGAAGAGATATGCTTCCTTCGCCGTGAGTTCATTGTCGAGCGCGCGCAGCGGTGTGATGTCATCGAGAATCCAGAAGCCGCGGCCATACGTCGCGACGACGAGATCGTTGAAGTGCGGCTGCACGACGAGTCCGTATACGGGCACGTGCGGTAGGTTGGCTTGCAGCGGCTGCCAGTGGCCGCCGTCATCGAACGAGACGAATAGACCATTCTCTAAACCGAGATACAGCATTCCGCGCCGAACCGGATCTTCGATCACGACGTGTGCGTACGACAGCGGCGTGTGCGCGAGACCCGTCGTGATCGCGTGCCATGTCTTGCCGAAGTCTGTCGTCTTGTAGACCCACGGATCGCGATTGTTCGCCTGGTGCCCATCGACAGTGAGGTACGCGGTGCCCGCGTCGTAACGCGACGCCGCGATCGAGCTGATCGTCCCCCACGTCCACAAGGTCGGAATACTCGCGGTGACGTTCGTCCACGTCGCGCCGCCGTCGCGCGTCACGTGGACCAGCCCATCGTTGCTGCCGGTCCACACGACCTTTTCGTCCAGCGGCGATTCCGCGATCGAGAAGATGACGCCCGCGTATTCGACGCCGATGTTGTCTGGTGTGAGTCCGCCCGAGACTTGCTGCCTCGACTTATCGTTGCGCGTGAGATCGGGGCTGATCACGCGCCACGTCACACCGCTGTCGGTGCTCACGTGTAGGTATTGGCTGCCGACGTAAATGCGATTGTGATCGTGGGCGCTGAGCGTGAGCGGCGCGTTCCACACGAAGCGATAGCGCGCGCTGTCGGCTGGCGCTCCAGCGACGTTCTCCGGCCAGACTTCGACCATGTGCGAGACACCGTTGCGCAGATCCATGCGCGTGACGATGCCGCCGACGCTTCCCGTCCCGGAGGCGCTCGACCACACGAGATTTCCGTCGACGGTGTCGGGCGTCGCCCAGCCACTTTCTCCGCCGCCAACGGTGCGCCACATGCCGCGCACGATTCCCGGGAACGTCGAGTCGCCGCCGGTGCGCGCGTTGCTCGGCCCCATCGCGCTCGGACCATCTTGGCGGTTTCCGTAGACGTTGTATGGGATCTTGTTGTCGACCGTGACGTGGTACATCTGCGCGACCGGAAGCTGCACTTGATTCCATGTGCGGCCGCGGTTCGTGCTCATCGACACGCCGCCATCGTGGCTCACGAGCATACGATTGCCGTCGCTCGGGTCGATCCAGATCTCATGATGATCGCCGCCTGGCCACTGTGAGAACGGCAAATCGATGATGTGCTCACCGCCGTCGAGCGTCTTCGAGAAATCGGCGGAGACAAAGTAGACCTCGTTCTCGTTGTCGGGCGCGACAGTGAGTCGATTGTAGTAGTGCGTGCGGCCCGCCATGATCAGATCGCTGCTCATGCGCTTCCACGAAGCGCCTGCGTCGTCGGACCGGAACAGGCGACCCTGATCCGTTGGTTTGCCGTCAGGTGTCGGGACACCATCGCCGGTCTCGATCAATGCGTAGACGCGATTCGGATTCGTCTTCGAGACCGTGAGGTTGATCTTGCCGACCGGCTTCGTCGGCAGACCGTTGCCGACGAGATGCTTCCACGTCGTGCCGCCGTCGGTGGATTTCCAGATGCCGCTCCCAGCGCCACCGCTCGTCCGTCCCCACGTGTGGATCTCCATCTGCCAGAATGTGGCGTAGAGGACGCGTGGGTTCGTTGGATCCATCACCAGCTCGTTCGCGCCGCTCGAGTCATTCACGAACAGCACTTTCTCCCACGTCTTGCCGCCGTCGGTCGTGCGGTAGACGCCCTTCTCCGCTTGCGGACCATATAGATGGCCGAGCGCGGCCGCATAGACGCGATCGGGATCTCGCGGATCGATGATCACGCGCGCAATGCGACCTGTATTCTCGAGGCCCATGCGCGTCCACGACTTGCCCGCGTCGAGCGATTTGAAGACGCCCCAGCCGAGTGAGATGTGGCTCCGGATGAACGGCTCGCCGGTTCCGGCCCACACGACGTTCGGATCGGACGGCGCAACCATCAACTCGCCGATAGATGACACGGGTTGACTATCGAAGATCGGCGTCCAGTGCAGCCCGCCATCAGTGCTCTTGAAAATCCCTCCCGACGCGGCACCGGCGTAAATGACGTTCGGATTGCCGATCACGCCCGTCACCGTGCTGATACGGTTGCCCTCAGGACCGATGTACCGGAACTTGAGCCGCGAATAGACGAGCGTGTCGAGCGCGTTCGGAACGGGACGTTGCTCCGGTTGTTCTCTACGTTGGGCGACTGCGATCGTGGGGACGCAAAGCAGTGCGGCGGCGAGGATGCGGCGCATGGCGTGGGGACGGGAGCGTGGTCGAAGGACGGAACGGCGCCTGCTGGCTGGAGACCGTGGCGCGAAGCTACAGCGTGCCGCGACGAGGAGCCAGTCGGCGCATACTCGTGCAACAAGAACACGGAGTAACGGACGCAACACGGCCCTTCCTCGTTGGAAACGACTTGCAACGATCGTCACCAACCGATCGTCATTCGCGTAGATTACGCAAGCCTAGGCCGGGGTGGTCTCCATGCTCGAATCCATACGCGCGACGCTTCGCCGCGAGATGACTGGACGCAACAAGGCGGGAGCGATCCTCGCCATACTGACCTGCCCCTGCCATGCGGCGATGCTCGTCATCGTGCTTGCCGGCACAGCGGTCGGATCATTTCTCGCCGCGATTCAGGCCTACCTCTACCTCGGCTTCACGCTGGTATTCGCCGTCGGTCTATGGCTGATGGTTCGCCGGAGCAACACCACGTGCGAGATCCCACAACCATCAGCCTCCCCTCGTGCCAGCGACGACCATGTCTGATTCCGTCGCCGACGACGAAAAGAGTTATCCGCTCCACGACCACCATCTTCCGTACATCGCCGACCTGCGCGTGAGCGAGCAGATGTTCGCGACGCGTTTCGTGCAGTCGTGCTCGACGTCGGGCTGCACCGCGCGCTGCTGCCGCGAAGGTGTGTTGGTCGACATCGCGCACCGCGATCGCGTGCTCGCCGAAGCATCGCTCATCATCCAGCATATGGAGCCGCAGCAAGAACGCGATCCGTCCCGCTGGTTCGAGCCGCACGACGAGCCCGACCTCGACTATCCGTCCGGTCGCGCCGTCAACACGAACATCGTGAACGGCACGTGCGTCTTTCTCGATAGCCGCCGGCTCTGCGTGCTCCACAGCGCCGAGGCGGTATCTCCGGGGCTCAAACCATTTTATTGCCGAGCCTATCCTGTGGCGATCGATCATGGGTGCGTCACGCTCGACGTCGATTGGTGTCCCGAGGATACGCAGTGTTGTCAGCCTGTCGACACCGGAAACCAGTCCGCGCTCGACGTCTATGAGCCGGAGCTCGCGCACCTGCTCGGGGCCTCTGGTGTGCGCGAGCTTCGTCGCGTTGCTGAGATCAGGCGGCAGCAGCCGCAGGTACCGGGCCTGCCGGGACCAACTCCGTACGCCCGAGATCGACGCGAAGGCTGAGACCTTCGAGTCCGTGCGCTCCGAGTAAGACCATATCGGTCGAGAATCGCCGCGGGCGGTTCATCTGCCCCAGGGAAATTCCAACGTCGCCAAGAGCGAGATGACGCGATGCTTCGAGTCGCTCGAGTCGGAGATCTTCGCGAGGCTGTGGTCGTACCGGGCTCCGACTGAAAATTTCCGCCCGCCGACATCGAACAGCAATCCGCCGCCTGCAACGAGGCCATAGTCGACCGTCTTCAGCTTGTCGACTTCGGATTCGAGATTGTCGCAACCAGAGCTGATGTTCGTCCCCTGACCGCTGACCTCGACGTTGCAGCTCGCCTTGAACGAGATCGCCGGACCTCCATAAAAGAACGGCTTGGTTCCACCCGACGCAGGCACCTCGATGCGGACGAGCAGAGGGACTTGCACGTAGTTCATCTCGAGCGACGCATCGATCCCGGAGTCGTGCGACGTGATTCCTTTCGTCGAATAGAGCAGCTCAGGCTCGATCGCGATATTGGAGGCGACGGGAAGCACGACCAGTGCGCCCGCGATGAATCCTGTACGGCGCGATGGGCTCCCCAGGTCGTCGCCGCTGATCGTCGACGAATTGAGTCCCGCGGTGAAGCCGAATCGGCGGAGCGGCGTCACGGCGGTTTGCGCTGTCGCTGCCTCGACAACGGACGCCGCAATCAGACCGGCAAGCACTAACTGGTGAACGCGCATGAGATCTCCGAAGTGGTTGAATCTAGGACGATCATAACGGCGGCCCGCTTCCCCACGCGTTCAGCACATCCTCGGCAACGCGGCCTTCCGTCGCCTCGAGATCGAAGAAGCTGCCGCGATTGTCGTTCGTGAACACCGACATGACGATCGGCCCGCTCGGCGGCGGCGCGTACATGATCCCGACATCGTTGCCGAGCAGCGGCGGCCAGTCACCTGTCTTGTGGCCCATGCCGACGCGGAAGCGAACGCGCTGCGGCAATCGTGACGTGTAGACTTGCTGACGCAGGATGCGACGCATCTCCGCCGTCGACTTGGCGCTCGCCAGCTGACCGCGCTCCAACTGCTCGAGCAGATGCGCGATCTCGCGCGCGGTCGTGCGTCCGAGCCACTTGGCCGAATCGAGCACGAATTCCCGATTGCGACGCGCGGCGCCGCTATCGCTCGGCGAACCACGCTCGAAGACTTCACGGTCCGTCATTGCGGCGTTCTTCGGGTCTGCCAACTCCCACAGTCCACGGAACGCCTGGCCGACAGTCGTACGCAGCCGCGTCTCCCGATAGCCGAGCGAGTCGAGCAAGTGATTCACCCGCGCGAGTCCGACCTTCGCGATCATGATGTCGGTCGCGGTGTTGTCGCTGGTGATGATCATCTGCGTGATCAGATCGCGCACCGTTGGCGCGAGACCAACCGCGAAGCCTTGGAGCAATCCGGTGCCGCGGCGCAGATCTTCGGGACGAATGGTGTAGCGCTCGTCGAGATTGAGCCGCCCCGCTTCGGCGTCACGGAACGCGAGAATCATGACTGGGATCTTGATCACGCTCGCCGTGTTCATTGGGTCGTCGGCACGAATGGCGACTTCGCGGCCGGTCGAAAGCTGCTTCGCATAAAAGCTGCTGTGTGCAGGGAGCGAGTCGAGCCGCGCCCGAATCGTCGCCTCGAGATTGGCCGCCGAAGTACGTGGCGCCGGCGTTGCGGTTGCTGGTCTGTGTGAAGTGCAGGCGGCCAGAGCGCACAGTGCCGCGGACAGTCCAGCGCGGCGATATGAGTAGTTCAATGACATTGACGCTCCGCTAGTTTCGCTTGAACACGTTTGGCCGGCGGAGACCTTCGGGCCTCGCCACGCGCGAAGGTATGGATCGCGACCCGGAACAGCTAGCCGGAGCTCGTTGGCGGCCGCGGCGTCTCGGCACGCCCTATGCCGGTCTACCAATGGACCGGGAGGCCAGATGGCACACACCCACGAGTACGACTGCGTCGTTTGCGGCGCCCATTTCGATTCTCAGGACGATCTCGCGCGACACGATCGCGAGAACCACGAACCGCGTCAGGCGATCGACCCGCGTGCGCCCGCCGAGCCAATGGGCAACGAGCATCGGCGTACGACCAACGGGGACGACAGGGTGAGTTAAGCCGGCGCGGTGTTGCGGCCGCCGCTACGCCGCGACGTGGCTGTCCGACTGCTCGACGGGCATGTCGGCCATGGCGGCCACGTTGCACTGAACGATCGAGACGCTCGCTAGGACGTCGTCAACAAGGGCGACGGGCGTCAGCGTGACCGGGAACGATTCGTTGACCCACGTGTCGTTGATCCATACTGGCCCCGAGTAGACGAGCGGCTCGCGACGGTCGACAATTGACTGGAGCTCGGCCCCATTCGCAGGCCTGAGCTCGAGTCGACCCATGCGCTTGACTGATCCGTCGCGTTGGGTCACCGCTTCTGCGAATCCGAATCCGGGTGTGCCGTTAATCCGCGCGAGAATCATCACATTGCCTGCCCTCCTCGGCAGTCATCTCCAGGCGCTTCTGCCACACACGCATCGAACCGCCGATGAAAACTCGGGCGGCCTCCGAGCGTACCCTGCTCCGCTGCGCGTGCCCTGGGTTACGCGCCATCGCGCTTGCGATGCCACGTTTGAGTAGGCGCAGCGATGATTGTGGAGCCTCGGAGATCTTCACCCGGTGTGCGGCTGGTAGTGGGGCAATGAACTTCCCACGGTCCTGGCAACGGGCGTGCCACTACCGAAATGATGCTTTAGTCAGGACCGAGCGCGGACGGGCGAACGGCGACGCTACAAACCGACGTTGTTCGGTTTGATTGACACCCCGAGCCCGACGAACAACGTCGACGGATGGAATCCGCCAAAGCCGGTCTGCGCAAAGGTGGCCGATCGATAGATCCGATACTGCGCGCGCGCAAAGACGGGCCACGCTTCGCGATCGACGGTCGCGTCAACCCACACGCCTGGCAGATGCGCGGGCCGCATCTCCCAATTCGCCAGCATCAGCGCAGGCCCAGCGCCGACGTGAAGATTCCGCACAGAGACGACACCGAGGAGCGCCAAGCTGCCGCCGCCGAACGAGACCTCCTTGAATCGGCTGGTGCAGCGCGCGTCTTTCGGGAGCGCGAGATCGTCGCATCGCCCGGTCACGACGCCGGACTGCTCTGTCGCGGCGAGCACTTCTGCGCCCCATCGGTCGGACACCTTGCGACGAACGCTCACAAGTCCACCGAGCAGCCCGCTCCCGCTCACCGTAGGGTAGTTCACGGCGTCGTCGCACGCCGGTCGAAAGAAAAAGTCAAAGCCACAGTGCCGGGGCTCGGGCACGCCGTACGCGTTCCGGCTCAGCCAGCTCGCGATCGCGGCGCGGTTGCCTTGGACGAAACCACCGACGTCGATTGTGATGCTCCAGGGCGACTGCGGCGCCGGTGCGGGAGCGGACGCCGCTTGCCCAAGAGCACCTCGGGCAACGCCAATTGATGCGGCGGCGATCCTCACGAATCGCGAAACGAATGGTCGCACCGAGTCAGCCTCCTGGATCCGGTTACTAATGTACCCGTTGGCTCTTCGGTTCCCCACCACCGGGGCACGACGAATGCGCGACGCCGCGTCCAGCTTTGGCCACGCCCGACTTCCCACCGGGATTCAGATACGAGCGCGAGCTCATCTCGGCACCGGACGCGGCGAGTCCCGTCGAGCACATCCGGGAGTTGCCGTTCCGCGAATTCGAATTCGATGGCTACGCCGGCAAGCGACGCGTCGTCTCATTCGGATGGCGTTACGACTTCAATGAAAAGGGCCTGCGTTACTCGATCACGTTCCGAACGCTTCGAGAATGGAGCTTTCGATGAATTTCTCGGAATTCAGATCGACGGCGGGAAGTCGAAGAGTGAACAGGCTTCCGCCGCCGTCGCGGGGCGAATACTCGACCGTTCCCTCCTGAAGCTCGGCGAGTCGGCGCGCGATGGACAAACCCAATCCGGCGCGGCCGGCGTCGGGTACCTCGGAACGTGGGCGATAAAAAGCGTCGAAGATTCGCGAGCGCTCTTCGGGTCGCACTCCGGGGCCTCGATCTGCGACCGTGATGGCGACCCACGCTCCGTTTCGCTCGGCGTTGATCTCGACGGATCCGTCTTCAGGCGCGTAGCGAAGCGCGTTGTCGATCAGGTTTACGAGAATCCTCAATGTTTGCACGAAATCGAATCGTGCGACGAGCGCCGGCTGATCGAGGTCGACCTTCGTCACGATGTGACGGCCACGCAACACGCCCTGGACCCGACTCACCGCCGCGGCAATGACATCCTCGGCGGTATTGAGTGCGACATCCAGCGGAACGCCGCCGGCTCGAATCCTCGACAGATCGAGCACATTCGTCACGAGATCGGCAAGACGATCCACTTGCTCTTCGATCGACGCACCCGCCGCCTCGCCTCGCGCGGCCGCGGCTTGCGCGAGCAGCTTGATCGTCGTGAGAGGAGTGCGAAGATCGTGCGACACCGTCGCGAGCACCTCGTCCTTTGCGCGATTCGCCTCGCGCAGCTCCCGAGCGTCCTGCGCCTCGCGAGCCAGCCGCACTCGCTCGAGGCCGAGCGCGGCGTAGTAGCTGATGGTCGCGACGAATCGCCGGCGCGGCGGCGCAAACGCGATGGGTTGCTGCGTGCTTCCGCCCACGATGAGCATTCCGGCCAATCGCGACTCGACGAATAGCGGCAACCCGAATGCTTCGATGCGTGAGCTCGCGTCCTCGCCAACGAGCGAGTCGATGACGACGGAACCGTCGGACGTGGCCAGGGCGACGCGGTGCACGTCCGCCACCGCGTCGGCGCTCGCGGCAAGAGTCATTCGCTCCTCGAGCTCTCGCATCCGTCCGGTGACACGCGGATCCTCGGCGGCGATCGCGCTTGTCCAGCGGCGTGCATTCTTGGAATCGGGCAGCTCTCGGATCGTGCACCAGCGAGCGCTGAACGTTGAACGAATCAACGCGCTGAGGGCCTCGAGCGCGTCGTCGGCGCGCGCGTGGCGCAACGTCTCCGAGCCGAGACGCGATAGTGAGGCTACTTCTTCCGTCCTCTTGCGCGCGGTCTCAGCCTCACCTCGTGCCCTCGCGAGCAGCTCGGTCGCGACGAATGCCGACGCGAGAAATGCAACGAGCACGACCCAATCGAGGGTCTTGCCGACCGCGAGCGACCCATACGGCGCCTGAAAGAAATAGTCGATGACAACGAAGCCCGACAGCGCGAGTGAGTAGCCAAGCGGGCGCCCTCCCCCGGCGCTGCCTCCGAGCACGACGAGCAACAATGTCAACGCCGCGTGCGATTGCTCGATCTCCCCGCGCACGCTGACGAGCGTCGCCGTGCTGAGCGCGAGCATCGCAGCCCAGAGAACCCAGGATCCACCTGCTCGCAGATACCATTGATCGATACGACTCATACTCGATCATGGCTCGAGTCGATAACCGACGCCAGGCTCCGTGATGATGATTCGTGGCTCAGCCGGGTTTACTTCGATCTTGCGGCGGAGATGCGTCACATACACGCGCAGGTAGTGAGACGGGCTCCCAAACTCGCGGCCCCACACGATGTTGAACAAGTCCTGGTGCGTCACCGGCCTGCCGGCGTTCACGGCGAGCGTCTGAAGAATAGACCATTCGGTCGGCGTCAAGCGAATCATTCTCGATCCACGCCGAACGATCCGGCGAGGAAGGTCGATCGTCAGCTCGCCGATCTTGAGCACCGACGGAGATTCGCGCAGCGGAATTCTCGCACGCCGGAGCTGCGCCTCGATTCGTGCGGCGAGCTCGCGCATACCAAACGGCTTGCTCACGTAGTCGTCGGCGCCCGCTTGCAGCAGCGCGACCTTCTCCGCTTCCGCCTGTCGGGCCGACAGAACGACGATCGGCGCTGAAGTCCATTGTCGAAGTTCGCGACATACGTCGATTCCAGCTTGATCCGGCAAACCCAGATCGAGCACGAACAGATCCGGATTTTCGGCGGCTGCGACCCGGAGTCCCTCGGCCGCGGTCTTCGCCTGCAGGACGCAGGCTCCGCCTTCGGTGAGCGCGGCGGAAACGAGCCGGCGAATCTCCGGCTCGTCGTCGATGACCAGAATCGTGTTTCGTTCCTTCATGGTCGCCACGCTGAAAGAATCGCCAACTCGCTCGGTCGCGCCGAGAGATATCCGGCGCGCCGCAGCCACTGCAGTGTCGGCTCGATCGTCTCGCGTGCGCCTCGGAATGTCACGCCCAGCTCACGACGGGCTTTGGTGTTGTCGACGAACCAATAGCGTGTCGCATATGCCACGACGTGCGGATTGTACGGGAGCGGCAGATGCAAGGTCACCGCGAGTCGCGCGGCGAGCCGAGCAATCGCGTTTGGTACGGTGACGATCGCCGCACGACGTCCCACTAGCTCGAGCACGAGCGCGGCCAGTTGGCGAATCGTCACGTTCTCACCGGCAAGAATGTAGCGCTCACCCGGACGTCCTCGGCGCAACGCCGCCACGATCCCGTCGGCGACGTCGTCGACGTGCACCACGCTCGTGCCGCCACGGCAAACGAGCACCGGAAACGACTTCGCGAAGTCGAGCAAGTTCTCCGCCGTGCCGAGCTGCGTATCTCCGGGGCCGTACACTTCCGCAGGATTGACGACGATCACCGGCACGCCGCGCCCATACGCATCCTGCGCCACCATCTCCGCACGATGTTTTGCCTGTGCGTAGTAGAGCGACGGGTCGCGCACGGCGAATTCGGCACGTTCGTCAAAGACGAGCGGCGTGTCGGCCGCATTGACCGCCGCGGTGCTCGACACGAAAACAACGCGATGATTCGCGAGTGCAGCTGCCGCCTCGAGTACGTTGCGCGTACCGTCTTCGATCACTTCTCGAAGGAGACCAGGATCGTCGGCATACCACCCGCCCGGAGCCGCAAGGTGAATCGTCGCGTCGCATGCCTTCATCGCCACCATGATCGATCGGGGATCACGCACGTCACCAGTCGCTCGCCTGAACGGCAACGTATCGATGCGCTCGATACGACTCGTGGACCGAAGAAGGCATACGACGTCGTGACCGGCCTCCGCGAGCTTGCGCACGACCACTGAGCCAATGAAACCGTTGCCGCCGGTGACGAAGACTCTCATCGGTCAGGACATCGCTGTGCGCCCGAGCGCGTCGATCACCCGGTCGATCTGGCCCGTCGTGTGCTGCGCGTTCATGATGAAGCGCAGCCGGCTCTGACCGGCGCTGACCGCGGGGAACATGATCGCGTCGACGTGGATCCCAGCCTCCCGCAACGCGGCGGCGATTCGCGTGCACCGGCCCTCGTCGCCAACATGCAACGGGACGATGGGCGTCTGAGTCGAAATCAGCGGAAAACCCGCGCCGCACATTCGCCGAACGAAATAGCGTTGGTTGTCCCACAAGCGCTGGCGGCGCTCCGGCTCATCGCGAACGATGTCGAGCGCTTCGAGCAGTGCCGCAGCTTGATCCGGCGGAAGTGTGCTCGTGAAACCGAATGCCGAGCATCCGAAGCGAAGGATCTCGACGATGTGCGGCTCGGTCGCGACGAAACCGCCGATGCAGCCGTACGCCTTGCTCAACGTACCCATGTGAATGATACGCGGGCTGTCGATTCCGAAATGCTCCGTCGTGCCCGCGCCAGTCGGGCCGAGCACACCGGTGCCGTGCGCGTCGTCGATATAGACCGTCGCATCGTGTCGTTCCGCGAGCTGCATGAGATCGGGCAGCGGCACGATGTCGCCATGTTGGCTGAACACCCCGTCCGTCGCGATGATCTTGATCTGCGCCGGCGACGACTCGAGCTTCTGTTCGAGATCGTCCATGTCGAGGTGCTTGTACGCGAAGGCCGGCGCGCCTGACGCGCGGATTCCTTCACGAATGCTCAAGTGATTGAACTCGTCCGTGAAGAACGCGTGCTTCCAATTCGCCCACGGCTTGTAACCGAACGCGCGCGCCAGATTCCCGGCCTTCACCAACGTCGGCAACACGCCGAGGTTCGTGAGATACCCGGTCGCGAACAGCAGTGCCGCTTCCTTGTGTTTGATCTCGGCGAGTCTTGCCTCGAGGGCTTCGTAAATCTGGAGATTACCGCCGAGCAGCCGTGACTCGCAGTTGCCGACTCCGTATTGGTCGAGCGCCGCGTGCGCACGTGTCTTCATGCGCGCAGAGTTGGCCAGCCCGAGATAGTTGTTGCTGCTGAACGAGACGAGCTCTCGGCCGTCGCAGATGAAGGTTGGGTCCGGCAGCGTCGACGGCGCCATGTCGTTGCGTTCGCCGTCGCGCGATTGCATCCACGCCGCGAGGTCTTCGAGATCTCTCATCGAACGATGCGCGGCAGCCGCCGCGCGATGAGGACGGCGTTCATGCCGCCAAATCCGAACGAGTTGGACATGACGGCGCGGAGCTCGCGGCTCCGCGCCTCATTGGGTACGTAATCGAGGTCGCACGACGGATCGCTCACGTCGAGATGCGCCGTGGGCGGGACGATGCCGTGCTCCAATGCCATCACGCTCGCCACCATCTCGACGGCGCCGCTGGCGCCCATGAGATGGCCATGCAGCGCCTTGGTCGAAGACACCCACGGACGGCTTCGCTCGGCGAATACTTCCTTGAGTGCGTTCGTCTCGACGACGTCGCCGATCTGCGTCGCCGTTCCGTGCGCGTTCACATAATCGATCTCGTCGGGCATAAGCTCAGCCTCGGCCAGCGCCAGCCGCATCGCGCGCACCTGCCCCGCCGAATCGGGCTTCGAGATGTTGAATGCGTCGGACGTGTTGCCGTACCCGACAATCTCAGCGTAGATGTGGGATCCGCGTCGCACCGCCCAATCGCTCCGCTCGAGCACAAGCGCGCCGGCGCCTTCGCCCAACACGAGCCCCACTCGGTTGGCCGAGAACGGCTTGCAGCTCCGAGAAGGATCGAACGGATCGGCGTGCGCGATCGCGCGCATCGCGTCCCACGCCATCAGATTGCCGAGCGTCACGAGTGCTTCGGATCCGCCGGCGACGATGACGTCAGCGTAGCCGCCGCGAATTGCGCGATACGCTTCGCCGATGGCGGACGCGGACGAAGAGCAGGCTGTGGAGAGATTCAGAACCGGACCGCGGAAGCCGTACGTGATCGAGATCTGTCCGGCCGCCGCGTTGTTCATTCCCATCACGACCGCCGTGGGTCGAACGCGGCCGTTTCCGACAAAGAAATTTCGATACGACTCCTCGATCGATGTGGCACCGCCGAGTCCAGTGCCCCAGTAGACGCCAGTGCGCAGTGCCTGCTGTTCGGTCAACTCGAGTGACGCATCGACAATCGCGTCAGAAGCCGCCGCCAGTGCGAATTGCGTCGCTCGGTCGAGCTGCGCCGCCTGGTGCGCGAGGAAATACCTTGATGGGTCGAAGTCAATTTGACCGGCGACCAGGGAATGCGGCTGCGGAATCGTCTCGGACGCGACAGGCCGAATGCCCGACCGCGCCGCGATCAATCCGTCGAAGAATTCCGACGGATTGCGGCCGACTGGGGCAATGACGCCCAGTCCGGTAACGACGACACGATGCACGCGGTGCCTTCAGTTGGCCGTTGCTTGCTTCTTCGCGAGCAGCGAGTCGATCGCCGTCGCGAGATCGTTCAGCGTCCGTACGTGCGCGATTCGCTCCTGTGGAATGGAAATGTCGAAATGGTCCTCGAGCTCGAACAGGAACTCGAGAAAGCCAAGCGAGTCGATGCCCAGTCGATCGACCGGTGCGTTTTCGTCGATCAAGTCAGATTCGCCGCCAAATTGTTTGGCGGCCAGGCTCTTGATCTCATTGAGAGTTTCCATCGTGCCTTGATCCATGATGAAAGAGCGAGCGATACGTTCGCCGGCCGCGTTAGTCGACCACGTTCGCAACGTATCTCTCGGTACACCGCCGCCGCGACGCCGGTGCTGCTAGAGGGTCGCTAAGATTCTGCTAAGATCGGCGGCGCGCCTTCTCAGGATTTCGAGTTGCCGTTGGGCGCGCGCGAATCGCGCCGTTATCGGATCTGCGCCAGCTCCCGCCGACCCGGCTTGTCCGCCTTGGCACAGAGCGACTCGAGGCTCGTGCGATACCGGTTCGAGGCGGCGCGGTCTCCGGCGAGCGACGCGGCGCGCATTGCGCCATACAACGCGCGAAACCGATTCGGTTCCTTCCGCAATGTCGCCCGATACTCGACGAGCGCTTCACGCGGCCGCTCCAGCTCCAACAGCATGTCGCCGAGCAGCTCGCGCGCCGGTGCCAGCGGGCCCGGCGTCACTGCACTCTTTTCGGTCGCATCCTCACGACGTCCTGCCTCGCGCATCAACGCGAGCGCCGCGTCGCTCCGGCGCTGCGCCAGCGCCAGCCACGCTTCCGCCGCCACCTGTTGGATGGCGACTTGCTCGGTCCAGTACGCCTCGTTGCGTGCGCCGAGTCGCTGGTGGATCGCCGCGAGCGTATCGATTGCGACGCGGGCGGCCGAAGTGTCGCCGAGGTGCGACGCACCCAGCGCACGCGCGAAGTACGTCATCGCGTCGGTCCAGGGAAACGCGCTCGTCGTCGGCGTGAGTTCAGCAGCGGCGCGCCAGTCGCGTCGCTCGAGTGCGTACCGGGCCGGAATCGCCGCGATGGCGAACACACCGGCCGACGGAGGCGCCGCACCCGATATCGCGCTGGG
>Ga0207695_10004215_pt1 | contig 19760 bp, 18 predicted proteins | sample KBSC54metaG_FD_184354 | JGI IMG/M metagenome (GOLD analysis project Ga0207695, IMG submission 184354) | Corn rhizosphere microbial communities from Kellogg Biological Station, Michigan, USA - KBS C5-4 metaG (SPAdes) (version 2) | ecosystem: Host-associated > Plants > Roots > Rhizosphere > Soil... | reverse complement strand
TTTGAGTGTTCCCGGAATTTCGTTCGCCGAGTGGGGACCGGGCGATATGGCTTTGTCGCTGGGTTTTCCGGGTGCGCCCCTGGACGATTCGATGCCGGCTCCGATGCGGGAAGCGCGCGCGAAAGTGTTGGCGGCGTGCAAGGCTCATAAGATTTTCTTCCTGAATTCCGTGAACCCGAAGAATGTCAGTTCCATGATTCAGGAGGGTGTGATGATTGGGGCCGGCGGTGAAGCAGCGGCGGACGCGGGACGCAAGTTCACTAAACGGCAAGAACCTTGGTAGAGAGGGGTAGGGCTGGTTGTAGGGGGTTTGTATGTATCGACTGAAGGCTCTGTTGGTCTTGGTTGTACTTTCCATTTCTCCGATTTTTGCTCAAAACTTCGGAGAGATTACCGGCACAATAACCGATTCGACTGGCGCCGTAATGGCTGGTGTCACGATAACCGTTACTCATACAGCCACTAATCAAATCCGCAAGGTGACTACAAATAATGATGGGGTGTACTCGGCGCCGTATCTGGTTCCCGGCGACTACGAGGTTCGCGCGGAGAATTCCGGATTCAAGTCGGCCACGCGTAAGGGAGTGAGTCTCGATGTGGGCTCTGTCGCTCGCATCGATTTCCGCATGGAGGTGGGCGAGGCTACGCAGCAGATCGAGGTGACCGGGGGCGCTCCGCTGCTGAATACGGAATCGGTCGCGCTCGGCACGGTGATTCAGAATGAACAGATCGTGCAATTGCCGCTGAACGGGCGGGATTACCTTCAACTCGTTACATTGAGTCCCAACGTGACGACGGAGGGCGGGGCCGGCGGGGCGGGTGGTCTGCAAGGCGGCGCGCGGTCGTCGACGTCCTTATCGATTGCGGGACAACGGTTGGAATTCAACCGCTACACGCTGGACGGCGTGGAGAACACCGATCCGAATTTCAACTCGTACATCATTCATCCTTCCGTGGACGCGGTGCAGGAGTTCAAAGTGCTGACGGGCGTTTACTCGGCCGAGTTCGGGCGAGGCGCCTCGCAGATCAATGTGAATACAAAGGCCGGCAGCAATGAGTATCACGGGACCGCTTTCGAGTTCCTGCGGAATTCCGCGTTTGACGCGCGGCAATGGCAGGCGGCTGGCGCGAAGAATCCTTTTCGGCGCAACGATTACGGCTTTACGCTGGCGGGCCCGGTGCAGATCCCGAAACTGTTTAACGGGAAGGACCGGCTGTTTTTCATGTCGAATTTTGAGGAGCTGCGCGACCGGCTAACAAGCCAGCAAGTGGGCTCGACGGCGACGGTGGCGATGCGCGCAGGGGATTTTTCGGGTCAGCCCCGGCAGATTTTCGACCCTGCATCGCGCGTGATCAGCGGGGCCGGCGTTGCCGTGTCCGCGACACCTTTTCCAGGGAATATTATTCCGGCGAACCGGCTGGACTCGTCGGCGATTAAGATGCTTGCGTATTACCCGGTTCCGACGACTCCGGGAAACAATCTCAGTCGTAATTTCACGCGGAACGCAGTGTCGCCGACAGATACGGATCAGTTCAACCAGCGCATTGATTGGATTGAGAATCAGAAGTCGAGTTGGTTCGGTAGATTCAGTTGGGGGAGCGACCTGGTGAGTCCGGCGAGCTTGTTTTTGACCGACAGTTCGCACACGGCGACGACTGTCCGGCAGGGGATGATTTCGAATACACGCATCCTGACCAACACGACTGTTAACGAAGCTCGGTTCGCGTGGAACCAGTTCAATAACGACCTGGCGGGTTACTTCGCGGGGAACACCAATGTTCAAGCGGGCCTGGGCATCAATGGGCTTTTTGCGGCTAGCCCTCTGGCTTACGGTGTTCCTGCGATCGATTTGGGTGGCGGCGTTAACAGCTTCGGCGGCGTGACGCCGTGGATCACGCGCGACGATATGTTCCAGTTTATGGACAACGTCTCGATGGTGCGGGGACGGCATTCGATCAAGATCGGCGGCGAGATTCGGCGCGATCGCTACAATCAGTTCGGCAATCAGAAGGCGACGGGTGAATTCCTGTTTGACGGACAGTCCACTTTCGATCCAGCGAACCGCAATGCTACCGGGTTCATCTTCGCCGATTATATGTTGGGGCTCGCCGGACAGAATGCACGCGTGGTGGCGATGGCCGACGCTATGCTCCGGCGCACGGCATTTTACGGCTACGTTCAGGACGACTGGAAGATCACTTCGCGGCTCACTCTGAACCTTGGCATTCGCTATGAGAACGGGCAGCCGTGGCACGACAAGTATCGCGGCATTATGAATATCGCGGTTCCGAGCCTTGGCGTGAACAGCAGCGGGATTATTGCGAACGCACCTCTGCCTATCATTACCAGGCCGGGCAGCGGCGATTTTTACCAAGGCCTGAATTTCCATTTTGCCGATGGACAAATGACCCAGGCGGGCGACCAATATCTGGGTCGCAGCCTGGTGCAACCCGACAATAACAATTTCGCCCCGCGAGTGGGCCTGGCTTACAGTCCGAACGACAAGACGACAGTACGGACCGGCGCGGGGTTGTTCTATGTTCAGGACGAGGCTAACCCGACTTTCGATATGTCGCGGAATCTTGCCGGACGCGATCTGTTCATCACGAGTATTGAAAACCGGAATGCGATCCTGACCGATCCTTGGGCACAGGAGCGGCAACGATTTGTCTGTACAGGGTACACCGGGACGTGTCTTGGCCAACCGCAGATTTTGGGCAACGTTCCAAATCTGCGTACGCCTTATGTTGTGCAATGGTTATTCAATGTGCAACGCGAGATCACCAAGAACCTTGTGTTGGAGGTGGGCTACATGGGCAACGAGGGTCACAAGCTGCCGAGGTTCCGGATCTTCAATCAACCGATTTTGAAGACAGGACCGACGGACACCAGCAGCGTTACGGCGCGCACTCCGTTTCCCAACTATGGCCGCCTGCAGGAAGTGGACGACGTGGACAACGCCAACTATCATTCGTTGAGCGCGAAGTTGACCCAGCGGTTCTCGAAAGGGTTGACGTTTATCGCTGCTTATACGTGGTCGAAGGCGATCGATGGTGGTAGCGCGATTCGTACGAATTCAGGTGATACTCTGTGGCCGGTGAACAGCTACAATTTGCGCGCCGAGCGTGGTTTATCGCAGTTCGATGTTCCGCGGCGATTCGTGACTTCTTTTCTCTATGAGCTGCCGTTTGGGCCTGGCAAGACGTTTGCCAACCACGGAATCGCTGGCGCAATCGTTGGCGGCTGGCAGATCGGCGGCATTTTGACATTCGCCGATGGCACTCCCGTCAATGTGTCGCAGCTGGGCGATACGGCGGGCCTGAATACTCTGGGCAACCAACCGGATGCGACTGGAATTAGTCCGATTCCGGCGAACCGGTCAGCGCAGCAGTTCTGGAATATTGCCGCCATCAATGCGACGAATCCTGATTTGAGTTGGAGACCGGGAAACATGGGACGGAACACGCTTTTCACGCCGGGTACCAGCTCGTTCGATGCTTCGCTGACTCGGGACATCAAGATCTACGAGAAGCACATGATCAACTTCCGGTTCGAGGCATTCAATGCTACCAATCATCCCAATTGGAATACGCCAAGTTCGGATGCGCGCAGCCCTTCGACGTTTGGCATTATCACTTCGGCGAAGACGATGCGCCAACTGCAATTGGCGTTGAAATATACGTTTTAGAGGATATCGACTGTGAGAACATTTCTTGTTGGTTGTGTTTTCGTGATGGGGGCGTTTGCGGCTGAGAATACGCTTACGAAGAAAGAGGCGGCTGAGGGTTGGAAGCTTCTGTTTGACGGCAAGAGTATGAAGGGCTGGGAGATGAATTGGGCGAAGGATTGGAAGGTGCAGGACGGCGCACTTTCCTGCGATGCTTCCGAACGGAGTTGGTTGAATACTACAGGTACCTATTCGAATTATGTTCTGAAGCTGGAGTTCCGTGGGACTGCGAAGGTGAATAGCGGCGTGTTTCTGCGGTCGGAAAAGGAGGGGCAGCCGCATATCACCGGATATGAACTTCAGATTTGGGATTATCAGCCGGCGGGGTATTTGACGGGTAGTCTGGTGGGATCTTTGAAGGCATCGCCTACTAAAATTCTTGGTGATCAGTGGAATAAATATGAGATTACGGCCGATGGGGACCATTTTTTGATCGTGCTAAACGGGACAACGCTTTTGGACGGGCATGACTCGAAGCATTCGGCTGGTGTGATTGGGTTTCAGTGCCAGCCGGAGAATCCGATTGCTTTCCGGAATGTGAAGTTGCGGGTGATTTCGAGGTGAAGTCTTTTTCACGCGGAGTCGCTAAACTAAGAAAATTTAAATGACCGTTGCGATCTCCTTGCTTCGTGGCGTCAACGTTGGCGGCCATCACAAGATTAAGATGGATGCTCTTCGGGGTCTGTATGAGTCTCTTGGATTGGTTGACGTACGGACTTATATTCAGAGCGGTAATGTGGTCTTTCGGACTAAGGAACGAAATCCAGAGCACCTTTCTGGCGTGATCGCGGATGGGATTGAGCGGAGCTTTGGCTTTCGCCCCGGCGTAGTTGTTCGCACTGCTTCCGATTTGCGGGGCGTGATTTCTGGAAACCCTTTTGCGGGGCGGCCTGAAATTGGACCTAACAAACTTCATGTAAGCTTTCTCTCCGACGAGCCTCATTCGGACGCCCGAGACAAGGTGCTTGGGATCAAGTTTGACCCCGAGGAATTACACATTGCCGGACGCGAGCTGTATATCTTTTTCCCCAATGGCATGGGACAATCGAAACTTTCGATGCCGCTGGTTGAGAAGACTCTGAAGACCTCAGGTACCGCGAGAAATTGGAACACTGTCTTGAAGTTGATGGACATGGCCGAGACACTCGGAGGCCCACTATAGAATAGAGGCGATGGGCAAGTCCAAGATGGTTTTTTTGCTCGCGGGCTGTGTTTCCGCGGTTGCGATGTCCTTGTGGGCCGATGCGGTTAGCGATGCTGCGATCGTTGGTTCAAAAGAGGACCCCGCGGCGGTCGCTCGAGGGGGCGTGGTTTACGCCAAAAACTGTGCGGGTTGTCACGGTGTGGCTGGAAAGGGCGGGCCCGGTGCGCCGGATCTGGTCCGGTCGCTGTTGGTGCTTGATGATGAAAAAGGCATACTGATTTCGCCTGTTATTCGGGACGGCCGTCCGGATAAAGGGATGCCTAAGCTTAACCTCACCGAGCCGCAAATTGCCGACGTCGTTGCCTGGTTACATGTTCGGACTTATGCCGCGGGACACCGGGGAACTTATACTTTTGGTGATGTGCTCACGGGCGATCCGAAGAAAGGCGAAGCATATTTCAATGGCGCAGGAAAATGCAATACCTGCCATTCGGTGACCGGCGACTTAGCCGGTATCGGCCGCAAGTACGAACCCCTCTCACTGCAAGCGCGCTGGCTGCAACCTCGCAACCCCGGACGCGGACGCAGGGGTGCGGCGGCTACGGCTAAGGAATCCGTTGGGGCTTTGCCGACTGTTACGGTGACGCTTCCCTCTGGTAAATCGTTCTCGGGCAGACTCGATCGCATCGACGATTTTTCCGTTTCGCTCCACGATTCGTCCGGCGACTTCCATTCTTTCTCGCGCGAGAGCGCCGTTCCCAAAGTGGAGGTACACGATCCTCTGAAGACGCATACCGATATGCTCCGTGTTTATACTGACGCCGATATCCACAACATGACTGCCTATTTGGTGACATTGAAATGAACCTCCGCCTTCTTTCGTGTGTTTTGCTGGCCGCTCCCGGCGTCTTTCTTGGACAAGGTCTCGATCCGGCAGCGCTCTTGAAGCAGCGTGCGGATATGTGGCCGACGTACAACGGCGACTACTCCGGCCGCCGGTATTCGCCGCTGAGCCAGATTAATTCGTCGAACGTGCATAACCTTTCGCTGGCTTGGGCGGCTCGTTACACGTCTTCCAATGCGGGTGCGGGTGTCACGATCAAGGCGACCCCACTGCTGGTGAACGATATCCTTTATTTCACCGCGCCGAATAATGTATGGGCGGCCGATGTGCGTACGGGACGCGAGCTGTGGCACTACCAATACCCGGCGAATACCGGGAGCACGATTGGCAATCGGGGCGTTGGTATGTATGAGAACTGGCTGTTTTTTGAAACGCCGGACAGCCACCTTGTCAGCCTGGACGCGAAGACCGGAAAGGAACGCTGGAAGGTTCAGATTGCGGACCCCAAGCTCGACTACACGTCTACCGTTGCGCCGGTAATTATTGGAAATCACATATTGGTTGGGATCGGCGGGGATCATCTCGACAATCCCGGATTTCTCGAATCGAGGGATCCTGAGACGGGCGCTTTGCAATGGAAGTGGTGGACGACGCCACGCAAAGGGGAACCGGGCATTGAGACTTGGCCGGATGAATATGCTTCTGCCCACGGCACCGGACAAACTTGGATGCCTGGCACTTACGATCCTCAGCTCAATCTTTACTATTTGGGCACCGGCAATCCAAATCCGGTGATGGCGGAGAAGAGCCGCAAAGGCGATAACCTCTATACCTGTTCGATTGTGGCGATTAATCCAGATACGGGGAAGTTGGTCTGGCATTATCAGGTTTCGCCGCACGATGTACACGATTGGGATGCGGTGGAGACTCCGGTCTTAATCGATGGCGTAATTGATGGGCGGCCTCGTAAACTGCTCGTGCAGGCTAGCAGGAACGGGTACTTTTTTGTACTGGACCGGACGGATGGAAAGCACATCCTGACGACTGCTTTTATTGACACTGTGAACTGGGCGAAGGGGTTGAATGCGAACGGGCAGCCGATTCCGAATCCGGCGAAATATCCTACGGTGGACGGCGTGATTGTTTCGCCATCTTCGAACGGTGCTACAAATTGGCCTGCTCCGAGTTTTAGTCCTGATACTGGATTGTTCTATGTCGGATCGAGCCGCACTTACAGCATGTTTTACCTGACCGATACGGATGAACGGCCCGAGGGATGGGGTGGCCTGGATAGTGTGATTGGAGGAGATGGCGGAGCGCTGCTGGCGATTGATTACAAGACCGGCAAAATTGTTTGGCGTCATGATTGGCCTAGCGGGAGCGGCGTGGTGTCGATGCTGTCGACGGCTGGCAAGTTGCTTTTCACCAGCAATGGAAATTACCTGATTGCTTTCGATCCGGCGAACGGTAAGATTTTGTGGCATGCGGGGTTGACGGCGAATCCGAATGCCGGGCCGATTTCTTATATGGTGGATGGAAAGCAGTACGTGCTGGTTTCCGCGGGCGATACGCTTTTTAGCTTTGCCTTGAATCAGCCTGTGCGGTAAAAGGAGTAAAGATACCGGCCAAACGACGCAGATAGGCGCGAGGCCAAAAAGATTTTCGATCTTTTACCGGGACATCATCGCGCCAATCCCGGGTTGCCACAGGTCAGGTATTGCGCGTCTTGGATGCCATGCCCGCTGACGCACCCGCACCGAACCGCGGTCTCCGTGCCACCAAACATGCGATACCGGCGCCTAAAAGCAAAAAAGTGCCGGGTTCTGGAGCGGGACCCACAATCGGCGCGGTGCTGTCACCAAGAGAAACCGTCACAACGCCGCCGGAAACAGTAACACCGCCGCCACTCAACTCCCCGCTGCTACTCAGTGCTCCCGAGCAGCCGCTGCCGATGGTGTCGTTAATCAGCGTCACGGCAGCAGTATTTGCCAAGGCTCTGCCACAGCCAAGTGTTACGCCGTTGTTCATGCTGATGCTCGCGCTCGCGAGAATATTTCCGGCGAACGTAGTAGTTGTATCGAGGGTCGCCGAACTGCCGACCAACCAATACACAGCGGCACCTGACCCTAAACTAGAAACGTCAACTACCGCGCCAGGTGCGGTAATGAGCCTAGCCGGCAGCAGGAAAACCCAGCCCCCATTGGCGGAGCCACCGCTGCCGTTGAGGGTGAACGTTCCATGCAAATTACCTCCCAAGACCGCCGACCGATCGGCAACAGAATAGACGCCCGGCCCGAGGCTCAATCCAGTGAGGTCACCGTCCAGAATTGTGCTAGCGACCGACGACAGGCCTCCAAGTTCACTCATCGCCGTGCCGAGTTGAGTTTGAGCCGTATTCGCGAACGCATTACCTTCTTGTACAGTTCCTGTACCTGAATTGATGCTACCCGGCCCATCATTTTCTACAGTTCCTAAAAAGCCAGTGATCGCACTGCCTGGGGCGACGCCCAGACTTCCGGTGAGAGTGGTCGGGCCGGTATTGGTCACCGTCGAGGCGCCCAGGACTGCGAAACTAGCCAAGTTAGCTGGAAGGATCGGGGATGCCGAGGCACTGGGTGGGGTCGCGATTTGGAAAAGAGCGGATGCCGACGCATAAAGGAGGAACGTGCTGACTCTCCTCATAAACTTCATAGAGACAATTTTCATTTTATTTATAAACTCCGCGCAATTTCCATTTTCGATTCCTATGCCATGTTGAGTATACACGAAAATACAGTCATCGGAACATAAATTGGTCTCTGATCAGTAACGTCGATCCGCCGGTAACCTTTACGCAGTTCGACATTTTCGTAAATCTTCGGAGTTACCCGTGATCCAGGAAATGACTTTGGACAATGTCCAGATAAGTCTAATTGGCCGCGGCTCATTATTGCGAGCTTCCGATAGTATGGTGGGAATGACGGTTGCGATCGACGAATGGCGTCCAGCGGATGGGTCTGTGTTGGAAGAACAGTTGGACATGCTCGCCGATGTTCTTCATGCTGCCGTGCATGCCGGTGCAAGTGTGAGTTTCATACTGCCTTTTTCGATGGACGAGGCGCGTGCGTTTTGGCGGGATCGAGTTCTACCGGTGGTGGCGGACGGATCGCGCCGGGTGCTGGTCGCGCGGTGGGGCGAGCGGATTGTGGGCACAGTTCAACTCAATCTGGCTCAGCCCCCGAATCAAAAACATCGTGCGGACGTGATGAAGTTGCTGGTGCACCCCGACTTTCGAGGGCGAGGTATTGCCCGGGCTTTGATGGCGAAGTTAGAGGATGTGGCGCGAGCTGAGGGACTGACGTTGCTCACTCTCGATACCCGCACCGGAGATGTGGCGGAGCCGCTGTACTTGTCGATGGGTTATGTGCTGGCCGGCGTTATCCCGGAATATGCGCGTGGACCGGCTTCACCGGTTCTTGAGGCTACGAGCTTCCTTTACAAGAAGCTGGTCTGAAATTATTTCCTGCTTTCGAGAAGCGCCAACGTGGCATAGGCGGTCGCGGCATCTCGCATGAAAAGCACCGGCGGATAGTCGGCTTCGTACGGTTTGTTTAACGAGGTCGCGTCCCAGTAACCGAATTCAGGGTCCTGGTGGGATTTCAGCCAGCCGAGCGCTTTTGCAAGACGTGGGTCCGAAGGCGCGACCCCGGTTTTTTCGAGTATGAATGCGGTGAGGCCTGTGGCGTAGCTGTTGGTTCCTGGAGAGCGTGGAGCCTTGGGATGCTCATTCCACTTGCCGAGGGCTTCGATGGTCCAACCGCCATCCTGCTGCTGCTTTTGCCAGATTTCGTCGAGAATTTGGCGACGCGACGCGACTGGTACTGCTTCTGGTAACTTCGTGGCGGCCCAGAGTGCGATCAGCCGATTGTGAAGCGGCTGCGTGGGCAACTCCCGTTGCAGGTAGGCGGTGAGGGACGCTACACGTTCTCGAACGTCCGGGCGAGCGCGGTATTCAGCCGGGGCTTCGCCGGTCGCCATCGCGGCGAGGGCGGCTCCGTAGAACGTCGATTCCGGCATTTCCCAAGGATCGAGATCGAAGGTGTTCCAGGCCCAGGCTCCCTTGGCGTCGCCGTCGACGAGTTGAAACGACCACATCCGATCAAAGGCTTCCGTTCCGAGAAAGAGAGCAGCGAAGATGGACTCGACGCCCGCTGCCTGTGAAGCGTGAGGTTCCTTGGCGTTTTCTCCGAACATTTCCTTCGCCGTCTTTTTTCCGACTCTGGAACGGAGACTGTTTAACAACCCCGTTTCGTATTCGGTGGGTTGGCTCTCGCCGAGCGCTTTGCGGAGGGCCGGCCGAACTAGAAGGTATGTTTCCCCGGTGTGACAGGAGACGCACGGAACGCCCTGCTTGTTCGCCGGTGCCCACGATGCCCATTGCTTTTGGCGGGAATCGAGATATGTTGCCGCAAGACGCGGGTTCCAATCTGCGCACCAGGCGGGCAGAGTGGTGAACACGGAGAGCACAGCGATGAAGCGAAACATATGTGATTCAGTTTAGCGGAATTCGCGCAGGTATCGCGCTCGCATCGGGCCTCAGTACTTTTGGCCCTATAGGGGGGTTCGTGCTGGGTTCTTCATGAAAAAAACACTCCTCGCTAACCGTCAGCGACGCAAATTTTACAATTTCCGGCGATGTTGTTAGCCCTTCCGACGGAAGCGGGTTGACGTTCGCCACCGGCTCCGCCGTTACTTCGGGGACTGAATTGACTAATGCGGAATCCGATTTCGCATCGCTACTGAGCCAGCTCGGTGCGTTGTCCTATACGCCGATCACCATCAATTCGGGTGTAGTGAATAATATCAGCACTCCTGGAAGCTACTCGTTTACCACGGGTACTCTGAATCCCGGGACGGTCATTAATATCACGGCGCCCGGTCAATACATTTTCGACAGTGTTAATGCAGTTAATTGGAGCGGCGTCACGATCAATGCGGTCGGGCTATCGAGTGACAGCGTATTCTGGTACGTGCCGACCGCTCAAACCCAAATCAACAATAGCTCCGTCTTCGGAGATGTTGTGCAGGCCGGCGGCGGAAATAGCCTTCTTGAGGCCACTGCGGGCGGGACCGGACATCTTACGGGAAGATTCCTTTCGGGCGGGTTCTTCACCAGCCTCACAGCGACTCAGGGTTCCACACAAACGGTGAACTCCCTTGCCGGTCTTATATCCGTCCCAGAACCAGCGACGTTCGGCTTCCTGGCTCTCGGACTTGGTTTTGGCGCCTTTGTCCGCCGCATGCGCCGGGCTAAGGCTGAACTAGTCCGCAAGTGGCGGACGGATTTCCAATGCGGTATCATGAAGATCTAGCGGCACGGATTCTGGGTGCCCCTGGTGTGTGCTTCCTCGGGTAGCCTGCCGGAAAGTCAAACAGAACAAAGAGGGATTATGTACGCTGTGATCGAAACTGGCGGCAAGCAATATCGCGTCGCGCCGGGTGACAAAGTTCGAGTGGAGACCATTGCGGCGGAAGTTGGCGCGGAAGTGGAATTCAGCGGTCTTCTGGCCGCCTCTAATGCGGACGGGCAATTGCTGACAGGCACGGATTTGGCTCATGCCAAGGTTGTGGCCACCATTTCGCGCCAGGGCCGCGGCGACAAGATCATCGTTTTCAAGTTCAAACGCAAGAAACAGTATCGCCGGACTATCGGCCACCGGCAGAACTTCACCGAACTCACGGTGAGCGATGTGGTCATTTAGCTTTTCGAGGAATTTGAACCATGGCACATAAAAAAGGTTTAGGCAGTTCTAAGAACGGCCGCGATTCGAATGCGCAGCGGCTTGGTGTGAAACGGTTCGGTGGCGAACTGGTGACTGGCGGTTCCATTCTGGTTCGGCAGCGCGGTACACAATTCAAGCCCGGCGAGAATGTGGGACTGGCGAAGGACGATTCCTTGTTCGCGAAAGTTCCCGGTATCGTTGAGTTCCGCACACGCGGCCGGCTGGGCAAGTTTATCAGTATCCGCACCGAAACGACCGAGGCGTAACACTCCCGGTTGTCCAGCATGTCCTTTGAGGAACACGCGCAAAACGGACTCGCTTCCGGCAGCTAAGTCCGCTGAGTTTCTCTTTCATTCGGCGCCGCCGGAAGCGGCCTTTGCGCTTTTAAGGAACATGCGCAAAACGGACTCGCTTCCGGCAGCTAAGTCCGCTGAGTTTCTCTTTCATCCGGCGCCGCCGGAAGCGGCCTTTGCGCTTTTAAGGAATATGCGCAAAACGGACTCGCGGCGGCGGCCTGAGTTTGCGTGTTCTTCTTCAATTTGGCGCCGCGCCTTCGCGGTCTTTGCGCTTTTGAGGAACTCGCGCAAGGTGGACTCGCTTCCGGCAGCTGAGTCCGCTGAGTTTCTCTTTCGTTTGGTGCCGCCGGAAGCGGCTTTTGCGCTTTTGAGTAAAACGCCCGCAAAACGGAGCCTGGATCGTGGACTCGCACGGGCGTATGCTTGGCGAACACTGAGGGCCGCGATCAGCCCTTTACGGGTTTCAAAGGCCGCCGGCCGGGGAGCCGCGCGGCTTTTTCATTTGTCTGCACTCCTATGTTCATTGATGAAGTAAGAATCCGCGTGAAGGCCGGCAACGGCGGCAACGGCTGTCTCGCGTTCCGGCGCGAGAAGTTTGTGCCTCGCGGCGGACCTAGTGGTGGAGATGGCGGACGCGGGGGGGATGTGATCTTTGTCGCCAGCCCGCACCATAATACCCTGCTGCATTTTCGCTTCAACCCTGAGCACGAAGCCGAGCGCGGACGCCATGGCGAAGGAAGTAACTGCAAAGGCCGGGAAGGCGCTACAGCCACGGTTCCGGTGCCCGTGGGAACTGTCGTCTACGATGAAGCTACCGGCGAACAGATTGTCGATTTCACCGAGCCCGGCCAGGAGTTTATTATCGCGCGCGGTGGACGCGGCGGGCGCGGGAACGCACGTTTTGCCACCGCGACGCATCAGACGCCGACGGAACATGAAGACGGTAAGCCAGGTGAGGAGAAGCACTTACGGCTGGAATTGAAACTGTTGGCTGATGTTGGTCTGATTGGTTTCCCGAACGCCGGTAAGTCGACGCTGATCTCGCGCATTTCTGCCGCTAAGCCAAAGATTGCTGATTACCCGTTCACGACGCTCGAGCCGAATCTGGGTGTGGTTAGCACGGGCGACGACCGAAGTTATGTCGTTGCCGATATTCCGGGATTGATCGAGGGCGCGCATCTGGGGCATGGGCTCGGGATTCAATTTCTGAGGCATGTAGAGCGGACGAAGTTGCTGGTGCATCTGGTGGATGCTTCGGAAACCAGCGGACGCGATCCGGTGGAGGACTTCCACATCATTATGAGAGAATTGGCCAGTTTCAGTGAAGAAATGACCCGGAAACCGATGTTTCTGGTGGCGTCGAAGATTGATGTGGCGCAGGATCCAGGACGGGTCGGGAGCGTCGAGCGGTTGGCCAACGAGCGGGATCTGCCGTTCTTCGCCATCTCGAGCGTGACCGGGCAGGGTTTGGCCGAGCTAAAGCGTGCCATGGGCGAGATGGTGCTTCACCGCGAGGAAGAGCCGACGACTCGCAAGGTTGCCCCTCCGACCGAGTTTAACCATCTGGAGTCCGAGCCAGAGGGCTAGCTTCCCCAATCCGACGCGAGAACATTGGCCATCTCTTCTGGATCGGCTTGGGGCTCGCGCTCGCCTCTGAGAGATCCACGGGGGCGGCACGCCGGTCCTGCAGTGGGAACGGGAGACTCTGCGGCTCTTCGAAACCGGTTGAGCGAAGACGAGTGCCGTCCATCGCGGGGCGGCCTGCGTAGGGGACATTTCGGGCGCGCCGACAGGCTTCGTAGGTCTAGGGCGATCAAATTCTTGCCCCGCCAAGCCGATTCGCGCTGGAAGAATGAAAGGCTTAGAAACTGCCAGAAATCATGGCCACCGGGGTAATCGGTTTGGAATTCTGGGTGTAATACTTCTGCTGGGATAGCGCGCGGTAGATTTGACCGGCGATACCCGATGCCGTTGGCCCGCTAACGCCGCGGCCACCTGTTAGCAGCACCACTACGGTCAGCTTTTTGTTCATTACTTCGTTGAAGGAGCCAAACCATCCGAGGTGTGTCGGTGACGCAGTATCGGTGCAGGTTCCGGTTTTGCCGAAAATCGGCTCGTTGGGATCGTAGCTGGCGCGCCGAGCCGTACCGTATTCAACGGCGCCCATCATGCCCGGCATGAGCTCTGGAATGTCCCGCTGGATGGCGAGGTGACGCTTGATCCGGGGGACGAAATTTTCCGCTTCCGCTTTACCGCTTGGGTGTTGCAGATAATAGAGGGTCCCGCCGTTGGCGACGGCCGAGACCAGCGCTGCCAATTGCAAAGGAGTCAACGAGATGCCAGATCCGAAGCTGGTCATCATTCCCATTCCGCCATCCTTCGGAGGCGCTTCGGGAAGCAGGCCCGGTTCTTCACCTATGATGTTGAGACCTGCTTTTTCGCCCAGACCGAACAGGCGCGCATAGTAGCTGACGCGCTCGAAGCCAAGCTTGATTCCGACATTAGCGAAATAGGGGTTGTTCGAGTGGGCGATGGCCGTCGTCAGATTCATGCTCGTTCGCCCGTAAAGGCGCATCGCGGTGTTCCGATCGATGATGCCTTCCTCCAAACCGGCCAGGGCAGCGACGATCTTGATGGTGGAACAGGGTTGGAAGCCATTTTCCAACGCAAGCTTCTGGTTTACCATCGATAGTATCCGACCGGAATTCGGATCGGCTACGACGACAGTACCGTTATAAGGACCGAGTGCATCCACCGCAGCGCGGCGAACGAGCAAATCCTCTCCGTCGATCGTGTCTCCGGCGGTATTATCAGGAATGAAGGTGGGCGATGTCCAATGGCCCGACGCAATGGGGTGCTTCTTGCGTTTGCCCAGCGTCTTCGCCGCGTTTGGCGGTTTGGTGACCGGGCTGGCCACGGCCGGCTTTTTCTTTTTCTTCCCCAGCGCAGTCGTCGAGGCCGCTTCCTGGACGGCGAACGACGACACGACAGCAAGGGCAGACACACAAATAATAGCTATTAGTCGGGTGACAGGTATTATGCGCACAGTGTTCCCACCATTATAATTCAAAACCCAAGTAACATTTTTAACACACTTTGTTTCAGGTTGTACCGGCTATTTGTTAGATCGGCGGGATTCGTCGCCTTCTTTACGACGTAGAATATGGGCCCATCGGGTACTGGTACCCAGGGGACGGATGGGCTACCCTATCTCCAGGCGAACTTTCCATATCACGCTGGAGGCACGACCTCGGCAGTATGGAAAGCCGGACAGGCCACGCGCTCCGCTTAGCCGCTTCCCATTTACGCAATGCCTTGGGCGGGAATGAGTCTTCTTACGAAGCCGCTCATCCAAAATAACAATGAGCGAAGTGCGCCGTTTCGTCTACCAGCCGGGAGGCATCCTGCGCCACTATGTACGGGAAATCCTGTGGGTCGCCTCGGAGCGTCGCCGAGCACAGGTTCTCCTTCCGGAGACCACGCTCACGCTCGTGTTGCGGCAGTCCGGCTCAGCATTGCTGCATAACGAGCTTCTTCCCGGCGCGATTGTCTCGGGCCTCCAACAACGAACCCGCATGGTTGAGCACGCGGCGGGCTCCTCGCTGGTGATCGTGCGGTTTACTGAGGTTGGGTCCCCGGCCATACTCCACGACCGCGCGGACGTTCTCTACAACCGGACCGTACCGCTCGACGCCGTCCTGCCCCGGCAAGAGATCGACCGCATCCAAAACATCCTCGCCGATAATCGCGAGATACAGCAGCAGGTCCTCGCACTGGAACGCTTTCTTACCGGTCAGATTCGTGCGCGGAAGGAGACCTCTCCGCAGATCGAGGCGGCCGCCTGGATGATCCGTAACTCCGAAGGCCGGTCTCCTATTGCAGCGATTGCGCGCCACGCCGCAATGAGCCAAAGCGCACTGGAGAGACACTTCCGCGCCACGGTGGGAGCGAGTCCCAAGAGCCTCTCCCGCCTGGCCCGTTTGCAAAATGTCTGCCGGCTGTGGGACGCCGGAAAGAATCTCACGGAGATTGCGCATGAGGCCGGTTACTCCGATCAACCGCACCTGGTACGCGATTTTCGGCTCTTCACCGGTACGCCTCCGGAGGAGTTTTTTCGGAGCGCTTCCCCTCGCAATCTGCCGACTTTTTACAAGTAGCAGCCGCTGCGTGTTCGTTACATTCGAGACATGAATATCATCTTCGCAGTGACCGGACTTCCCGGCGCATCCCCCGTCAGACCGCCAGCCCAAAGGAGAAACTTATGAAACATTACGCCCTGATCTTCCGTTCCACGCGCATGCTCACTGCCGAAGAAGTGAAGCAGCGTCACGTTGAGATCTCGTCCTGGGTCGAACGGGTCACGGACATGGGCATAACGCTCGATCCGCGGAATTTCACAGAGGTAGCAGCGAACCTCTCCGCGCAACAAATCGAGATTGTCTCGCGCGAGGGATCAAGCGACCCGACGCTCGGCACAATCGTTTTCTTTGACTCTCCAAGCGCCGCCCAAGCTGTGGAGATCGCGCGCATGCACCCGAGTTTGCGCTATGGCGTCACTGTCGAGGTACGCGAGTGGACCTCCCCTCGGGAGACTGCCGCCAAGCAATAACGTTCCTTTGACGCCGACGGGATGGCATCGGCGTGGTGAAGACGCACGGGGAGCTCGGATGCATGTATATTCATACAATCGAGTTCCCTATGCATACTTGGACGGCCGAGGCACCTAAATCGAAAGCTGCGCTTTCAGCAGTGGATTTTCGATTCAATCGCAATCCAGTGCGCCGAGTGTCCGCATGACGGGCCGATGGCGTTACGCCGCCGCTGCGGTATTCATGCAGGTTCTCCTGGGCGTCATTTATTCCTGGTCGATTTTTCGCGGTCCTCTGGCTCAACTGCACGGCTGGTCGAAGGCGCAGACGATCGCGCCGTATCGTTACTCGCTGCTCGCGTTCGCGGCGGGCATGGTCCTCGCCGGATTGTGGCAGGACCGTAAAGGTCCGCGAATTGTGGCCAGCGTTGGTGGACTGCTGTTAGGAACCGGCTGCTTGCTGGCAAGCTTCATCGGCGATACTGTGCCCGGGCTCGTGTTCGCATACGGAATTGTCGCGGGCTTTGGCGTAGGCTTCGCTTATGTGACGCCCATCGCAACCTGTATCAAGTGGTATCCCGATAAACGGGGCATGATAGTCGGTCTGGCAGTGATGGGCTTCGGACTCGGGCCTCTATTGTTCGGGCCCTTGCTGGAAGCGCTCATTGGATCGGACCCCGCCCAATTTTCCGTCACTCTGCCACGAACATTTCTCATTTTGACCGGCGTATTCTACGTCGGTGTGATCGGAGCGGCGCAGTTATATCGCGTTCCTCCGGTGGGCTGGAAACCGCCGAATTGGACAGCGTCCACCGCCGCCCACGCCGGAGCAATCGAAGCCGGGCCGCGCGAAATTTTGGCGACGTGGCAGTTCTACGCGCTTTGGATTGTCTACTTCCTGGGCACTTCCGTAGGACTCACCGCCATCGGAGAAGCGACTCCGTTGCTAAAGGAAATGGCCGCTGCCACCGCAATCATGTCGGCGGGAGCCGCCCTCGGAGTGATGAGTATTTTTAACGGTCTCGGAAGACTTGGATGGGGCACCGTTTCCGACAAGCTCGGGCGTAAAGCTGCAATCATCGGGCCGTGCGTAGTCTCGGCCGTGGCGTGTGTCGCTTTTCTTCGCCCGGCAACGGGGTTCAACGATCTCCTCATCGGTCTGTGTCTGGTGGCCTTCAGCTATGGAGGATTTCTAGGAGTAATGCCGTCGTTCACGGCAGATTATTTCGGCGCCAAAAATGTCGGAGCAAACTACGGAATGCTGGTCTCCGCCTGGGGACTCTGCGGCTTTTTCGTGCCCGGATATTTCGCCGGAATCATGGACAAGGCGAAAGCCGCGGGCAATCTCGCCGTAGGATATCAGGAAGTCTACTGGACCCTCGCCGCGTTGGCGACCGTGGGAGCCGTGGTCGCGGCCACGCTACGGCCGCCGAGGGCTCGAGCCACCAGCGGCGATCAGTTGACGGATCTGCGCGACAGCGTCGTCCGTCTTTAGATTGATGAATACCTGGCCATGCTCCGGCGAGGCCTGCGTAGGATCTCCGTTCACGCCATTCTTCCCATCGCCCTTGACGAGTTTGTCCTTCCGAATCCAACGGTGTTCCTTGTCGATGTACATCAGCTGCGACGTGTCGTGTGCCCCCGCATGCTCGTCGACCGTCAGCTTGCGCTCGATAAGATACTTCGCCGCCTGGTCTTTCTCTTTGAAATACAAGTCCGGGATGTAGTAGACGTGCGCGCCCTTCGGAGCCCACTGAGCATTCAGGCGCGCGGCTACTTCCTTCAACTCGGTCTGTGCTTCTCCTCCGTGATCGCTCATGAGAACTACGTTCTTGAATCCGGCGGAGATCGCGCTCACCGCGACGTCATGAGCAATCAATCCGAACGCCTGCGGAGAGACCGTGATGGTGCCCGGAAATTTCATATGCCCGGTCTTGCGGATGGGATCGCCGGTGGGCGCAAACGGCATCGTCGGATAAACGAGAGCATTCCCTAACTTATCGGCGATTCGTTGGGCCACGTAGCGCGCAATGAAAACATGCTTTCCTAACGCCATCCCCGGACCATTCTGCTCGATGCTTCCGGAGTAGTAGATCGCCGTAGTTTTTCCGGAAGCAATCGCGTCCTGCAGCTCCGGCCAAGTGAAATCTTCCAGCAGGACTGACTTCGGCTGCGCGTGAAGAACGGCAGCGGCGAGTAACAACAGGACTGTGCGCAAGATACCGCTATTCTAATCGAGCCGCGCCGCAGATCAATGCTATCCTGCCAGTGATTTGGAATATCTCAACACGGAGTTTTTATTCAGCGCGCTATCCATCGTTCTCATCGACATTCTGCTCGGGGGCGATAACGCTCTCGTGATTGCGATGGCGGTGAAATCTCTACCGCCAAAGGAACGTAAGATCGGGATTCTGGCGGGCGCCGGCTCAGCTGTCGTACTTCGAATTATCTTTACGTTTTTCGCCGCGCGGCTGCTCGAGATCCACTACGTCAAATTTGCCGGCGGCTTGCTAATCCTATGGATCGCCGTGAAGCTTCTCACCGATGATTCGGAGGACCATGCGGCGGGAAGCGGCGCCAAGACGCTTTGGCGAGCCATGTGGCTCATCCTCGTCGCCGATCTTACGATGTCGATCGATAACATTCTGGCGGTCGCCGCGGCGTCCAAGGGCAGCGTTGCGCTACTCATCTTCGGACTCGGGTTGAGCATTCCATTCGTCGTTTTCACCAGCGGCCTTCTCGCCCGGCTCCTGGACCGCTTTCCGATCCTGATATACATCGGCTCGGCGATTCTCGGCCGCGTCGGCGGCGACATGATGATTACCGATCCGTGGGTTCACAAGCAACTGCAGCCGTCGCAAGCGATGGAAATCGGTGTTCAGGTATTCTTCGCCGTGGCAGTGTTGATCGTTGGGAAGCTCTTGGCGCGGCGCAAGCCCTTATAGTTTTCCCAGCCAAGCCTCGAATGCTTCCAGAACATCCTTGCCGCGATACACCACCGTGCGTACCTGCGGCTGAAGCGGCGGTTGCGGGTGGTATTCAAAGGTTAGCTCGACTGGTCCAGCGATCTTCCACGGCTTGTATTCATGAACCTTGGCAACTGCCTTTTGTGCGGCTATCTGAATCTGCAGCTTCGCCTCGGCATGCGAAAGGCTTAGCGTGGAATTTTTCCCAGCCATTTCTTTCACCGCGACGGTCATCGCGTTCGGCTGAAGATCCACCATTTCCGCGCATGCCGTTTTATCTCCGGACAACATGATTACCGGGATGTCGAAATACCCGGCAATCGCCGCCAATTGACCAAGTTCCCCGACTTCTTTTCCGTTGAGCGTAATGCGCTTGACGTTGAAGCTCTGCGAGTGAGCCAGCACGCAGTTCTTCGGTCCTGCCATCGGGTG
>Ga0207695_10004213_pt1 | contig 19763 bp, 19 predicted proteins | sample KBSC54metaG_FD_184354 | JGI IMG/M metagenome (GOLD analysis project Ga0207695, IMG submission 184354) | Corn rhizosphere microbial communities from Kellogg Biological Station, Michigan, USA - KBS C5-4 metaG (SPAdes) (version 2) | ecosystem: Host-associated > Plants > Roots > Rhizosphere > Soil... | reverse complement strand
CGGCGTGGCAAGCACCGCGGCCTTCACGGTCACGCCGCCGGGGACGGTTACGCAGAATCAACCAGTCTCCCTCTCGGTGGCCGTGAATGGTAGTTTGGTCGGGGCGCCTACCGGCACCGTTACTTTCAGCTCGCCTTATGGCAGCACAAGCGTCACGGCGACGGCAGGCAACACGGTCACGGGGACGCTGACGTTAAGCGGGTTCCCGAATACGGGTGTCGTCACCGTGCCGGTTCAAGTCGTGCAGGGCAGCACTACCGTCGGACGTATTGTGGTCACGATGACTGTGACGCCTTGATGGTATAGCGGAACGAGCTTTCGTCGGGCCTGCGAGATTTCATCGAAGGCGGAAGTGAGGAAACGCCGCTCGCAGGTGGCGTTTCCGACCCAATGGCGGACGTTGGCGACTGGCAGCTCTGAGTCAACATCTACATCATTTACTACTACCCTTGATAACGCGCCCTAATCGTAAATCGCCAAGGTTCTTTCGTCATGGCACATCCGGTTGCCGTGCGGAAAAACTCATTAATGCACTGATCGCACGCGTGTCATGGCATCGAGCAAAGCGGCGATGGATGGCGGGCGGGTCAGGTACTCGTCATTCAGTCTAGTGACCTCATGAGCGAACATGGAGGCGATGATGCTCATAGGCAGGTCAATTGGCCGAGATATCCCTCGAAAGTTCCATTTTTCAACGACCGCGCGACGTGAAAGGCTACCCACAGCGTCAGCAAACACCTTTTCCAAGCGTCCCGATAAGACTCCCCCGCTCTGAACGGTTCTGGTCACTGATCGAATCGTCAACTGAATCAGATGCATAACTTGGCTGGCGCTGAAGGTCTTCAAAGCTTCCCGAAGATTCCCGATGCCGGCTTGCACCCAGTGAGGGTTGTACCCCGCCTTTGCGAGCGCCCAACCGCCATACTGCGCAACCTCGGCTAGAGCCAAGTCTTCCCAGATATCGAGAAGCGCCTCCAAAACGCCTTCGGAGGGTTCTATATCCCTCAGCACCTCGCGGGCCATTACTGTGCGATTTCGGCACTCACCCGGGAGCCACCGTATCCGCCAAGCTAAGGTTTGCAGGCCACTCTCAATCCAGTTCTTCGCAGTAAGCCAATCGTCCGCATTGGCGACGGACAACTCGGGTTCGATTACCCCAAGGGCCTGTAAGGAAAGCAAAATTCGTTGCGAAAAGCACTCATGAGGCGACAAAGGCTCTTTCAGCAACTCCAGTGGCAGCAATCGAGTCAGCGAACTGTCCGCGGCAACGCGAACGGCTGCAGCAAAGTACAGGGTAGCCGTCAGATCGTTCGAATCCACAGTGCACCTATTGAGAGAAAGGGACGAGGCGCTAGCCAGCCCAGGTTGCCTCGTTGGGTGTACATACTAAGGAAGTCTTAGTAGGCACGCAAACCTTCTCCGACGAACCTGATCGCGCCCATTTCTTACGCGGTCTTTACATGACGGTTCGGCGCAATCAAGGGCCTGCCATTGCCAAGCGCCTCCGCGAGGTGAGACTCGCGTTAGGCCTGTCCCAGCGCGAGCTTGGCGTACAAGCCGGAATGGATCCGTCTGTCGCGTCACCTCGGATCAACCAATATGAGCGTGGCAAGCACCTGCCAGACCCACTTACGCTAGAGCGACTGGGACGCGTGCTCAACTGCCCCTTGCCTTTCTTCTACGCGGCAGACGATGCCATGGCCACGGTCATTTTGGGCGTTCACTTGGCTTCGGGCGCACAGCGCGAACAACTACTTCGACTGGCTACGAAGATTGTAAATCCATAGTTGAGTTGCGTCGCCACGCAAGGCATGACACGGCGCAAAACTTACCGGCACGACGGCAGTAGCGGCTATGTGACGTCCGCCCCTGCGTTCGTGATGTTCGAATCCCGAAGCCGCAATCGAAATTCTTGCCAATCGGAAACTTGCCGATGATAGGTCAGACGCGCCGGAGAAAAGGACCGTATCATCGCGGCACCCTCGTCACAATGGACAACGGTGAAGACCTCCGGGTCGCACAACGCGACGTCGTGAGTTGCGCTAACTGACGCAAACCCAGCCATCGTGTCTGGCCCTTCTGGAAGCCACGCATCGTTCTCGGTGCTCCGCCATGCATCCAGATAGTCTCGCGTCCTCCTGTCTCCACGGTTGATGAAGTCAAGCATCAACATGACCCCCACTACGCTTGCATAGAAGCTACTTAAGAACGCTACGGGTAACTTCGACAGCGCGTCGCGGCAATAGCGCTCGATCGGCGCCTTGTCACGACACTTCTGCATGTCGCAGACATACTGACGTACTCGTTCTCGCCACAAGTAGTGACCTTGTCCGATCGGACATAACAACGGATCGTGGCGCAACCACGAATTGCAATACATCCGGTGTACGGATAGGAGGTGATCTGCAGCGTAAATGCAGTCGCTGTGGCCCCTGGCCAAGCGCTCTACCTCCGTGCGCACCGAGACGACCACGCGATCAATGTGTTTACGTAGTTCTATCCTGCTAATGGAATCGTGTTTTCGTTTGCGTCCAGCCAAAGCGACCGCATCCGGCCTCGGGGTAATAATGAGTCCGGCGGGCTCCGGACAAAGCAAGGGCCCAAACACGGGAAGCGGCGAAATCTGGTGTAGAGCCCACAGATATGCCTCTGCGTTAGTAATGGTGAGAACTTGCTCTTTCCCCGCTACTCGAAAGAGCGGCACACAGTTCGCGCCAGTCCAATCGAGATGTATATGCTCCAAAGAGCGCAGGTGTGTGACGAGCGCACCAATCGTACGTTCTTCGGCCTGCCGCCACGCTTCTGGAAAATAGTACAACTCGTCACCTTCGAGCAGGTGTGCATGGCATTGGGCACATTGGAACGGCGCCACATATGAGCGCAGTCCGAAATCACCAAACGAGTGGTCGCACGTTGGGCACGTCGAGATTAACGGCACCCCGTGCATGGGACATCCAACAAGTCCCGCGATCTGATGCACGATGCTGTGGTAGCCACGCCGGATGCATAGTGGACACACACGCAAGCGATTCGACATGAAATACGGTGCGAGTCGTCCTAAGAGCAATGATCCTGTGCGCAAATAGAGAGCGCGGGACACGTCAGCCAAATCGCGGGTGGGGACATGGGCGCTGATATCTGTGGAGTTACAGCGTTCCTTGAGCCAGTCGCCGTGCACGAATGTACGGGCCCCACTATCCGGATCTTGGAGAGCGTGCCTGAAGCCGACTGCCGTGAAGAGTTCCGTCGAGTCGGTTTTATTGAGCCAGGCGAGCTTCTGCGTGAGTCCCCAGGCTGACTCAAACGCGCCCCCAAAGGCGTCGTGCCAGGCGATCATTTCTTTCCCCGCCCTGCAGAGGGCTTAACCCGCACGAACGGCTGATCGACGTAGCCAGCTGCCTTAATCGCTGCAGTCCACATCGCCTTGTCCACGCCGAAAGTGGCACGGTCATCCTCCTTCGTTTCCTGTGCGAGCTCCGCAAGCACCAGAGCGACCCACCGCATGCAGATACCCTGGTTACAATGTGTATTGGGTGAGGCTTTGACGAATGCATCCCACGCCGTCTTGGCCTGCGGCGCGAGCCGAAAACCGTGGGCGAACGCCAGCGGCCACAGAAAATGCGTGTAGGAGCAGCCACTGCCCGTCGGGAATTCGGAGTTCTGATCGCAAGCCGCGAATGTCACTGACAGATCCTCCGCGTTGCGAATATTCTCGAATTCGTACAGCTCGCTTGTGTAGCGCACATCCAGATCCGAACGTGCGTTCGTCATCAGCGTATCGCGTAACGTGAGAAGCTCCTGTTGGCCGAACAACACCACCGTGACACGACAATCGCGACGGACCAACCAGTTGATGATGGTTTTGAGCCAGCACAACTCCAACTCGTTGATCTCCTGTGCCTCGTCGATGATGAAGAACAAATGTCCGCGCGGGGCAGCGTACGCATACAACGCCCGCAGGGTCTGGTCTCGCTTGCCCGAGAGCGAGCGTTGCAGCTTCGCTTCATAGTTCATTGTCGAAAGAATGTCTTCGAGGAATGCTCCTTCCGCGCACACCGCTTTTTTCTTGGCTTCGTAAACGAATACGCCGCACCCCGAATACTGATGAATCAACACCTGTTCGAGTGAGCGCACGCAGGAGGTCTTTCCAGACATCGGATGCGCCCAGAAGGCGCACGAGCCACGCTGCAACCGCGCCGTGTGGCACACAATCGCCACCGTCGAAACGACAGCAGGTGTCGGCAAAACAGCGCGCGCCGCAATGATCGGATGTTCGTCCCAGAGATTCTTGCGCAACAGAAGATAGGAAACCGTTTTTTCGTCGGAACCGTCGGCCATGCTCGTCTCCTAGTTGATCGCCACAATTGAAATGCGCTGCGTGGCAGCACGCTTAGCACCATCGGACGTTGGCGGAGTGACGTGGGAAATCGGCTCTGCTGGGGTAAGCTCCACCGTCGGGATATCGACGGCGTTCTGTCGCATCTCCTCAGCAAGCTGCGAGGCTTCTTCGGTGACCTTCGGGCGGCGATCGTTACGGTTCTTGTTCACGGCAGCATTGGCGAGCGCCTTCAGCCATGCGACCACCGGGTTCTCGCCACGCTGGAGGACGAGCTCGCCGGAGCGAACGAGCGCGTTGATCTGGCGCCGCGCTTCCCGCGAGTGTGGGCTTTCGGCCCACCGGCCCATCGCCTCCACCGTGCCGAGCGGCGTGCCGTCGGCGAGGAACGCGTCGAACCGCTGGAGGTTCGATTCGTCGATGTGCTTGAGGATAGGCTCGCCGATTAGATCCCAGCGGTTGGCCAGCGTCGGGTTGGTGTAGCTCACCTCGTCGAGCGCAATGTACGGCCTCACCCCCGTCTCCCGGCGACCGGCGACGCGCCCGCGTTCGATCGCCAGATGCAGCGGTACATCTTCGGGCATCGGTTTGGGCAACTGCGGCGGCAAGAACGAGGCATCGGCTGTAACCTCGCGCAAATAGTCGAGACCGCCGATCCCGAAGTTCGTCTTACCCTGCTTGGCGTTGTAACTAGCGATCACCAACTCGATGAGATCGAGTATCGCGTCCATCGACATGCGGTGCTTCTTAGCCGCACTCTCGGCGTTTTTGCGCAGCGAGTCCTGGGCATTCGAACCGGTCGTCGACGGGATGCGATGAAAGCCTGCCCGCGACAACTCATTGAACACCAGTTCCGCGATCGGGCGGCGTTCGAACCGGCGCACCGAGCCGAAATTGGCGGCGCACCCCACGGCTGAACGGACGCGGCCCAATATCTCGTGCGCGTAGTGCGCGAGCGCATTGTCCACCAACAGCAAACTCCATCCGCAGCGTTCGCATGCCGGAATGGACCCGGAGGGAAACCCACTGCCCTCGGGATACGTGAGGCCTTCCAGCGAAAACGTACGCAGCGCCGTCGGTCCCACCGCACGCGCGATCGCCAGGGTTACATCGTGAGCCTTGGCTTCACGGCGGAAAATGACTGTGTACCCGAGCACCACCCCTGAAACGCGGTCGACCAAGAGAATGATCGTGACGCGCCGGATCGGACACCACCGTGTTCCTTTCGAGGTGGGGATGCCGATCGTTCCGATGAAATGGGCTTTGTGCTCGTCGAGTTCCACCACATCGTAGGGCCGCGTTGCCCTCAACCGAGAACGGATTCCGCGGCCGGTCTTGGACTTCGCCTTCGCCCTTTCGCCGAACTGCTGCTCGACAATCTCGTCGTAATGAAGATCCCAGAACGAGCGCACGTAGGCTGCGATCGCACCCGCGCCCAGTCGTTCCGTGCAGAAGGGCCACTGATGAGGCAGCACCGGTATACCTTCGCAGAGGGTCAAGAAATACCGGTGAGCGGCGTGCAGGCGGACTCGCGACTCTGGTACCGAGTCCGCTCGCTTGGCGGTCAGCAAATACTGATCCAACATTTCCTGAATCTGTGGTTGCCGGTTGAAAAGTGCGCCTAACGCGCCCGCGTAGCCACCGCGCGTGATGGCTTCCATCGCACAGACCGGACTGTGTCGAGAATATTCAACGGTATGACAATACGGCTCGAGCGCCCGCCACCCGTACGGTTTGCCATCGCCCGCCAGTGCCACACATCGGTTTAGTGCCCGCAGAAGCTGTTCATAAGTGACCTTGTACCTCGCCAACGCCTCCTTCATTGGCTCCCAGCCCAGGTACTTCTGAATCAACTCTTTCAAGCGGGTGTACCGCAGAGATTGCTCGTCCGACCAGTCTGTGAGATCAACACGGACCCAATTGCGGCAGTCGGCGAGCTCCTGAGGTACGGTTTTGCGTGTGAAGCGCCCGGTGCTCATGCCGCGTGCTCGCGTGCGATGCGAGTGCTCCGGCTCCACGGCTTATGATCCATGTCGCTCGACAACGCACGCTTACGCACTAAGCGTACGGTTGCGGCAACCAATAACGCAGGATCCTGTACTAGCGCCTGGCACAAATCACCGATCGTAGTCGCGCCGCCAGGCCCCACGTGGGTGAGGATCTCGAATTCGAGGAGTTCGAGTGGACGGTGGCGGCACCGGTTAAGCGCAGCGAGCGCCCTCTGCCAGTTCTGGACGCGCTGCCGGTGTGCGTCGAGCTCACGCGTCGTCACTACGACATGGCGAGCACCCAGGCGTTGAGCCGCGAGCGTGGTAGACGACGTTTCTTCAGAAACGTCGCCCGCCGCTGTGCGCCGCACATTCCGGCACTCACGATGACCGTCTTGAAAATCGACCACGGCATCAAACTGCACGGATTGGTCTGCGACCTCGACCGGCTGGGGATCGTAGACTACGTTAGCCACCTCGGGATCGCCTTCGGTGGCAAAAAAATGCTCCATGCGAAGATCGCCGACGACCACAACGTCCTTGCCAGTCAAAGGCTCTTTTAAAAGCCATATATTTGCAGTTTTTCGCCCTCGGCGCCCCACCGTCTCCATCAATGCATCACGCCGCGATTGAGCCAGCGACTGACCGTTTCGTTTAGACATGGTGCTCCTCCAAATTGGAGGAGGCGCTCACCAAAAAGCGAGGACTTTCTTGGGCAAAAATGTGCCCATTGACAACGCTCACGCGTCGTCGTAATTTTTCTACTGGAAGCTCGGCCAAGAGATTTCCAATAGACTCGGGCGGTCTCACTAGGGCCGCCCGATTCGCTTTTATGCTAGCGCGCCTCCGGTTTCGTTTTCGATCGCGTTGTGGTTGCGTACAACGCCCCTCATCCCATTTCGCCCCCTGCCCGAAACGACGGGCAGGTTTGGTCGCGAATAGGCAGTTGCGCGTTCTACATCGTCTTGGTCAAAACTGCGATAGATGGATTGTGTGGATAATCCATCGTAGGTGGTTTGGACCCTTATTTACGAGCCTGAATGAAGAATCAGCTCGTACATATTGATGTATAAAGAGAAAGTTCCGCATTGCACCTACACCTATGGCGCATCCGGCGATCCCGACTACCCTTCGCGAAGCCCCTAGGCTATGGGTCTGCCGGTTACTGCGCCTTTGCGGAAGCTTCAAGCTACTCAACCGACAGCTGTCCCAGCGCCCTGTGAAAGGTTGCGATTTCCAACTCGGAGTGTGGCCCCCGCCAGGGGAGCTGGATTGGGCTCCTAAGATTTTTGAGCGCATCCTAAAGCAGGGTACGGACCCAGATACCCGGACATTCCGCGAACCTCATGACGATGCGGCGGGCAAACATTTCAACTTGTTCACTCGAGTCGCCACTCATATCCCGACATCACCGGACTGGCTGTTTAAGGCGCTGGGACCGTACTTTGACAAACAGCTTCCCGAGGTCGACTACGCCAATCTGTTGATTGATCGTTGCCTTCACCGCCTCCATTTGCGCCGCCTTGGGCCCGACGCGGCTGCTTTTGCCCAGCGATACCAACCGCAACAGTTGGAAAAAGTAGGCCGTTCAGTCTTGGCAGCATTGTCGAAGAGGCCAGATCCAATACATCTCGTGCTCTTGCTAGCTCTGTGTCATGAGCGGCAATGGCATCAGCCCAACTCGGACGAAGCACGCGAGATCGGTGATGCTTTCCGTCGGGCGTCGATGATATTCCTCGAACGCGCGGAATTTCGGGCTCCGGAGGTTGTTCATCTGGCCGGGCATATGCATAGGTTCTTCACGGAACCCTTAGCGAAAATCAGACGGCAAGGCCATCGGTCACCACGCCCGCTGGATCCAAAATGGTCGTCCATGAATGTTCCGAACTTGATCATCGGCAATCCGTTCCAAGGTGCCGATGATCTTGACCTTACCGTAGGCCTTTGGGCTGTCGATCCATCTGAGGTCTTCGACAATCCAAACCGAAACCCACCAAAACAGGAACAGCTCGCAGGCCTTGATCGATTTTTCTCCGAAGCGGCCACGACCACGGAAAAGTGGGCCGACTACGACACGGAGGAGCCTGAAGCACATCAACGGGCACGCCGCTGCTATCTCAGAGCTCGACAACGTCTTGCCGCACCGCTTTCCATCAAAGACGTCAAATACCCAATGCCCAGCAGGGTCTATGCGCAGACAACTTATCCCACCAACAGGCCTTAACCCCAGAGATCTTCGACAGTCTCCGAGAATTCTCACATTTTCAGTGACGCTCCGACAAAACTCACGAAATGTCCGGAACGCGCGTGAAGGTAAGGTTGTGATTTTCACAACCAGCCCTGCCGGAAAACAATGAGTTAGGAGTAAATCCCACTCACAGTTTTACTTCACGCAAGTTCAGCGAAGCGAACGGTGTCTGCCAACAAAGAATGACCCGTGTGGCGTACCACAACAGCCCTTTTCCGCTCCAACAATTGCCCTGAAGTCGAATTGGGTCCGACAAATTGCCCTGCAATTGACCAGCCGCCGACAAAACACCCGGTAGTCGATTCCTGTTGACAAACAATATGCCCCGGGATTTGCGCCGTACCGGCGAAGAGACGTACATATATAGGTTGGAGCACAGCAAGACGCAGCAGGCTGGTGTGACGGCCAACTCGACGCCCGACAAGCCGATTATTGGGCGCAGCGCGCGGGCGCTGACCGAGTGGTTGGAGGCCGCCGGCGTGGTCGAAGGGGCGATGTTTCGGCGGATTTGGAAGAACCGAGTCGGGCCGGCGCTCTCCCCTGCTTCCGTGGGGCAGATTGTGCAGCGGCGTGCGCGGATGGCGGGGTTAGAGGGGAATTTTGGGGGGCATAGCCTGCGCTCGGGGTTTGTCACTGAGGCCGGCAAGCAGGGGGTGCCGTTGCCGGCGGTGATGGCGATGACCGGACATCGGTCGGTGGCGAGTGTGGTTGGGTATTTTCAAGCCGGGCAGGCGGAAGACAACCCTGCTGCGCGGTTGCTTAGGTAGGCACTGGTTCGGATTGACTTGTATTGCTCTTGTCAATACAATAGCAACGTGGTACCCGCAATTTCAACCGCGACAGTAGGCAGACAAAAGGGAGACAGCTATGCGAACAAGCCTGGTTCGATTTGGGAGATCCAATTGTGGAAAACTTTATCGTAAGCAAGAGCATTGAGCAGAAACTGGCGTCCAAGCATGAATTGACAATTGCTGAAGTGCGCCAAGCTTTCGTAAACCGCGTCGGTGGATTTCTGGAAGATCCGCGAGAGCAGCACCGCACAGATCCGCCTAGTCAATGGTTTATAGGCATCACTAATCACGGTCGTGCAATCAAAGTCGTCTTCGTTCAGAGAGATGGGAAAATCTTTCTCAAGACTGCGTATGATGCTAGTGAGACCGAAATCCGGATCTACGAGCGTCATGGCATGTAGATTCATGTACACGTATGCCTAGCTGGTATACGTGTATAACTTTTTAAACAACTCGAAATTCTGGAGGAATGCAATGGCCCCTACCGAAAAACGCGATGTTGGCTTTTCGGCGGAGGACTGGGAAAACGGTAAGCTTGGGTCAGATGACAAGCACGTTCGTCGGTCAACCGCAGAGGCCGAGAAAAGTGTCGACGAAGCACTTGGGCTGCAGATGGTTTCACTGCGTCTGCAAAAACAACTTGTCGAACAGTTGAAGTTCATTGCGATGTATCGCGGCATTGGCTATCAACCACTCGTTCGCGACCTGTTGAATCGTTTCGTGCGCTCCGAATTGATCGATATCGCACATGAAATGAAGAAGTCAGCGGAAGCACGCGTCAATCAAATTAGCGGAGCTGGCGCAGGTGATGCCGGGCCAGCCGCGCAGTTTGTGGAAGAAACGCGTAAAAGAAAGCACGCTTGAACTCGATTTAGCATTTGGCGAGGGCTCGCAACGAGCCCTCTTCATTTTCAGCAACTACAACTGTGATCGCCCGAATTATCCCTAGGACTTCGCCATGAATAGCGAGCACGTCGATAAATCTATCAAGACGGTCAACATATTCGTGAACACGGTCGAGCATCCTGTACCGCACGAGAAGATTTCCTATGCGGCGCTAGTTGCGATGGCTTTCCCCGGTGCTACTGGATCGAACTACATCGTCAAATATTACAAGGGCAATTCCGACAACCTGACTGGCACTCTGCCTCCCGGTGGAGAGGTGATGGTGAAAGATGGCATGGACTTCCGAATTACAGGCACTGGCGAATCGTAATCCGTTCATCGACAAACTGGTCAAGCAGGGCTTTGACGTAGGGTTCATTAACGCGCACCTTGTCATTTTCGGCGTACCCTACTTGAACGCGTCTGGCGAATTGAAGTATCTCGATATGATCTCTCCACTTGATCTACGCGAGGAATACTTGGTCGACCGTCCATCGGACCATAAGGTCTACTTTGCGGGCGAGATGCCCTGCAATGTCGATGGGAAAAAGATCAGCGCAGGATTTGCTGAGGAAGCGCGCACGGTTTCGGATCATATTGCTGGTACCTACATGCTTTCCAGCAAGCCGGAAGGTATGCGGCAGTACGACTCGATTGAGGAGAAGATCAACCAATACCTTGCTCTGATTTCTTCTCCGGCGACCCATAAGTTTCCTGAGGCCACGCCGAGACGAGCTCTGACGAAATACCTCGAGGCGCCCGTGAGCCCGCTGAAGTTTCCCGACACGCTGTCTGCCCGTGAAGGCATCGTGGAGTTGTCCTACAAGCTGCGCGGGCGAAAGGTGGCCATCATTGGATGCGGCGGCACTGGCTCTTACGTGCTGGACTACGTCGCCAAGACCCACCTGGAAGAGATCCATTTGTTCGACGATGACATCGTCCATGTGCATACGCTCTTCCGAATGCCGGGCACCTACAGTCGAAAGCACCTAGGAACTCCAAAAGTCGAAGCCTTGGTCTCGGCCTACAGCCACTTTCATGGCGGCATCAAGCCGCATGTTGAGCGTGTCGACGTGAACAATTTGGCTTGCCTGGCTGGGTTCGACTTCGTCTTCGTATGCGTCGATGATGGCCCGTCACGACAAGCAATTACTCTAGCCTGCCACAATGCTTCGGTTCCGTTCGTTGACGTTGGCATGGGGCTGAACAAGGGCGCGAGTGGTTTGTACGGCTTTGTCCGTACCGCGGGCGGCGAGCGCGGCGATTTCAATCGCCTCAACGGCACGCAGTACTTGCCCGCGCAAAACGCTCATGATGAGGAATATAGGAATCAGCCTCAGATTGCAGAACTCAATGCGCTTAACGCCGCGATGGCGGTGATTCGGTTCAAGCAGCACATGGGATTCTTTGATCGTCTGACCGATTCGCATGCCGCGGTATTCGACGTTGCTGGGATGGCGATGGATACAGCGGCATGATCGGTGGTGTATATCGCATCATCGACAGCGAAACGCTCCCGCCGCGGGTAGGACCATTTGAGTTCCACTACAGCCGACGCTTCGAAATGGCGGCTTTGGCGTGCGCGTGCGGGTGTGGTCACCGGATCATGCTGAATCTACTGGATCAGCACCAACTCTTTATAGAAGGCGGACTCCCCACCATTACACCTTCCATACTCGTGTCAGACGCCCCCTGCCTATCTCATTTCTTTATTCGGAGGGGACGGGTGGAGTGGGCCCAGCAATGGTCAAAGAAGACGGTCGACCGAGTCATGCAAGCTCAAGTGCGTCGTCATATCGAACAAGACAGGAAGCGCAAACCGAGACCTTCCTTCCTGCGCCGATGCGCAAATTGGTTCACTTCATGGTTCGACAGCTAGAGCGCCCTGTTTGGTGCTGAGTAATCGATCTTATTTGTCTTCGGCGGGACCGGGAGCTAACTAAGATGCAGTTTCGTGCAAAGCAAATCGCTCCGCCTAAGGAGTGGGGCACCTTCGAGGATCTGTGCCACGCGTTGTTCAAGCGAATATGGCGAGATCCACTTGCGCAGAAGAACGGTCGGAGAGGGCAAGCGCAGCGCGGCGTCGATGTTTTCGGTTCCCCCAATGGTGACCGCCGCCATTACTGGGGCATCCAGTGCAAGGGCAAGGACAGGAACTATGGCGGCAAGGTGGAATGGTCAGAGGTATTGGCGGAAATTGCGAAAGCAGAGATGTTTTCTCCCAAGCTGGAAAGGTGGATATTTGCGACCACCGCTCCGGTGAACGCCACCCTGCAGGAAACCGCTCGGAAGTTATCGGTCGAACGTAGCAGGAAGGGCCTGTTTAGCGTCGATGTGCTTGGATGGGAAGAACTCCAGGCCCTGATGGCCGGCGAGCCGGAAGTGATAACCGAATTCTATCCCGAGCATGCCGGCCATCTGCCGCTTGTGATCGAGGCGCTGCGTTCCCTACCTTCGCTGGAAGCAAGGCTCTCCAGCTTCGCTGAGAGGATTGATGCGAAGTTAGTTGAACCCTCATTTTCTTCCAACGTGAAATCAGAACCAGTCGCTCTATTGGGCGCTGTAGGATTGCGCTGGGTGGCCGTACTTTGCATCGTCGCTGTTCATGCGCTGTTGATAGGTGGCATCGCCGTGTTCGCTCTCTGGCCTGCGTACTTCGAACGGCTCGATTTATCGAAGTCGCTATTCATCGCGATCGTTACTACCTCTCCGTTCGCAGCTATCGGAGCAGGCCTCATCTACTTAGGCGCTATGGACAGGCGACCTATTGAACCCGAGGTTCGCTACTCCGTCACGTTTGCTACATGCACCGTTGCGCTCTGCCAGATCGCTGCACTTTGGCAGATGTTCCTATCTGGCACTAGGGAGCCGCGCACAATGATTTTTTGGGGGGTTGTTGGAGCCGCGCTGTGTACTCTTCCTGCCTGGGCGAAACGCCATGAGTATGAGGAAGATGAGCGAGACCGTCGTGAGGGTATTTGCGGCAAAAAATCATTCTTCCGAGGTAATCGAAAGGGCGGCTTGTAGTCTTGCAACGGGGATTTCCTACGAATTTATTTCGTATGAGTCCAGAGGCCCCTTCCCTACCCACAATAAGGTTGGCAAATCGCCCTTGCTCAACTTAGCCAATGACAGCAAGCGGCCAACTCCGGACCAAGCGATGCGAAGTTCACATGGGAAATAGCATGACATCGAAAGGACCGTATCCCGACATCCTCTTTCACTTTACCGACCGATCAGGTCTCCGCGGAGTAGTTGCTGATGGATTTCGCCTGTCGTACGCGAGGGAGCGAATCGAGGCCCGAAATCGAAAAAGAGAGTTTGCTGTTCCGATCGTTTCGTTTTGCGATTTGAGACTCTCCGAACTGCCATTCCATATGCGCAAATATGGTCGATTCGGAATCGGTATGCGGAAGTCGTGGGCAATGACAGCAGGATTGAACCCGGTCGCGTACGCCAACAAAGATGGCGAATTTATGAACGCGTTGTTCGGTGGATTGGAAGCTTACTACGAACAGGTAATGGGGCCTTATAGCACCCTGCCCGCTTCAGCGACTTCCGACTACATGAACCTTCTCAATACGCTGCGATACATCAAGAACTACGAGGGACCTCTTGTTCGAGGCACGAAGAAAGCTCGCCAGTATAGATTCGCTGACGAACGAGAGTGGCGCTACGTCTTGCAGCTGAATGCGCCTTCGGATCTATGGCCGTTTGTACCGATTGAGAAAATAGGCACGGTGGAGCAGAAACAGCAGTTCAACCAAATGCTACTCGGCAGAGAGCTGAATTTTCAGGCAAGTGATGTAGCCTACGTCATCGTCCCAAATGAGGCCAACATCGCACCTATCCGCAAACATATTAAGAGCCTCGCTGGGCGCTACGGCGCCGCCGGTGTGGAGCATATGAGCGCTCGCATTCTGACAGCCGCACAGATTGAGGCCGACATGTAGGGCGCCATTGCGACGGCTCTTCGATGGATTGGCTGCCCTTCCCTACCCGCGATAAGGTTCACTAATCACCCGCCCCTTACGGCCAGATGCTGCCCCTCGGTGACTCAGCTGACCAATCTGCTAGGAGTCATTCGCATAGAAGCGCCGCGCAAGTAGCCCTAGGAGCTGTTGGATGGAGGGAAGCCGGCGCAATTTATTTCGACTACACCTTGCCTGAAATCATCGCGAGACACCGTAGAGGGATTCAGCGTAAAAACTGGCAACGAGTTCGCAATTGGTCGGCAATCGCGCAGCGCTCCGCAAAAATCAGATCACTTTCTGCAATGTGGCGTATAGGCGTAACCATCTTACCCTTGCTAACCTAAGAATCGGGGAGATGCATCTCGACTGCTCAATCATTCAGGGGGAATAGGCATGGCGATTTATCGATTCGCTTTAGTGTTGACCCTGGCTTCCGCGTCCGGAACGACTCTGGCGCAGTGTCCATCGCCGGTGCCAAGCATATCGGCCTCCAATCCAATTTCGATACAGCCATCATGCGCTCGCCCGAAGTCGGGCGTTCCATACCTGGGATATGCCGTCTCGCAAATCCAAGGGCGCATCAACAATTACTTGCAGGTATCCCACGTCCCCGGCCTCTCGATCGCGGTGGTCCGTGGCGGCAAGGTTGTCTACAGCCAGGGCTTCGGCGTCGCAAACATGGACACGGGGGCCAGAGTCGACGCGGATACCGTTTTCCAATTGGCCTCGATCTCGAAGCCCATCGGTGCCACCGTCATCTCTACGCAAGTAAGCGCAAAGAAAGTTACGTGGGATACATCGATCGCGAGTTCACTGCCGTGGTTTGCTCTGGGCACATCCTCCAGCGGCAGCAGTTCGGATTGGGTTTCGCAGAACGTCTCCCTCGCAGACATGTACTCGCACCGCTCCGGATTGCCCGACCATGCCGGCGACGACTTGGAAGGGCTGGGCTATGACCGCAAGACGATCCTCCAACAACTCCGATACCTTCCACTCGAGCCGTTCCGCGCCTCGTACGCCTATACCAACTACGGGATCATGGCTGCCGCCGAAGCGGTCGCCCAGAAGGTGGGCGCACCGTGGGCGCAACTCTCCAATGCCGCGCTCTACCAACCTTTAGGCATGACGCGCACCACCTCTGATTTCACTACGTATATCGCCTATCCAAACCATGCGGTCGGCCACTCTCCGATCGACGACAACCTCGATGGTGCGTGGCGTGTCACGCCCGAACAGTACGACGGCGATCGCGCGGCGGCCGGTGGAGGCGTCTCGTCCAGCGCAAACGACATGGCGAAGTGGATGGTCATGCTCCTCGCCGGAGGCAAGGCGGCGGACGGCACGCAGCTCATCGACCCGGTTGTATTGCGCGACATCATGTCCGCGCACAACATCCTGCCGCTGCCGGGCGATGCGACGCTGGCAAGCAGCAATGCTTTCTACGGGTACGCGTTCAATACCGGACAAACAAGCGATGGAATGAAGCTCGCCTCGCACAATGGCGCACTCGGTCAGGGAGCCAGCACGAACTTTGAAATTGTTCCTGCCCTGGATCTCGGCATCGTTGTGCTGACCAACGGATTTCCGTTGGGCTTGCCGGAGACAGTAACGAGCGACTTCCTTGAATTGGCTCAGTTCGGCGAGGTGCGAACAGACGCATGGGACTTCTACCAGACAGCATTCCGAAACGCGATCAAGGCCGCGTTCGCATCCTCGTCGGTATCCGCCGACGCACCGCCCGCGAACGCCAAACCCGCACAGCCGCTGGCGAATTATGCCGGCACCTATCACAACGACTACTTCGGCGACGCCGTGGTCACCGTGGTGAACAGCGCACTGCAATTGCATATGGGTCCGACCGACGGCGGTATGACTTGGACGCTGACACACTGGGACGGCGACGTATTCAAGTTGTGGCAGGGAACCGAGGATGCGTCGCAAACGACGGTGTCGGCGATCACTTTCAGCTTCTCCGGGACGAAGGCCACGCTGACCGACGAGTACTACCAACGCACATCGCGCGTCGGCACGCTCACTCGCATCCAGTAGTCGTGCAACGATTTCGGCCCACGCTTGACCGGACCCAAGAGTCCGGAAGACACTGAAAGTGAGGACATAGCAAATGACAATGGACACTCGCAAAATCGTTTCCTCGAGAGGCGTTGCCGCCGCCAGCCCGATCGATTTCGAAACCTATTACACGCTCCAGAGCCAGAGCTCGACGAACGCGAACTATCTGTCGTGGGAGGCGGACGGGCCATTGAAAGCAGACCTGGCGATCACCTACCCGACCGCCAAGGATCTATGGTTCTCCGCGTCGACGGGGACCGACTCCGGCGCAATCCTGACGGGTGTCACGGTCTACATCAAGATCGCGAAGGTCGTCCATCTCTATCTCGGTACCCAGGGACCCGCCGACGTGTCCGCTTACTGGACGGGTTTCGGCGTCTTACCCGACACGAGTTACGAGTGGGCACTCTATGTCGATCAGAACCTCACTCCCAACCAGCCGATCGTGGTCGGCCAGTCGCCCGTGTACATTGCAAGCGTGGCCTATCCCAACAATTTTCTGACTCCGGGTCCGCAATACGTGAGCATCGGCAGCTCTCCGATGCCCTGGGCCATCCAACCCGAGGGCGGAGCGTGAAGCCCTGAGCACGTAGGCAAGTAGCGCGTGCAAACGAGCCTGCCCTCGGACGGGGGTACGCGGCCGTCAGGTAACTATTCGCTCAAGCGGACTTCCGCAGAGCTGCCATTCGCGAACGTCGGATTTGGGTCGCTTCGAGACGGCCACCTTCGACCCGAAGCTGACACCCGCAGCGGTCCACTTGACCGACTACATACGGTGTACCAGCAGAACAGGACACCAGCGAGTACGGAAATTTGCTATCGCGTAGATTTCCACTGGCTCAGCCGCGACTCCAGAATGCGTCGCGCTTCGCTTGCAGGCCGTCGCTCGAAATGCTCTGGAGGATAGCGGTTCTTAGTTGGGCAAGCTGCACTGCGGACAACTTGACGTTCCGGCTCGCGTACCACCGCGTACCCAAATCGACGATATCGTCGACCGTCATCGTCTTCGGACTGACCACGTACGTGTTCGACAGAATGCCGACCGACGGATACATGTTCGGATTCTTCGGGCGAAAGGCGAACATAATCGTTCCGGTCGAACGCGTGACCTGCTCTCCTAGGTTGGACCACATCCAGGCGTTCCTCGAGGTAGGGGCGATATTGCAGAGGATATGGCCGTCGAGCGATGCGGTTTCCACATCGTTGTTGTTCTGCAACGCGAACCGTGTCCCGTCGCAGCAGTTCTCAATGATCTGCTTATATCTTCCGGCGATCTGCGGTGCGTCGGGCCAATCGACGCCCCGCTGCGGGGCGGGCGGGGGTGCATACGGGGCCACGTTTTCCTGCACGAATTCAAGCCCGCCAATCAGCGTTCCGGCCGCCCACCAGTACGACTGGTTGGGCTGCAGACCGCCTGCCGGACTCAAATAGTTGCAAGTGTAAATGTTGACCTTGATCACCGGACGATCCGGGTCAATGGCGAGGTTGAATCGGCCTCTGGTATTTGGAGGGTCGCCATTCCATTTCAGCTCGAAATGGTCCGGGAAGCGCCAGTAAAAATTCGGAATACCACCGCTGTTGTTCTGCGACGGCGTGTAGCCGCCTTCGTCGATATGGATGTGGGTGAGCCGGCCATTCGGCGTCTTGTGGTCGTCCGCCGGATTCGGTACGACGACCTTACCGCTACCACTGAGCACGAGCGGAGTGTGGACGTAGAAGTAGCCAAAGTCATTGTTACAAAAGATGTCCTCGCAATGATGGTAATAGTCGTAGGTACAGTCGATCCCGAGGTCGTGGCTGTCCGGCAGACCGTAAGGGCCGCACCACAAGATTCGATCGATGGTAAATGGTGTGGCGGGCAGCGGAGATGATGACGGGTCCGGCAGATGTTTCCAGGCTTCTAGGATGTAGGAGACCGTCACCGTATACCGATTGACTTTATCGTTCCGCACCTTGCCCGCAGCGTAGAAAGCGCCAACAATTACACCGTGCCGGCCAGCGACAGAACCGAAGTGCCAATTGAGCTGGTCAGGGCTGGGGGCCTGAACGATAGTCCATGCAGAATCAGCCTTCGTCGCCTTGGTGTATTCGTCCTCGAAAGCCTGCATGGCTTTTGCCAGCGTAGCGGTGACGTAACTGAGGTAGTTGACGCTACTGTTGGAGTTGGTTGGCGCGGGGTCGATGGCGTTGCGCCAGGCGACGTCCAAGAGATTCGCTTCCACCCACCCCGGTTCGATCCCGTAATCCGATGCATTGCGGATCAGATCGTAAAGGAAGGTGATGTGGAGGTTGGCTGCCTGCACGTACAGCGGCAGCACTTTCCATCCTTCGATGGCAGCCCCGCCGTTGCTCGGAATGCCGGTGAACTGCGCCATCGAGGATTCGAAGTGCTGCTGAATGTAAAGCGCCCGGTCCTTCAGCGCCTTGACTTGCTCTCTCGTCGGCTCGGACGCGTTGACGACGTCATAGACCGCGAGGCGATAGTAGCTGAAATTCGTGTTGAAACCCGCGACCAGATTGGTCAACTGGCCTTCGTAATACGTCAGGATTTCCGCACCTACGAGATCAGCGACCTGCTGTTTGACCAGCGACCAGATATCGGGCAACGGAGTCTTCGGATCGGCATGCGCCGGCCAGATCAAATTGAGCATTGCCACAAGCAGCGGGCCAACGACAGGGACTTGACCGAGGACCAATCCAAGAAGGATTTGCAGCGCGGCCATCGGGTCTTCGAAGGCCGGCGTGTAATTGAACGCACCGTCACGCAGATCGATGCCGGGCGGCTTATCAATGCATCCCGCCCCGTCGCCGACCTGAGTCGGGAAGTTGTCGCGACGACAGTTGCCACGCAGAAAACCTGTTCCGATAGCTTGCGCCATGACCCAAGGCGAGCCGACGGTCACCATCGCGCCGAGCGCGATACGCTTCAGTACTTGGCGTCGAGTGGCGATGGTCGCATCGTCAACACGATTTGCCTCGCCCGCATCCAGTAAATTCGCACGTTTCATGGTGCCCCCCGGTAGCTTGACGGATCGCTACGTGCACTAGTCATTCAATTGTTCATGCAATTGAAAGTATGGCAGCGCCGGGGTGTCGCGCGTCCATTCTGCAGCAACCCGATTTCGCGCTGACAGCATACGAAGGCCGCCGCCTCTCTAGGTATAACCTGATTAGGTTAGATTGCTCTGCAGCGATTGATACTGAAGCGGACGTTTGCAAACACTTGAAACCGGCAATTAATCCGCATTGTGGCGCAACACCGGCCTGCTTCTGCGCGACAGCTCCCGATTGCCGACGCAAACCAGCGCCTAGTTGTCACTTGCGCGCCTTAGGGCTTGGCGCGAAACCGCAACACCTACCCATCTCGGATCGCTCGGTTGCCCGAGGATCAAGCAGCGCGGCGAGCGGCCCGACGCAATCGATCGGGGAACGTGCGCTCTCTTCCGTCGCAGCGGGCATCAACGCGTCTGC
>Ga0207695_10004210_pt1 | contig 19766 bp, 16 predicted proteins | sample KBSC54metaG_FD_184354 | JGI IMG/M metagenome (GOLD analysis project Ga0207695, IMG submission 184354) | Corn rhizosphere microbial communities from Kellogg Biological Station, Michigan, USA - KBS C5-4 metaG (SPAdes) (version 2) | ecosystem: Host-associated > Plants > Roots > Rhizosphere > Soil... | reverse complement strand
GCTGCATGACAGTGGAGAGCGGCAGCGTGCCATACTTGCGCAGCGCTTCCGCCATCCCGGCCACCGCGCCCGGAACGCCGGAGGCGAGCGGCCCGACCCGACCTTTCATCGTGAGATGCCCGGTCGAGTCCACGTACATGTCGCGCGTGGCGCTGAGCGGCGCCATCTCACGATAGTCGAGCGCCGCCATGCGGCCATCCGCCATGCGAATGACCATGAATCCACCGCCCCCGATGTTCCCGGCCTGCGGAAAGGTCACGGCAAGCGCGAATCCCGTGGCGACGGCCGCGTCCACTGCGTTGCCACCTCTGCGCAGAATCTCCACGCCCGCCGCGCTCGCCAGCTCACTGTTGCTCACGACCATTGCGTGCGACGCGTGCACCGCACGCGATGCGGCGTTGGTCGCCAGCGGCCAGCCTGGCGGATACGGCGCCGGCGCATTCGCGCGAACGGCAGCCGCGGGCCCGTTCGTGGGAGCCGGAGCGCGCGCCGCACCGGGCGCATGACAGCCCACCGCAAACGCCGCCAGCGCAATGACTGATGGCGCAAGGCGCCAGGAAATTCTCGACATCAATGACTCACAATCCCAGGGAGAGGCGAACGTAGTAGAACGCGCCGTTGTAGCCGAAGGGCGACAGCCCGCTGTAGACGAAGATCCCGCCGCTCGAATTCGCGGCGATGGTCCGGTCCGGATAGACATCGAACACGTTGTCCGCGCCGGCGGTGAATCTCAGCCCACTCGGGAACCGCCAGGAGAGCGAGAGATCGGTGATCCACTTCGCGCTGTAAGTCTGGTCGTTCGACGGCGTGGTGGCAATGCTGGTGACGGAACCATAGCGCGATTCCGACAGCACCATGCCGAACCGCCTGATATCCCAGTCGGCGCTCAGACGCAGGTTGTCATGCGGCTGCGCCACTTCCGTGAGCCCGAACTGCGTCCGGTCGAACAGCACCTGCTGGTGTGCGGCGAGCTCCGGTGGCGTGGAATCCACATGCGTCACGTGCGTGTAGTTGTGGTTATAACCGCCGGTGAACCGCAGCGTGCCCGCCGCGCCGAGACTCGCGCCGGTCTGCAGCACCAGGTCCAGCCCTTCCGTTCTGGTGTTGATCGCATTGGTGAAGAATCGCCCGCCGCTCACGCCCGCGAAGCCCGCATCCTGGAGCAGCTGCTGAATGTCCGCGCCAATGAAGTTGCCGGAGAGCACGACGCGATGCTGAATGTCAATGCGGTAGTAATCCGCCGTGAACGACAGATTCGACACGGGCTGGAGCGCAATGCCAATGCCGTAGTTGTGCGACGTCTCGGCTTTGAGCGGTTTGGCGCCCAGCGCCTGGGCTTCGGCGCTCGTCACCGGGAAGGTGCGAATGTCGAACGGCGTCGCCACCCCGTTCACGGCAATGAAGTTCGTTGACGTCGTGGAGAAATACTCCTGGCCGAGCGATGGCGCGCGAAAACCGTTGCTGATTGACCCACGGAGCGCGTATCCCTTCACCGGCTCGTAATGCATGGCGAGCTTGCCGGTGGCAGTGCCACCGAAATCGCTGTAATGCTCGACGCGGCCGGCGACGTCAATCAGGAGCTGTGGCACGGGATTCCCTGCCAGATCCACGTACGCCGCCACGTTGGTGCGCGAGGCGTTCTGTTCGTCCGATGGCCTGAAGCCCGGGAACACCTGGGACCCTGTGGCGGCGACCTTACCAGAGTCGGGACCATCGAGGATCGGCACCCCGCCATTCATCCATGACGCATCATCACCGGCGTGAATGGCGTAGTGGTCACGCCGGAATTCACCGCCCCAGGCCACGCTGAGCGGTTGTGACCAGCCCACGTCGAAGCCGCGCTGCACGTCGAGTGTCGTCGTCCACTGATCGAAGATCATCGTACCGGCATCAAACGACGTGGGCGAAGCCGTTCCCATCGACACGTTCGCGCTGTGGTCCACGTCGTAGCGGAAGCTGTTCCGCCCGAACACGCTGCCCAGGTCCCAGTTCCATCCGCTGAGTGTGCCCTTCACACCGGTCGCCTCCGAGAGATCCCAGATGTGGCTGCCGATGAGCGGCAGGAATCCATTCGGATAGAGTGCGCGCACGGTGCGATCGTCCAGCGCACGACGGAAGAAGCCGGCGGCGAGGCCGCGCTCGTACGAAAATCCGCCGAACGCATACAGCTCCGTGCTCCCTTTGAGCGGCACGCCCAGATTGAACATCCCCGATCCGCCGCGAATGCGGGGATCGCCCACCCAACTGTCAATGCGATTGTTGAGCGATGCGATGTCGTTGCGCGAATCGCCATCGAAGTACTGGACGCGGCTGTCCGGCCCGCTCCGGTTGGTGCTGTCGGCGCTGCGGTACTCGCCGCTGATGTTGAGATAGCCGCTCTTCGGCAGCGCGAAGCTGTAACTGCCGTCCACCACACCGGTGCGACCGTCGTCGCGCCCCGTCTGTCCGAGCTGCGCCGAAATCTCCCCCGGCGCGTCGGATTTCAGAATGATGTTGATCACGCCGGCAATGGCGTCCGACCCGTACTGGGCCGCGGCGCCGTCGCGCAGAATTTCTATGTGATCGATGGCTTCGGGCGGGATCGCGTTGAGATCCACCGCCATGGAGCCGCGTCCCACGCTCCCGTTGATGTTCACGAGCGCGCTGTTGTGACGCCGTTTCCCGTTGATCAGCACAAGCACCTGATCCGAGTTCAACCCGCGCAGCGTCGCCGGCCGGATGTGATCGGTGCCGTCAGTCACCGTGGGGCGCGGGAAGTTGAACGACGGCGCCAGAAGCGCGAGAATCTGGCTCGTCTCCGTGGCACCGCTCTGACGAATGTCCTGCGCCGTGAACACATCCACGGGTGCCGGCGCGTCCACGGCCGTGCGCCCCGGCTGGCGCGTACCGGTCACGACGACGGCGTTGAGGCTCGCCAGTGACGTTTTGAGCTGGAAGTTGTGCTGCGTCGTCTGCCCGTCTGTCACGGTGATGCTGTCCTGCATCGGGACGTAGCCGAGCAGGCGTGCGCGCAGCAGGTAACGTCCCGGTGGCGCGGCGAAGGTATAGTGACCGTCGGACTTCACGAGCGCGCCAATGCGCGTACCCACCAGCGAGACCTGCGCGCCCTGAAGCGCCTCGCCGTTCGCCGCGGCCGTGACAGTGCCGCTCACCGTTCCCTCCGCCCTGGCGTGCGGGATCGCGCGCTTCACCAGCATGGCCTGCCCGTCGTTCGTGAGCACGACGTCGACCGACGTGCCGAGCAGGACCTCGGTGAGCGCGGCGGCGACGGTGATGTCGCGGGCAGCAAGCCGCACAGGCCGTTCCACGGGCACATCCGCGCGACTGTAGGCAAAGCGCAGCCCGGTGGCATCCGCTATCGCGTCGAGCGCGGTGGCGAGCGTGGCACCATGCAGATCGAGCGCAATACGGTGCTGCAGGATCGGCGTGCGCGCGAGGTCCACCGGCACGGAGCCATGCGACAACTGTGCGAGGAACCGCGGGGCGCTGTCGGCGAGGTCTGTCCGTGTGTTCTGCGCGGTCAGTGTTCGCGGGAACGCCGCGCAAGCCATCATCAATGCCGTACCAATTCCGACCACTGTTCTGACGTGCTGGCGCATGATGCTCTCCTTGGAAGTAACGCGACACTCCGGACCCGGCGTCAGGCCCACGTGCAGCTACCGGTGATACAGCGTGACGACGTTCCCGCGTCGCACCGCGCGCAGCGGGAGAACGGTCGTGATCACGCGCATGGCCTGATCGAATGACTCCGCCGTGAACGACGCGCTCAGCGGAAGATGCGCGAGCGCCGGATTTTCGATCCGCACATCCACGTCATACCAACGACGCAATTCGGCAACGACGTCCACCAGCGGCGTATCGCGGAAGACGAGTCGCCCTTGCATCCACGCCGTGTAGCCCGTGGTGTCCACCACGCGCACCTGGGGTACGAGGACGTTCGCCGTCACGCGGCCCAGATCTCCCGACGTGAGATCCACCGCCGGTACAGCGGCTGCATGTGCGGCGCGCAGCGACACCTGGCCGGCCGTCACGACGACCGTCGTACTGTGGCTTTCCGGGTATGCCGTCACGATGAACCGCGTCCCGATGTCTTGGGTGACGGCGGTGGCGGTGTGAATGCGGAAGGGACGCGTGCTGTCGTGCACGACGTTGAAGTACGCCGAGCCGTCCAGATACAGGTCGCGCGCGCGACCGCCGAAGTCCGCCGAGAAGCGCAACCGGCTGTCCACGCCGAGGACGACGCTGCTGCCATCGCTGAGCCGGATCTCGGCACGCTGCCCTTTGGTGGTGGCGATGAGTCGCATGGCGGGCACGGCGGCGGGGGGAGTTCGCGTCGTGGCGGTGCGCGAATACCACGCCGCTCCCACTACGGCCGCGACAACCAGAGCGGCGGCCAGGAACGCGCGACGATACGCCGGCCGAACGAACGACGTGGGGTGCGCCGGCATCTCGAGATGTCTGGCCAGTCGCAGCCAGGCCTCATCGGTACGCGCGCCGGCATCCATCGGGGCGCGAGCGCGCAACCGTCGCAACGCGTCAAGGTAGCGTCGTCGCTCGGGCCGGCTGGCCGCCCAATCATCCACACGCCGCTGCTCGGTCGTGTCACTCTCGCCCCGCACATAGCGGCGCAGCACCGCGAGCGGCATCCCATCGTAGCCGGGAAACCGATCGTTCGCCTTCGCGCCGCGTGGCGCCCAGGGCCTGTCGCCGGACTTGTCCCTCATGTGAGATGAGAGGGAGGGACGGCGCGTTTACCCTGAGTCGCGCCAGCCGGTCAAATGCTTGCGCAGTGTGGCGAGCGCGCGCGTCATGTGCGTCTCGACCGTCTTCTGGGAGATGCCGAGTGTGGACGCGATCTCACGGTTGGACAAGTCATGCTGGTGCCTGAGCGCGAAGACTTCGCGTGCGCGCGGCGGCATGGTGCGCTCCGCTTTCACCACTGCATCGGCGAGCGCAGACCGTTCGGCCAGGACATCGGGCGCGACCGCGGCATCGGCAAAGCGGGCCGGCACAGCGCGTTCGGCGTCTTCGAGCACAATGCCCCGCGCCGGACCGCGGGTGCGCGACGCGCCGGCTCGTGTGGCCACGTTGTGCACGGCGCGCCAGAGGTACGCGTGCAGCGATGTCCGGATGCTCCAGCGCTCCCGCGTCGTCCAGATGGCCAGAAACACATCCTGTACGACCTCTTCGGCAACCGCCGGCGACTGCACGACTTGTCGCGCATGCGCGAGCAACTCCTCGTGGAACGCGGTGAAGATCATCTCGAGGGCCAGCGCATCGCCCTCGCGCACACGCTGCACCGCGAGCTGCTCATCGCGGCGAGCGGTGAAATCGAGTGGCTGGACGAAGTGAGGCCGAGGTGTCATCGCGAGGCGGGAGGAAGCACTATCGGATTATTCGCGCCCCGTGTCCGGCCCGCAATGGACACGGCACGTGTGCGGCAGTCGGCGTGCCGTCAGCCGCCCAGCATTCTGCTCCACCACTTCGCCAGCCGCGATGGCGAATTGGGGTCCACGATCTTCACCTCCACGGCGCCCATGAACGCGATCGCGCGAAAGAGCTGCGGCAGCGTCCAGTCGCCATCGAATCGGATGGATGCCATGAAGGCTCTGGTCCCGCGGCGCTCCGGCACGAGCGCGGGGTCGATCACCACCGGGTGGATGGACGGAGGTTGCGGGGCCGCGGGTTGCGGCCAGGCGAGCGGCTGGTTGGGCGTCGTCATCACAATTACCGAACGGGCTTGTCCGCCGGAGGGTTTCGACTCGCCGCGTCCCGTTCCCCAGCGTGCACAGACGCGTCGTACGACGGCGCACCTGCGCCAAGCTCGGCTGGTGATTGACCCGCGGCCTTGAACCGTTCTCGCGCGCGGCGGCCCGGCGGCGCGAGCGCGGCGCCGAAGAGAAACAGGATAACCGCCACGGCAAAGGGAAGCGACGGATCGGCAGAGCCGAGCGGCAGCACGGGTCCGGAAGGCAAACCAACGGCGATGCCAAAGGTCAGTCGCGCGGCTCCGAGGACTGCGGCGGTGAGGCTACCGCAGAAGAGCACCAGGCCGGCGATGCGTCGAAGTCTCTGCATGTGTGATGAATCTCACGGTACAACGGGATACAGGTGGGTTGAACGAACGCCATTGTGATACTGACGCGCCATGAACCGGTGGTCAACCGCGAGGCGCACGTGCCACCCTCTTGACGCATCCCGCGCGGACGTCTACCATGTGTCCTACCATGTCGCACCGCTCCCGCTTTTACGCCGCATACTTTTTTTACGGACCTCACACGGGCCCGCGGCGGAGCGTTGTGCACGGATAGCTGATCAGCACACCCCAGATCCCCCTGCGGCCCGTCATGTGACGGGCCGTTTTTTTGTCCCCCTCCGAAAGTTTTTCGCTGCTGTGGAGATGACTTCAATGGTAATCACAACGCGGCCCGGCGTGGCCGATCAACAGGTCGATGCACTCCGCGAAAGCCTCGAACGAAGCGGGTTGCGTACGCACGCGGTGCGGCGCGGTGATCGCGTCATCGTGGGCTGCCTCGGCGATCCCGAGGTCGAATGCGACGCGACGCGCTTGAAAACCGACTCGAGAGTCGAGTCCGTCTCGGCATGGACGCGCCCGTACCGCCTCGCCTCGCGCGACGCCGCCGGCGCGCAGCCGACCACGCCGGTTCGGATCGGCAGCGCGCCGGACGCCGTAATAGGCGGTCATGGGGTCGTGGTCATCGCCGGCCCCTGCTCGGTGGAAGGGCTGGAGATGCTGCGCGCGACCGCGCTCGGTGTCCGGAACGCCGGTGCCATCGCACTCCGCGGTGGAGCGCTCAAGCCGCGCACATCGCCGTACGCATTCCAGGGCCTCGGCGAAGCAGGGCTGACGCTGCTCTCCGAGGTGCGCCGCGAGACCGGCATGCCCGTTGTCACCGAGGTGCTCGACACGCGTCAGGTGGAGCTCGTGGCGGAACACGCGGATGTGCTGCAGGTCGGCGCGCGCAACATGCAGAACTACGCCCTGCTCGCGGAAGTCGGCCGCATTGGTCGCCCCGTGCTGCTCAAGCGCGGCTTCGCCGCCACGATCACCGAGTTGCTGTTCGCGGCCGAGCACATCATGGCGCGCGGCAACCACAACGTGATCCTGTGCGAGCGCGGGATACGCACCTTCGAGAGTGCCACCCGGTTCACCCTCGACATTGCCGCCATTCCGGTGCTCAAGCGCGAGACGCATCTGCCGGTCATCGTCGATCCGAGTCACGCGGCCGGAGACGCCGCGCTCGTGCCCGCGCTGGCCTGGGCCGCCGTTGCCGCGGGTGCCGACGGGCTTCTCGTCGAGGTGCACGAGCAGCCCGCGGCGGCGCGCTCCGATCGCGGGCAGCAACTGTCGCTCGACGAGTTCGATGCCATGATGCTCGGCGTCGCGACGTTCGCGGCGGCGGCAGGCCGGCGGCTCGCTGGTGCCACGCGGAACACCGCCGCGCCCTCCCGCCCGATTGCATCGCGTGTGGCGACACGCCGCCATCAGGTGGCGTCATGAACACCGCCGGCGAGAACGGCGCTTCGACTGAGGCGCTCGCGATGGGACGAACGGCCATCGAGCAGATCGACCGCGCAATCCTGCGCCTCGTGGCCGAGCGTGTGCAGCTCGGCGAGACTATCGCCGCCGCCAAGCGCGCGGCCGGCCTGCCGCTGCTCGATCCCGCTCAGGAAGCGCGGGTCGTACGCCGCGCCGCGGAGCTGGCGCGTGAAGCGGCGCTCCCGGAGGAAGCGGTGCGTGATCTCTTCTGGCGTATCATCTCGCTCACCCGGCACGCCGAGGATCGTATCGCGTGAAGGTCGCCATCCAGGGAGAGCTGGGCTCGTTCAGCGAGGGCGCGGCTCGACGGCTGCTTGGCGCCGGCATCGAGATGCTCTGCTGTGCCACGTTCGACGATCTGTTCGCATCAGTGCGAACGGGCGTCGCGCCGCGCGGCGTCGTGCCGGTGTGGAATACCATTGCGGGGCTCATCTACGACAACGCGGTGCGCGCCCGTGACGGCACGTTTACCGTGCACGGAACGCTGCGCTATCCCGTGCAGCAGTGCCTCATCGCCCGGCCGGGTACGAGGACGGCGTCGCTGCGACGGGTCGCGTCACACCCCATAGCGCTGCAGCAGTGCACGCGCTGGTTTGCGTCGCACCCCGCCTGCGAGGCCGTCACCGTTTGCGATACCGCCGGCGGCGTGCGCGATCTCATGATGAACCGTCTCGACGCGGACGCCGTCATCGCGTCCGCCGCCGCCGCCGCGCGCTACGGCGCGGAACTGCTCGAAGCCGGGGTGGAAGATCAGCGTGGGAATGTGACGAGGTTTGTTGTGGTGGGGAGTAGGGGGCTAGGGGGCTAGGGGGCTAGGGGGCTAGGGGGCTAGGGGCTAGCGTTGGGAATAGGGAGTTGTTCCCTGGTCCCCTAGCCCCTAGCCCCCTAGCCCCCCAGCCCCCTACCTCCCCCCGCCATCTCCACGAGAATTCCGGCAGGCTCGAACCGCGGCGCGAAGCGACCGTGATATTCCTCGAGCCCGCGCAGAATGGTCGCTGCGCCCCTCGCACTGATGTAGCGGAATGGACCGCCGCGAAATGGCGGGAAGCCGAGGCCGAACACCGCGCCGACATCTCCATCGCGCGTCGAGCGGAGAATGCCTTCTTCCAGGCAGCGCGCGGCCTCGTTGACGAACGCCAGCACGCAGCGCTCCTGCAATTCGGTCGCTGGAATATCCATGCGGCTTACTCCGGTCGGCAGCAGTTGATAGACCGACTCATCCACCGCGCCCTTCTTCCCGCCGGGGCCATCGTACTGGTAGAACCCCTTTCCCCCCTTGCGTCCTGTCCGTCCGGAGGCGGCCACACGGGCGAGCGATTGCGAGGGCGCCAGTCGCGCGCCAAAGGCGTCGAAGAGCACCTTGCCCACTTTCTCGCCCACATCGAGACCCACCTCGTCCATCAGCGTGATCGGTCCAACCGGAAATCCGAAGTCCACCAGTGCGCGATCCAGCGCCTCGATCGTCACCCCCTGATCGAGCAGATATCCCGCCTCGTTCAGATAGGCCGCCAGCGTGCGCGTGGTGTAGAATCCCGGCCCGTCATTCACGACGATCACGTGCTTTCCCAGCGTTCTCCCGTATGCGACCGCGGTCGCTGTGGCCGTCGGCGCCGTTCGAGGCGTGACGATCACTTCGAGCAGCGGCATCCTGGGCACCGGCGAGAAGAAGTGCATTCCCAGCACCTGCTCCGGCCGGTGCGACACCTCCGCGATACGCGCGATGGGAATGGTGCTGGTGTTCGACGCATAGATCGCGTCGCCCGGAATGACCTGCTCCGCTTCCAGCAGCACTGTGTGCTTGAGCGCCAGGTCCTCGAACACCGCCTCGATCACCAGATCCACACTGGCGAATCCCGAGTAGTCCACCACACCGCCCACGAGCGCCATCTGGTCCTCGAACTGGCGTCGCGTGATCTGCTTCTTCATCAGTCGTTCGCGCAGCACCTCGCTCACCGCCTTCAGCCCCTTCCCCACGCGCGCATGGTCGGCGTCCTTGAGACGCACGACGGTTCCCTGCATGGCCGCGACGCTCGCGATCCCTGAGCCCATGAAGCCCGCGCCGAGTATTCCGATCTTGTTCACGGGCAGCGGTTCCGTCGGCGTGTCCGTACCGTTGTCCTTCTTGAGCGCCGTCGTCGCGAAGAAGAGGTAGATCAGCTCCTTCGACTCCGGCGTCACGGCCATCTCGCCGAAGAGCCGCGCTTCCTCGCCGAATCCGCGCTCGCGCCCCATCTCGTAGCCCGCGCGCACCGCATCCAGCGCCGCCAGCGGGGCCGGCATGTGCCCGTGCGTCTTCGCCATCACCCCTTCGCGCGCCTTGCGGAACACGACGCCGCGGCCAACGATGTTCCCCTCGAGCACCAGGTCCGCCATGCCCGCACCGGTATGCCGCCGCTCCCGGTCGATGCCGCCGTACGCGAGTTGACGCGCGCGATCCACGGCCACATCGCGCAGAATTGCCGGGTGCACCATCTCATCCAGCAGGCCGAGCTGCAGCGCCTTCTTCGCGCGCACGTTCTTGCCGGTGAGTATCATGTCGAGCGCGGCGCGCAGCCCGATGCGGCGTGGCAGCCGCTGCGTGCCGCCCGCGCCCGGAATCAGGCCGAGCATCACTTCGGGCGCCGCCAGCAGGGTTCGTGGATGGTCGGTGCCGATGCGATACGCGCACGCGAGTACGGTCTCCAGGCCGCCGCCAAGACACGCCCCGTGGATGGCGGCCACGATGGGCGCACGCGTCCCCTCCACGCGATTCATCATGGCCTGACCGGCACGGCTCATCAGCTCCGCCTCGCGCGCCGATCGCAGTTCGAGGAACTGCGCGATGTCGGCGCCGGCGATGAAGCCGTCGGGCTTGCCCGACATCAGCACCATCGCACGGATGCCGAGGTCCTTCTCGACGCGGTCCAGGAGCTCGCCGAACTCCTCCACCACGGCGCGATTCAGCGTATTCACCGGTGCGCCCGGCACGTCGAGCGTGACGATCGCGATGCCGTTATCCACTTCCACGGAGAGCGCCGTCCCCGTGATCACGTCGCGTGCCCCGAGTGTCATCCGGCGTTCTCCAGGATCATGGCGAAGCCCATGCCACCCGCGGCGCACACAGTCATCATCCCGAACTGTCCGCCGCGCCGCTGCAGCTCGTGCGCGAGCGTGGTGGTGATGCGTGCGCCGGTCGCGCCAAACGGATGCCCAATGGCAATGGACCCGCCCATGACATTCAGCCGCGAGCGATCCACCTCGCCCACCGGCTCGCTGAAGCCGGCACGCTCCGCCCACGTCCTGCTCTCGAATCCCTGCAGGTTCGAGAGCACCTGCGCGGCGAAGGCCTCGTGCATCTCCACGATGTCAATGTCCGCGAGGGTGAGTCCCGCGCGCGCCAGCGCCACGGGTGCCGCGAGTACCGGTGCCTGCAGCAACTGCTCACCAGGATCGAGCGCGGCGTAGGCGTACGAGCGGATGTACGCGAGCGGCTGATAGCCGAGTGCGTCGGCCTTCTCCGCGCTCATGAGAATCACCGCCGCAGCACCATCGGTGAGCGGCGACGAGTTGCCCGCCGTCACGCTGCCGTAGCGCTTGTCGAACACCGGCTTGAGCGCCTGGAGCTGCTCGAGACTCGTGTCCGTGCGCACGCCATTGTCGTGCGTCAGCACGGTGTCGTACGCGGGCGGTACGTAGAAGGGCATCATCTCCGATGCCAGGCGTCCATCCTGCGTTCCCGCCGCGGCGAGCCGGTGCGACCGCAGCGCGAACTGATCCTGCTCCTCGCGCGGGATGTGATTGAGCTTGGCCATCTTCTCGGCGGACTGTCCCATGGTCTCACCCGTGGACGGTTCGGCGATGGCCGGCGTGATGGGTACCAGGTCGCGTGGCCGGACCCGGGAGAACTTGCCGATGCGCGCGCCGAGCGTCCTGGCCCGCGATGCGGAGACCAGCACGTCCGAGAACGCGCGCGAATGCAGGATGGGCACATTCGACAGCGATTCCGCGCCGCCCGCGACGGCCACGTCCACATTCCCCAGGACGATCTGATCCGCCGCGTCCGTGATGGCCTGGTTGGCGGAGGCGCACGCGCGGCTCACGGTGTACGCCGGAATTCCCTTTGGCAGCATGGGCAGGAGCGCGACCTCGCGCGCCAGATTGGGCGCGAGCACGGACGGAATGACCGTGCCGAAGATGAGCGTGTCGATCTCCTTGCCGTCCAGGTTGCTGCGTTCGATGAGTTCGGCCACCACGGCGCGGCCGAGATCCTGAACAGAGAGCGACTTGAGCTCAGTACCGGCTTTCGCGAAAGGCGTGCGCAGCCCGGTCATGACGGCGACGCGCCGGCCGTTGCTGCCGTAGGAAGCCATGCGCTGAAACTATGACGACGCGGGGAAAGACGCCATTGCCGTGCAGCGACCGTCCGATGCATGGCTCACACCGCACTGGCGCTGTAAACTTGCTGCGAACCATGTGCACCCCATTCCCGATGCAGCAACCGCGGACAGGCCGCGACATGACAGCGGATCGTCGCCCGCGCGCTGGCCCCCGCGCATGATGGACGCGTTCTCCGCGGCCGCACGCGCAGCGCACTTCACCGCGCTCGGTAACGAGCCGTTCGACCTGCTGGTCATAGGTGGCGGCATCACTGGCACGGGCATCGCGCGCGAAGCCGTGATGCGCGGCTGGCGCGTGGCGCTCGTCGAGCGCGACGACTTTGCCAGCGGAACGTCGAGTCGCTCCTCACGGCTCATCCATGGCGGACTGCGCTATCTGGAGCAGGGACAACTGCGACTCGTGTACGAGGCGAGTCGCGAGCGGCGCATCCTCATGCGCATCGCACCGCACCTGGTGCGGCCCGAACAGTTCGTCTGGCCCATGTACGACAACGCCCGGTTGCCCGCGTGGAAGGTGCGGGCCGGGCTCACCCTGTACGACGCGCTCGCGCTGTTCCGCAACATCGCGAGCCACCGCGTGCTGAACACCTATCTCACCTCGGTCACCGAACCGGAGCTGCGTCCCTACGGATTGCGCGGTGCGGCGTGCTACTACGACGCGGCCACCGATGACATTCGGCTCACGCTGGCCAATGCCCGTTCGGCGGCGGCGGCGGGCGCCACCGTCGTCAACCACGCCGCGGTGCGTGATCTCCTGCTCGCCCAGGGCAGAGTCACGGGCGCGGTGGTCGAGGATACGCTCTTCGCGCGCCAGGTTCGCGTGACCGCGCGGGCCACCGTGAACGCCACCGGACCGTGGAGCGACACCATTCGCGCGCTGGCGCGCACGGGACTGCCTCCCGCGGTTCGCGGGACCAAGGGCGTCCACATCGCCGTGCCGCGCGACCGCGTGCGCAATCACAACGCCCTCACGCTGCTCTCGCCCATCGATGGGCGCGTCATGTTCATTCTCCCCGCCGAACAACTGACCATCATCGGCACGACGGACACCGACTACGCGGGGCCGCTGGACACCGTGCGCGCCACGACGGCCGACATCGCCTATCTCGTTCGCTCCGCGAACGCGTTCTTTCCACGCGCGCACCTCTCGCTCGCGGACGTGGTGAGCACCTGGGCCGGCGTGCGCCCGCTCGCCGCAACGTCAGGCAGCGACGGTGCGCCCGGACGCGTGTCACGCGAGCATGCCATCGCGTGGACGGTACCCGGGCTCCTCACGATCACCGGCGGCAAGCTCACCACGTATCGCAGCATGGCGGAAGATGTCGTACGCGAAGCGGCAAAGTCGCTCGGGCAGCCCGACAAACGGGCCGGCACCGAGCGGGTGGCACTACCCGGCGGCACGATGACGTCCTGCGACGATGAAGTCGACGCCGCGCTCACGAAGATCGGCAGCCGGGACGTCGCGCGACATCTCGTGCACAGCCATGGCACCGAGTGGCAGGACGTCTGGGCGCTGGCCGAGTCGAACGATGCGCTGCGCGCGCCCCTGGTACCGGGCCTTCCCTACGTCGTGGCCGAGCTGCACTGGGCCGTGGAGCACGAGATGGCGCTCACACTGGGAGACCTGCTCATTCGCCGGCTGCACGTGGCGTACGAAACCACAGACCACGCCGCGGCGCTCGCTCCCGCCGTGGCGCGCACCGTGGCGCCGCTGCTCGGCTGGACCACCGTCGAGCAGGAGCTGCAGCTTGCGGCATACGCGGACGAGGTGCAGCGCATGTTCGCCGTGGAGGAGCAGGCGACACACGCTCCGGCGCCCGGGCTCCCTACTTGGCCTCCACCGACAGTTGATGAATCGTGAGGATCTCGACGATGCGGAGCTGCCGCGTCGTCGCGGGAAGCTTGAGCAACGCCACGTCGCCCACTCCCCTGTTCACCAGCGCGCGCCCGATGGGCGACGACATGGTGACGTGCCCATCTTCGAAGTCCACCGAGTCGCCGAAGACCAGGTTGTAGACCTCGGTGGCGCCCGTCTTCACGTCCTCCACCGTGACGCGCGAGCCCAGTCCCACCTTGTCCGCCGGAATCTGCGCCACGTCAATCTGCGACAGCTTGCTCAGGCGCTGGCGCAACTGCCCCAGCCGCGCCTGAACGAACTGCTGCCGCTCCAGCGCGGCCTTGTATTCGCTGTTCTCGCGCAGGTCTCCGAGCTCCACGGCGCGCCGGATTTCGGCGGGGAGCGTGACATTGAGTTCGTGCTGCAGGCGATTGGCCTCCGCCTCCAGCTTCTCCTTGAGCTGTTCGATCATGGGTGCACACGACGCAAAAAGTGAAACGCCCCGCCGGTATGGCAGGGCGTCGATCGAGCACGCTGCAGCGCTACCGTGAGCTACGTGATGGACCGCCGGGTTCCGCCGCGCACGAAACGCGGGGGCACGACGCGTGCCGCCTTGGGCACGCGCAACCGGATCATGCGGAACAACGGCGTGAAGTCCATGCTGCATTGTAGGCATGGGACCTCGCGGTGTCCACCCTGCATTCGCTGTCGCATTCGTCGTAGACTTCCACAATGCTCCGCACCGAGGACTTCGGCGACGTCACGCGGCTGGTGCTGTCCACACGCGTGAGCCGGGCCGTCGGATACTCGGTGAGTGTGTATCTGGTGCGTGACATGGTCGTGGACCTCGGATTCCCGGCGGTCGAACAGGATGTCGCGGCGATGCTTGCGCAGGTGCGCCCCGCCGGCGTGCTGCTCACGCATTACCACGAGGATCACGCAGGCAACGCCGAGCCTGCCGCGCGCGCAGGACTGCCGTTCGCGTTGTCCGATGCGACGCTCGCGCACCTGCGCGCCGCGGCTCCGCTCGCGCTCTACCGTCGCTGCATCTGGGGGACACCGCCGCGACTCGTCTCGCCCATCACGAGGTTCGGCTCGGACACGCTGCGTCTGGTGCCCACCCCAGGCCATTCGGATGATCACCACGTTGTGTGGGACGCGGAGCGAGAGACGTTGTTCTCGGGTGATCTCTTTCTGGGGGTGAAAGTTCGGCTGGCGCATCCCAGCGAGAACCCGCGCCAGCTTGCGCGGAGCGTGCGTGCGGCGGCCGCGTTGCGCCCCACGCGCATGTTTGACGCGCACCGCGGCCCGATTGCGCATCCGGTGGAGGCGCTCTCAGCCAAAGCGAACTGGCTGGACGAGACCATCGGTGAGATCGAGCGCGGAATCGCGAAGGGATGGACTGACCGCCTCATCGCGCAAACGGTGCTGGGCCGCGAGGATGCGACCGCGTATCTGTCGCGGGGCGCCATGTCAAAGGGAAACTTCGTTCGCGCGGTGCGGCGAAGCGAGGACCGTCAACCGAGCTCAGCATGACGACACCATGGCACACTGCTCGTTTGTGCTGCATCCTTGACGCTGTGCCTTCGCGCGTGGAGCCGCCGCGCGCTCAGGCGACATCCAGCGGAGGATTTTCCCCGTGCGTGCCGAGCGAACCCGACTCTTTCTTTTGACGGCCGCCATCGCGCTGGTCGCGGCCTGCTCCAGCAGCGGTACCGAGGTCACCGCACCGTGTGGCCTGGGCTTCCCGTGCACTGGACGGCGCAGCGTCGCGCAAGTGGATCTCGGGCCCTTTCCGACAACGCTCAGCGTTGGCGACACTGCCACGATCATCGCCGCCGCGTTCGATTCAGCGGGCGCGCAGATCACCGGCGTTTCCTTCCAGTTCGCCTCATCCGCCGCGGACGTGGCATCGGTGAACGGGACGGGTCTCGTGACCGCGCTCGCGGCCGGCTCGACCACGATCTCGGCCGCGGCCGGCGGCCAGAAAGCGACCGCGGTGCTGTTCGTCCGATGACCAGGCATAGGGGCAGCCCATGGGGCAGCCCCTGTGCTGCATCCGCGCCACATAGGGGCAGCCCCATGGGCTGCCCCTTGTTCCCCTTTAGCGCGTCACGCGCGAGCGCAGGGCGCCCATCATTTCCGCGCGCCGGTCATACAACCGCTTGAGCTCGCGTGGCGCGCGACGCGCGAAGGCGTACGACGTGAGCAGCGGCAGCGCGATGGTGGAATCGGTGTAACACACCACCGCGTCGGGCAGCCGATCGGGATCGATCTTCCCCCAACTCACCGCCTCCGCCGGCGTCGCACCCGAAAGCCCGCCCGTATCGGGGCGCGCATCGGTGACCTGCAGGAAGTAGTCGTGACCGCGCTCGTCAATGCCGAGCACTTCCTGGATCTGCGGCTCGGTCTGCAGCGCGAAGTTCTTCGGGCTGCCGCCGCCCATGATCATGACCGCGCTCTTCCCGCCGCTCGTCTTCGCCGCCAGCACGATGGACGCCGTCTCGTTCACATCCAGATTGGGATCGAGCGTGAGCGCACTTCCCTCGAGCGAGAGGGCCGCGATGTTCATCCCGATGGAGGAATCGCCGGGTGACGACGTGTAAACCGGCACTCCCGCGGCGTACGCCGCCGAGAGCAATGACCGCTTCGAGAGACCCAGCCGTCGCTCACGCTCGGCGACGTACCGGCCGCACAGGTAGTGGAACTCCGCGCTCGACATGGAGCGCTGGAACTCCGGCGCCCGCATGATCTGCCGGAAGAACGCGTCAGTGGACAGCAGCACATCGTAATCGAAGAAGATGTCGTAGATCCGCACGACGCCTTCCTCGCGCAGTACGATGTCGCTCTCCTGTGCATTCCCCCGGTGCATCGAGAGCCCGAGCCCGAAGTGCGTATCGTGATAGAGGTTCGCGCCCGTGGAGATGATCCAGTCCACGAATCCCGCTTCGATGAGCGGAATGAGCGCCGACATGCCCAGCCCCGCCGGCGTGAGCGCTCCCGTGAGCGTGAGACCGATCGTGACATCGGGCTCGAGCATCTTCTCCGCGAACAGTTGCGCCGCCTCGCGCAGACGTCCCGCGTTGTACGCGAGGAACGTTCCCTCGATGAGCTGCGCGACCGTCTCGGTCCCATCGATCCGTCTGGGATCGATGCGCTGGCCGCGCAGGAAACGGCTTGCCTCGTGCGCCACGTGCTCCGTGCCCGCGCGCTCCCGCGCCTCTGCCGCGCGCTTCTGCGCGGCCTTGGGCGCCGCCGCGCTCGGCCCCTTCTTCCTGCGCTTTCCGCCGGACGCGCTCATGGCCGTTCCACGCCCAGTGGCGTGAGCGTCTCGTCCGGACGCGCAGCGAGTGCCTTGATGACAGCGTTTGCCGCTTCCGCCGGGTCATCCGTCAGGAGCATGAGATCCATGTCGCCCGGCGCAATCTTTCCTTCGAGCAGCACGCGCGACTGCAGCCAGCGCACGAGTCCTGCCCAGTAGTGGCGTCCGAACATGATCACCGGAAAATGATAGATCTTGCCGGTCTGGATGAGCGTGAGCGCTTCGAACAGTTCATCCAGCGTGCCGAAGCCGCCGGGAAAGATGATGAACGCGGACGAGTACTTCACGAACATCGTCTTGCGGACGAAGAAGTAGCGGAAGTTGATGAGCGTATCCACGTACGGATTCGCGCCCTGCTCGAAGGGCAGCTCGATGTTGCAGCCAATGGACCGTCCCTTCCCCAGCCGCGCGCCCTTGTTCGCGGCCTCCATGATGCCCGGGCCCGCGCCCGTGATGATCGCGAACCCGGCCTCCGCCAGCAACCGGGACGTTTCCTGCGCGGCCAGATACTGCGGATCATCAGGTCCCACACGTGCCGAGCCGAACACCGTCACCCCCTTGCCCAGCGCGGCGAGCGTGTCGAACCCTTCAATGAATTCCGACATGATGCGCAACACGCGCCACGGGTCGGTGCGTGTGAAGTCAACCGGCGCCACGACACCGCGCAGCAGCTTCTCGTCTTCGGTGATGACCGACGGGAAATAGTCGCGCAATGACTGGTCAATCGGCCGCTCTTCGGTGATCTTCACGGCACCCGAGCGACGTTGCGCGGATTCCTGCGACGGCGGCGTGCGACCCGCCTTCCGGTGACCCGCCTCGGTACGTTCGCGCAATCCTTCGCGTGCGCCGTACTCCGCCTCGGCGAGTTTCGTGAGGTCCGCCGCGCGCCCCGTCGCGGTTACCACCGCGCTGGAAGGCCGGCGCGGCTTCTGCTTTCTCGTCGCCATGATGTCCGAGAGTGCCCGTTGATGTGCCCGTCCCCACAGTCATCCTGGCGCGCCGGGCTCGGCGCGCAAAGAGAGAGGAATAGTAGCGCCCCCGTGGGGAGAGAGGTACCCGCGGCGTGCTCCACCGTTGCCTCACGCGGCCCTGCGCCGCAGACGCGTGCGTCGGACATGGTTACGCGACTCCCCGTCGCATGATGTCCGCGGCACCATCGCTCATCATTCTCGTCGCCGATGGCGCGCGTGCCGACGCGTTCGATGAAGGTCTCGCGCGCGGCACGCTCCCGGCCATCGCGCGACTGCGGGCGGACGGCGGGCAGCATGCGATCACGACGGTCTTCCCCTCGGTCACCGGGCCCGCCTACGCTCCTTTTCTGATGGGGCGATATCCCGGTCCGATCGGGCTGCCGGGGCTGCGCTGGTACGATCGCGCGCACGCGCGCTGTACGCTGCCGCCCTATTGCCGGAGCTACATGGGCACGCAGATGCGCTGCATGGATCAGGACCTCGATGCGTGCGCCCCGACGCTGTTCGAGCTCGTGCCATCATCTTTCAACGCGATGAGCATGATCGGCCGCGGCCTCGCGCGGCGCGCGCATCTGGGCAGGAGCCTGCCTCTCCTGGCACGGATGGCGCGCACGCACTGGCGCGGCAACGTCGCGGGGTGGCTCGACCTCGATCGTCTGGTCGCACGCACCGCGCGACGTCGCATACGCGAGCGCGCGCCCGCGCTCAGCTTCGTCGCGCTGCTGGCGCTCGACAAGACATCCCACGCGATGGGCCATGACTCGCCTGCCGCGCACGAGGCGCTCGTCATGCTTGATGAGTTCGTCTCGCACCTGCGATGCGACGCGGAGCGCGCGGGGCGATGGGAGACGACCCATTTGTGGATCGTGAGCGACCATGGGCACTCGCGCGTGCGCGCGCATGATGATCTGGCCCAGGCCGTTCGCGACACCGACCATCGTGTGCTCGCGCATCCCTGGGTGTTCACGCGTCGCGCCGACGCAGCGGTCATGGTAAGCGGGAATGCCATGGCGCACATCTATCTCGAACCCGCGCGCCGCGAACGTCCCTGGTGGCCGGCGTTGCGCGCGCGCTGGGAGCCGCTGGTGGAGACGCTGCTCGGCCGCGACTCGGTGGACATCCTGGTGCTGCCGCACTCGCCGACGCAGTGCGAGATCCGCGCATTCGACCGTGGCACCGCCCGGCTGGAGCACGATGCTGGCCGCTACTCATATCACCCGGTCACCGGCGACCCGCTCGGCCTGGGCGAGCACGAGCGCCTCAGCGCGCGGGACGCCTGGTGCATCTCGCTCGACACGGACTATCCCGACTCGCTCGTGCAGATCGCCCATCTCGCCGGCGCCGCACGCTCGGGCGACGTCATCCTGTCGGCCGCGCCCGGCTGGGACTTCCGTGCGGCGTACGAACCCATCCCGCACGTGAGCACGCACGGCGCCCTGCATCGCGCGCACATGCTCGTGCCACTGCTTCTGAATCACCCCGTGCGCGGCACACCACTCAGAACGGTGGATGTGATGCCCAGTGCGTTGCGGGTGCTGGGTCGGCAGGGGCCGTCAGGCCTGGACGGACAAATATTCGTATAGGCGAAAGAACTGAAGAATTGGGGTCTGACCCTTTTCTCTTCGCTCAGCCGCCCGCAGTCCGGCGCCTCCCTCGCAGCAATGGCGGCACCGACAACACCGCCCAGATGACTTCGAGC
>Ga0207695_10004209_pt1 | contig 19770 bp, 15 predicted proteins | sample KBSC54metaG_FD_184354 | JGI IMG/M metagenome (GOLD analysis project Ga0207695, IMG submission 184354) | Corn rhizosphere microbial communities from Kellogg Biological Station, Michigan, USA - KBS C5-4 metaG (SPAdes) (version 2) | ecosystem: Host-associated > Plants > Roots > Rhizosphere > Soil... | reverse complement strand
CCAGCGCAAGGATTGTTTCGTCTACCGCACCATCGAAGACCTAGAAGCCATGCTCGAGTGCGGCAAGCGTTCAAAGACCGGCGTGGTGATCGGCGGCGGTCTGCTCGGCCTGGAATGCGCCAAGGCGCTGCGCGACATGAACCTCGAAACCCACGTGGTCGAGTTCGCTCCGCGCCTCATGGCGGTGCAGGTCGACGAAAGCGGCGGCCGCATCCTGCGTCAGAAGATCCAGGACCTCGGCGTCACCGCCCACACGCAAAAGAACACGCTGGAAATCGTCGACGGCAAGACCGGCACCCATCGCATGAACTTCGAGGACGGTACCCACCTCGACACCGACATGATCGTGTTCTCCGCCGGCATCCGTCCGCGCGACGAACTGGCGCGCGAGTCGGGCCTCAAGGTCGGCGACCGTGGCGGCATCGTGATCGACAACAGCTGCATCACCTCTGATCCCGACGTCTACGCCATCGGCGAATGCGCATTGTGGAACGGCAAGATCTTCGGCCTGGTGGCGCCCGGCTACGACATGGCGCGCACCGCCGCCAGGCACATGCTGGCGCACCTGGACGATGCCGCCGAGGTGCAGCAATTCAACGGCGCCGATATGAGCACGAAGTTGAAGCTCATGGGCGTGGACGTGGCCAGCATCGGCGATCCGCACGGCAAGGAAGCCGGCGCGCGCTCCTACCAGTTCACCGACGAACGCAAGCAGATCTACAAGAAGATCGTGGTCTCCGAATCAGGCAAGCACCTGCTCGGCGCAGTGATGGTCGGCGACGCCGCCGAATACGGCACGCTGCTGCAGATGATGCTCAACCGCATCGAATTGCCGGAGTCGCCCGAGTTCCTGATCCTGCCGCAAGCCGACGGCAAGGCGAAAGTCGGCCTCGGCGTCGACGCCCTGCCCGACAGCGCACAGATCTGTTCGTGCAACAACGTGTCCAAGGGTCAGTTGTGCGCGGCAGTGGCATCGGGCGTCACCACCATCGGCGAGCTCAAGAGCTGCACCAAGGCCGGCACCGCTTGCGGCGGCTGCGTGCCGCTGGTGACGCAGGTGATGAAGGCCGAGATGAAGAAGCAAGGCCTTGCCGTCAACAACCACGTCTGCGAACACTTCCCCTACTCGCGCCAGGAGCTGCATCACCTGGTGCGCGTGAACAAGATCAAGAGCTTCGGCGACCTGCTGGCGCAACATGGCAAGGGTCTCGGCTGCGACGTCTGCAAGCCGGTCGCCGCCAATATCCTGGCCTCGTGCTGGAATGATTTCGTGCTCAAGAAGGAACACGCCAGCCTGCAGGATTCGAACGATTACTTCCTCGGCAACATCCAGAAGGACGGCACCTATTCGGTCGTGCCGCGCATGGCCGGCGGCGAAGTCACGCCGGACGGCCTGATCGCGGTCGGCCAGGTCGCCAAGAAATACGGCCTCTACACCAAGATCACCGGCGGCCAGCGTGTCGACCTGTTCGGCGCCCGCGTCGAACAATTGCCGGACATCTGGGAAGAACTGATCGCCGCCGGCTTTGAGACCGGCCACGCCTACGGCAAGTCGCTGCGCACGGTGAAGTCCTGCGTCGGCTCGACATGGTGCCGTTACGGCGTAGACGACAGCGTCGGCCTGGCCATTGAACTGGAGAACCGCTACAAGGGCCTGCGCTCGCCGCACAAGATCAAGTTCGGCGTATCCGGCTGCACTCGCGAATGCGCCGAAGCGCAAGGCAAGGACGTCGGCATCATCGCCACCGAAAAAGGCTGGAACCTGTACGTCTGTGGCAACGGCGGCATGAAGCCGCGCCATGCCGAACTGATCGCTTCCGATCTCGACCGTGCGACCATGATCCGCTACATCGATCGCTTCCTGATGTTCTACGTGCGCACCGCCGACCGCCTGCAACGCACCAGCACCTGGCGCGACAACCTCGAAGGCGGTCTCGACTATCTGAAAAGCGTGGTCATTGATGACAAGCTGGCCATCGCCGCCGAACTGGAAGCCGACATGCAGCACGTGGTCGACACCTATGAATGCGAATGGAAGAAGGCCGTCACCGATCCGGAGACACGCAAGCGCTTCCGCCATTTCGTCAACAGCAAGGAAGCCGACAACAACGTCAGGTTCGTCGACGAGCGCGGCCAGATCCGCCCGGCGACGGTGGCCGAGCGCAAGCTGCTCGATATCCCGGTGGTGGCGGAAGCAATCTGACCTTGATGGAGAACGTGAACATGCACAGCGACCGACAAATTGAACACTGGATAGAAGTCTGCGACATCGCCGACATCGTGCCCAACACCGGCGTCTGCGCGCTGATCGGTGGCGAACAGGTGGCGGTATTCCACGTCATCGACGGCACCCACAACGAGACCCGCGTCTTCGCCATCGGCAACTACGACCCGAATGCGGACGCTTCGGTGCTGTCGCGCGGGCTGGTCGGCAGCATCGGCGAACGCATCGTGGTGGCTTCGCCGATCTACAAGCAGCACTTTGACCTGCAGACCGGCGAATGCATCGAAGCGCCCGAACATTCAGTCAGCGCCTACCCTGCGCGCATCGAACACGGCAAGGTCTGGGTGGGCGCATGACGGTCGTTCCGGACCCTCTGGCTTCAGCAAAGAAACCGTCGCTGGTCGTGATCGGCAACGGCATGGCCGGCATGCGCACGGTTGAAGAATTGCTGAAGCTGGCGCCGGACCTGTACGACATCACCGTGTTCGGCGCCGAGCCGCATGGCAATTACAACCGCATCCTGCTGTCGCCGGTGCTGGCGGGCGACAAGAGCATGGACGACATCATGCTCAACACGCGCGACTGGTATGTGCAGAACAACATCACATTGCACGCCGGCGATCCGGTCGAGAAGATCGACCGTCGTCGCCGCACCGTACGCTCGCAAGCCGGCATCGAGGTCGAATACGACCGCCTGCTGCTGGCGACCGGCTCCAAGCCTTTCATCATTCCGGTGCCGGGCCATGAACTGCCGGGCGTGATCGCCTTCCGCGACATCCAGGACGTCCACACCATGCTCGACGCCGCCCGCAACCATCGCCATGCGGTGGTGATAGGCGGCGGCCTGCTCGGCCTGGAAGCGGCCAATGGACTGCTCCGCCAGGGCATGGACGTGACCGTGGTGCACGTCACCGACAGTCTCATGAACCAGCAACTCGACAAGCCCGCCGCCGCCCTGCTCAAGAAGGCGCTGGAGATGAAGGGCTTGCGCTTCCTGCTCAATGCACAAACGGATGCGATCGTTGGTCCCGATCGCGTCACGGCGGTGCGCTTCATGGATGGTACTGAAATCCCGGCCGACCTGGTCGTCATGACCGCAGGTGTGCGCCCCAACATCGGCCTGGCCAAGGACGCCGGACTACATTGCGACCGCGCCATCGTGGTCGACGACACGCTGCAGACTTACGATCCGCGCATCTATGCCGTCGGCGAATGCGTGCAACACCGCAAGGCCACTTTCGGCCTGGTCGCACCGATCTGGGACCAGGCCCGCGTATGCGGCGCCCATCTGGCCGGCGCCGGTCATCGCCGCTACGTGCAGCAAGCCACCGCCACCAAGCTCAAGGTCACCGGCGTCGACCTGTATTCGGCCGGCGACTTCATCGGCGCCGACGACACCGAAGACCTGGTGCTGCGCGATCCGCGTCGCGGCGTCTACAAACGGCTGGTGCTGCAAGGCAGCCGGCTGATCGGCGCGGTTCTGTATGGCGACGTCAAGGACGGCCCGTGGTATTTCGACCTGATCCAGAAAGGCGGCGACATTTCCGCCATCCGTCATCAACTGTTGTTCGGTCAAGCCATCTGCAGCCAGACCCAAAGTCAGACGAACACCACCCAGGCAGCCTGACCAGGAAACCATCGTGAACCTCTCCCAAGCTCCGCTCTCGACCGTCGGCACCAAGACTACCTGCCCGTATTGCGGCGTCGGCTGCGGCGTGCGCGCCGCCATGCAGGCCGACGGTGTGATCGCCGTCACGGGCGACGAACTGCATCCGGCCAACAAGGGACGCCTGTGCGTCAAGGGCTCGGCGCTCGGCGAAACCGTCGACCTCAACGGTCGCCTGCTGCATCCGAAGGTGCGCGACGCCGACGGCGCGTTGCAACGCGTCAGCTGGGACGCCGCGCTCGACAAGGTCGCCGGCGGCCTGCGCGACATCATCAATCGCCACGGTGCGGATGCGGTGGCGCTGTACGTTTCCGGTCAGTTGCTGACCGAAGACTATTACATCGCCAACAAGCTGATGAAGGGTTACATCGGCAGCGCCAACATCGACACCAATTCGCGTCTGTGCATGTCGTCGGCCGTGACCGGCCACAAGCGCGCCTTCGGCGAAGACCTGGTGCCGATCTGCTACGAGGATCTGGAGTTGGCCGACATGGTGGTGCTGGTCGGCTCCAACACGGCCTGGTGCCATCCCATCCTGTTCCAGCGCATCGCCAAGGCAAAGGAAAACCGGCCGGAGATGAAGCTGGTCGTCATCGATCCGCGCCGCACCGCCACCTGCGAACTGGCCGACATGCATCTGCCGGTCAAGCCGGGCACCGACGTCTGGCTGTTCAATGGACTGATGAGTTATCTGGCGCATCGCGGCGCGCGCGACAATGCATTCGTCGATGCCCACACCACCGGCCTCGGCGAAGCGCTGGCGATTGCGGACGCTGATTGTGCCGATCCGCATGAAGTCGCGCGTGTCTGCAAGGTCGACGTCAACGACTTGCTGGCGTTCTATGAATCATTCGCCAACACCGAGAAAGTCATCACGGCGTTTTCGATGGGCGTGAATCAATCCTCCGCTGGTACCGACAAGGTCAACAGCATCATCAACGCCCACCTGATCAGCGGCCGTATCGGCAAGCCCGGCATGGGACCGTTCTCGATCACCGGCCAGCCCAACGCCATGGGCGGCCGCGAAGTCGGCGGCCTGGCCAACATGCTGGCGGCGCACATGGATCTCGACAATGCGCTGCATCGCGATACCGTACAGACCTTCTGGGGCTCGCCGCACATGGCCGACAAGCCCGGTCTCAAGGCCGTCGACCTGTTCAACGCGATTGAAGCCGGCCGCATCAAGGCGGTCTGGATCATGGCGACCAATCCCATGGTCAGCATGCCTGACGCCAACGTGGTCCAGCGCGCGTTGTCGAAGTGCGAACTGGTGGTGGCCTCCGACATCATCGAAGGCACCGACACCAATGCCTTCGCACACGTGCTGCTGCCCGCGCTGGGCTGGGGCGAGAAGGACGGTACCGTGACCAATTCCGAGCGCCGCATCTCGCGCCAGCGCGCCTTCCTGACGCCCCCAGGGGAAGCGCGTCCGGACTGGAAGATCATCTGCGACGTCGCCATCCGCATGGGTTATCGCGGCTTCGACTTCGCCGGCGTGCATGCCATCTTCGACGAACACGCGCGCCTGAGCAGCTATCGCAACGGCCCGCCACAGATCGCCGGCAACAGCATGCGCGTGTTTAATCTCGGCGGACTGACCGGCATGAGCAAGCAACAGTTCGACCAGTTGCAGCCGATCCAGTGGCCCGTCACGCGCGACAAACAGAACGGCGATGCCGTCGGCACTGCGCGCCTGTTCGGCGATCAGCGCTATTCGCACGCCGACGGCAAGGCGCGCTTCGTGGCGACGCCGCCGCGCGGCCCGGCGCACCTGCCCGATGAAGAATTCCCGCTAACGTTGAACACCGGTCGCGTGCGCGATCAATGGCACACCATGACGCGCACCGGCAAATCGGCGCGCCTCGCTGATCACGTCCCGGAATCTTTCGTCGACATGCATCCGCAGGACGCACTGCGCTACGGCGTACGCGAAGGCGGACTGGCGCGCATCAGCTCGCGCTGGGGCGCTATGGTGGCGCGTGTCCAGCACAGCGGCGGCATCGCGCGCGGCAGCGTGTTCGTGCCAATTCACTGGAGCAACCAGACCGCCTCCGACGCCCGCGTCGGTGCGCTGGTCAATCCGGTGGTCGATCCGGTATCAGGCGAACCGGAGTTCAAGCACACGCCTGTCAACATCGAAGAGTTCGGCGTGTCCTGGCACGGCTTCATCCTGAGCCGCAAGGCATTGGCGCTCGATGAAATCACGCACTGGACACGCATCCAGGGACGCGACTTCGCACGCTACGAACTGGCCGGCCGCAACAACATCACCGATCACGGCGCCTGGGCGCGCACGCTGCTCGGCGTGCACGACATCGACGCCGACTGGCTCGAATACGAAGACCGCACCGCCGGCGTCTACCGCGCGGTGCACGTCGACAACGACCGCATCGACATGTGTATCTTCCTCTCCAAGCGCCCCGACCTGCCCTCGCGCGCCTGGCTGGCAAGCCTGTTCGACAAGGAGCAACTGGAAGAGGCCGACCGCGTCGGCCTGCTGATCGGCCAGCCGATCGAAAAAGGCGCCGACACCGGCCCGACGGTATGTTCATGCTTCGGCGTGGGCCGCAACACGATCTGCAATGCAGTGCGTGAACAGGGATTGAAGACGGTGGCCGAAGTCACCTCCTGCCTCAAGGCCGGCGGCAACTGCGGCTCTTGTGTGCCGGAGATCAAGAAATTGCTGGTGGAGACGCGGGCGGCGGAGACTGCCTGAGTTTTACGGAGGGAAGCGCTGCGGCCACCTTCCGGATGCAGAAAAATACGATCTGTCAGTCCGACTGCCGCGAAGTGATAACGATCGGCGCCGGGCTTTCGCCGTCGGCCCGTTCCAGTGATTGACGGTAGCGCTCGGAACGCTCCATGTTGATCTGGTATTGCTCCTCGGCGTGACGGTAGGCCAATTGTTCCGCAGGCGAACGGCTGCAGCCGCTGATGGCGAGGGTGCACAGGATCAAAAGCAGGAACTGCCGCATCGATGTCTCCGAGGGGTGGATTGTCTTATTTCTTTTTGGCAATCATATACTCAATATATCCGAGAGGCAATTTTTCCAACAAGTAATTCTCGCTGCAGGCCGCGCCGGCATTGACGTTCCGACAACTATGGCGAATCATCGGATTCTTCGGCATGCTCTGTCTCCTGTACTTCCCGATGACTTCGCCCTTCACAAAGGAATATCCTTGCCCCTCTACTCCTCGCTGTCGAACAAACTGGCTTGTGCGCTGCTGGCGCTCGCCGCCCTGTTCATCTCAAACGCCGCCCACGCCGAACCGAAGCGCTGCCTCAGCGAATGCAAGCCGCGCATCGGCATCGTTTCTGCCTTTGGCGCCGAAGCCGACATCCTGCTGGAGCAGACGGAAAGAAAGCGCGATTGGCGCATCAACGGCAATCGTTTCACGACCGGCGTATTGCGCGGCAACCCCGTCGTGATCGTGTTGAGCGGCGTGAGCGTGATCAACGCCACCATGGTCACGCAACTGATGCTCGATCATTTCCACGTCGAACGCCTGCTCATGAGCGGCATCGCCGGCGGCGTCAATCCGGCCAATCATGTCGGCGACGTAGTCGCGCCGGAAAGCTGGGCGATGCCGATGGAGGTGTACTGGAATGGCGACGCCAGCCTGCCGGCCGCTTGCGGCAATGCCGGCGATGCAGGAAATGTCGGTTGCCTGGGATTGAGACTGGCGACGGAAAACGGCAAGGCGCGTCCCGACTTCCAGTTCGACGCGCCCGGCGGCAAAATCAGCAGCGGGATGTTCATGCGCGACAGTTTTGTGATGAATGCGGCTAACGCGCCGCAAGGCGAATTCCGCTTCGAGTTCCAAGCCGATGCGCAGATGCTCGCGCTAGCGCGCACGCTCCGCCCCGAGTTGGCAAGCTGCGGCCCAAAGAATACTGCGCTGTGCGTCAGTACGCAGCCGACGTTGAAAGTCGGGGGACGCGGGGTTTCCGGCACGGCCTTTTTAGCCAATGCCGGCTATCGCACTTATCTGCACGACACCTTGCAGGCGCAACTGGTGGATATGGAAACCGCCGCCTTTGCACAGGTGGCATATGCCAACGGCGTGCCTTTCATCGCATTTCGCAGCGTCTCGGATCTGGCCGGCGGCAATGATTTCAAAGACGTCGGCGCCTTCTTCGGCAGCGGACTGGCCGAGACCAACGAGGCGATGGTGACGCTGGCCTTTCTGGAAGCGTGGAAGAAGCGCTCCCGCACGCGATGAATTGATCAGTCTTCAGCAGTAAAAAAAGCGGAAGTCGCCTTCCGCTTTTTTATTGCACCCTGATTTCCCGCGCGCTCAGAAACGCGGCTTGACCGTCTTCCAGTCCGGCTTGTACTTGCGCATCTGGCGTACGTCATCGCGCGAACGGATGCCGCAGCCGAGATAGAGGTCGTGCAGCTTGGCCAGCTGATCCCGGTCCAGTTCGACTCCAAGACCCGGGGAGCGCGTGATGCTGACGCAGCCGTTGCGTATCGGCAGCTTGCCGCCCTTGATGACTTCTTCGTCGGCTTCCTGCCACGGATAGTGGGTGTCGCAGGCGTAGGACAAATTGGGCACGGCCGCCGCCACATGCGACATCGCCATCAGGCTGATGCCGAGGTGCGAATTGGAATGCATCGACACGCCCAGGCCGAAGGTGTCGCACATCAGCGCCAGCATCTGCGTGTCGCGCAAGCCACCCCAGTAATGATGATCGGCCAGCACGATCTGTACGCTGTTCAAGGCGACGCTGCGGCGGAATTCGTCGAAGTCGGTCACCACCATATTGGTCGCCAGCGGCAGGCCGGTGCGGCGATGCAGCTCCGCCATGCCTTCCAGTCCCGGCGTCGGGTCTTCATAGTATTGCAGATCATCGCCCAGCAATTCGGCCATGCGTACTGCGGTTTCCAGCGACCAGTTGGCGTTGGGGTCGATGCGCAGGGGCGCGTTCGGGAAGGCTTTTTTCAATGCCTTGATGCAAGCGACTTCATGCTCGGGATCCAGGGCGCCGGCCTTGAGCTTGATGCTCTGGAAACCGTTCTCGTCGATCATGCGGCGCGCCTGCGCAACAATCTGTTCTTCACTCAATGCTTCGCCCCAGGCATCCGGCTTGTACGGGCTGTCGATATGTTCTGCGTACTTGAAAAACAGATAAGCGCTGAAGGGAATCTCGGTGCGCACCGCACCGCCGAGCAAGTCGACCAGCGGCACGTTCAGGTAACGCGCCTGGACATCGAGCAAGGCGACTTCGAATGCAGAATAGGCGTTGCTGACGGCTTTGCTGGCGTGCGAACCCGGTGCGAGTTCCGCACCTGAATTGCCGGCCGGCGCCATGCCCGCCACCGCAGCCTTGACGATCGCGCGCAGCCCGTTAAGGTTGAAAGGATCCAGGCCGATCATCTGCGCCTTGACCTTGTCCATCACCGCCAGGGCCGGCGCGTCGCCGTAGCTTTCACCGAGGCCGAAATGACCATTATCGGTCTCGACTTCGATGATGGAACGCAGTGCATACGGCTCATGGATGCCGCTGGCGTTGAGCAAAGGCGCATCCTTGAATGCAATCGGTGTGACGGTGACGCGGGTGATCTTCATGTCGTTTTTCCGGAATCAGTAATGAATTATTTGTTGCCTGCGATCGCTGCGGAGTGCGCCGTGGTGCGGGCGAAAAAAACCACGACCGCCGCCACCACCGAGGTCGCTGCCAGTGCATACAAACCACCCTGGATCGAACCGGTTTTTTGCTCGAGGAAACCGAAGGTGGTCGGCGCGACGAAGCCGCCGAGATTGCCCAGCGAGTTGATCAGTGCGATCACCGCCGCGGCGATGCGCGCATCCAGATACGACTGCGGAATCGGCCAAAACAGCGAGGACGCCGCCTTGAAGCCCACTGCGGCGAAGCAGATCGAGACGAACGCGAACACCGGTCCGCCGAAAGTCGACACGTACATGCCGATGGCCGCGATGATCAGCGCCGCTGCGGCCCAGGCCTGCTGAAATTTGAAGCGCGCCGCCAGGCTGGCGAACAGGTACATGGCGATGATGGAAATAATCCACGGGATCGAGTTGAACAGACCGACCTGGAAGTCCGAATACGTGCCCATCTTGCGGATAATGCTGGGCAGCCAGAACGTGGCACCGTAGATCGTCAGCGAAATCGAAAAATAGATGAAGCAGAAGATGATGATCTGGCTGTCGCGCAGCAGCGTCCACGCAGAGATGTGGGCAGGCTTCGTCTTCTCGCGGTCAGCCTGTTCGGCCGCGATGGTGTTGCCGATGAGATCGCGCTCCCCCTGCGTCAGCCATGTGGCGTCGGCCGGCCGCGAATCGAGCCAGAACCAGACGAAACCGCAGAGCACCACCGATGCCAGGCCCTCAATAATGAACATCCACTGCCAGCCGTGCAGGCCGCCGCCATCGATCTGCAGCAGCGCGCCGGAAATCGGCCCCGACAGGATCGACGCCAATGCGGAGCCGCTCAGGAAGATCGCCATCGCCTTGCCGCGCTCGCCATTGGGCAGCCATTGCGTGAAGTAGTAAATCACGCCGGGAAAGAAGCCCGCTTCCGCCACGCCCAGCAGGAAGCGCAACGCGTAGAACGACATCTCACCCTGCACGAACGCCATTGCGGTGGCGGCGATGCCCCAGGTCAGCATGATGCGCGTCAGCCAGGCCTTGGCGCCGTACTTTTGCAACAGCATGTTGGACGGCACTTCAAAGATGGCGTAGCCGACGAAAAACAAGCCGGCGCCCAATCCATAGGCTGCCGTGCCGATGCCGATGTCGGCGGCCAGGTGCGTGCGCACGAAGCCGATGTTGACGCGATCGATGTAATTGACGATGAACATGATCACGAACAGCGGTAATACACGCTGCTTGATCTTGGATACCGCTCTGTCGAGCGGCGACCATGCCCGCCCTGCTGCCTGCGCTGTAATCACTGCTTGTCTCCTGCCATCGTTATTTGTTATCGAAGAAAGAGTGTTTGCCCTTTCAGTTAAAACATTAAAACACTAATATATTAGTGTGTCAATGCAAGGCAATTGCTTTATCATGCTGATAACAATGGGGATTGAACGGCTAACAGGCCGCATCTTTCACACGCGGCTTCTCAACCACTGGGGTTACAGGCTTTGAGAGGTATCCGCCGCACCTTGTTTGTCAGCCATATTGTTTTTTGACGTACCGGATTCCGATTGCCATGAACAGCCCTTCGCCAGCGCCGCAACATCAGCTCGACCGCTCACGCCATGCCGCGCCGCAGGTATTCGAACGCTTGCGCGAAGCCATCATCACGATGCAGCTCACGCCCGGCACCGTGCTCTCGCGCGCCGAGCTGGCCTTGCAGTTCGGCCTGAGCCAGACGCCGATCCGCGACGCCCTGATGAAGCTCGGTGAAGAAGGTTTGGTGGATATTTTTCCGCAGCATGCGACGGTGGTGCGTGCGGTGGATATTGCGATGGCGCGGCAGGCCCATTTCCTGCGCCGTTCGATTGAACTGGAAATCGTCCACACCCTGGCGGCCTCCCCCAATCCGGCGCTGATCGCGCGGCTGCAAGCCAGCATCGCCAGGCAAAAGGTATTGGCCGACAGCGAGGATTACAGTGAATTCGTCGAAGCCGACCAGGCCTTCCACCGTCAGATGTATGAAGCGGCAAACATCCCCGATCTGTGGGCCATGGTGCGCCGGCACAGCGGCCACCTGGACCGGCTGCGTGCGCTGCACGTGCCGATTCCCGGCAAGGCGCGCGCGGTGTTGCGCGATCACATCGCCATCGTGGACGCCATCGCGGCGGGCGATCCGGTCGCTGCGCAGGACGCCTTGCGCACCCATCTGTCCAATACCCTGTCGCACCTGAACGATATCCGCGAGCGCTTTCCGCACTACCTGAAAGATTGAGATTGAAGAGTTTGGTGCGGGGTATGCGTTGCTAACGAGTTACTTTACAGCGCGGCGGAAAACTTGCGGCCTTCGGTCAGCATGAGATGGAAATCCGCGGCCGGGACCGGACGCGAGAACAGGTAGCCCTGCAATTCGTTGCAACCGGCTTCCTTGAGGAAATTGAACTGCGCCATGTTCTCCACGCCTTCGGCAATGACCTTGTGGCGCAGCTGTTTGGCGATGCCGATGATGGCGCTGGCGATGGCGCAATCGTTGGTGTCGTCGGGGATGCCGGTGGTGAATGAGCGGTCTATCTTGAGCGTATTGATCGGAAAACGCTTGAGGTAGGACAGGCTCGAATAGCCGGTGCCAAAATCGTCGAGCGAAATCGTCACGCCGAGCAAACACACTTTTTCCATGATCGAAATCACGCGGTCGGTGCTGTGCATCAGCATGCTTTCGGTGATTTCCAGCTCCAGCCATTCGCCGGTCAATTGATGACGGCTCAGCGCCGCCCTGACCCGGTCCGGCAGCGATCGCGTGAATTCGCGCGCCGTCACGTTGATGGCGATGCGGATCGGCTCCAGGCCGGCTTCTTTCCATTGACGCGCCTGCGCACAGGCGGCTTCCAGCACCCAGTCGCTGAGTTGGACGATGAGGCCGGTTTCTTCCGCAATTGGGATGAAGTCGCCCGGCGCCAACAGGCCCCGTTCGGGGTGCTGCCAGCGCACCAGCGCTTCGGCGCCGGTAATGTGACCCTGCGCAAAGTCGATCTTGGGCTGGTAGTACAGCAGCAGCTCGTTGTACTCGAAGGCGTGCAGCAAACCGGTTTCGATGCGCAGCAAATCCAGCGTGTTGCGGTTCATCTCTTCGCTGTAATACGCGTAGCCGCCTTCATTGTTTTCGCCGCCCTGCTTGGCGCGGTACATGGCGATATCCGCCAGGCGCAGCAGCGTTTCGGTGTCGGCGGCGTCTTGCGGATACATGCTGATGCCGATGCTGGCGCCGACGCGTAACTCGTGGCCGTCGATGAAGAACGGTTCGTCAAACAGCGCGATCAACTTTTGCGCGACGAAACCGGCGTGGTAATCCTTGTCGATGTCGAACAGTGCAATCGCGAATTCATCCGCGCCCAGGCGCGCCACCACATCTTCGTCGCGCAGCGCCTTGCGCAGGCGGATCGCCACTTCGACCAGCAGCATGTCACCGGCAACGTGGCCGAGCGTATCGTTGATCGGCTTGAAGCGATTCAGGTCGATGAACATGATGCAGCCGTAGATATTGTCCTGCTGCGCGGCGAGCAGCGCCTGGTCGACCGTGCGCGTGAGCAGCGTGCGGTTGGGCAGGCCGGTCAGCGAGTCGTAATACGCCAGGTGATGGATCAGCTTTTCGGCGTTCTTGCGTTCCGTGATGTCGTTGATGTAGCCGATCATGCCGATCGGCTGGCCGTGCTGGTCGCGCATGACCGACAGCGACAGGCTGGCCCAGAAGGCTTCACCTGACTTCTTGCGGCGGCGCACTTCCATTTCGCGTCCGCCCTGCGCCAGGAACACGTCGTTGAGCGAGGTGTCGTCCTCGTCTTCGTTCTCATACAGGAACAATACGTTGCGGCCGATGGCCTCGATCGCGGTGTAACCGAACAACTGCTCGGCGCCGCGGTTCCAGCTGGTGATGAAGCCGGCCTGATCCATCGTGATCACCGACTCGTGCATCTGGTTGAGGATCTGCGCCTGCTGCTCGAGCTTGGATTCGATCTGGTCCAGCGCGCGGCTGCGCTTTTCGGTGTCGGCGCGATTTTGCAGCAGCCGGCCGGTCAATGCAGCAAACGAGGTCAGGCGCCCCGCTTCGGCTTCGGTGTAGCTTTCGGCAGGATCGGGGAAGATGTAGTGACCGTAGCCCACGCCCTCATGCACCACCGACTGCAGCAACTGCTGCGTGTCGAGCGCATTGGCGACATCGGAAAAATAACGGCCGCCCGGGCGGCCGAGAAAACTCGATACGATATTGCTTAACGCCTCATGCAGCGCGATGCCTTCGAGGCCCAGCACTGCATCAAGCAGTGCCGAGCAGCAGGCCAGATCGTTGCTGCTGAGGGTGGCGATCATCGCGTCAGGCCTCGTGACTGACTTTGGAAGCCCAGCGATAGGCCTGGATCAACGCACGGCAATAGCCCTCGGGCGTAACGCCGGCCGCTGCCAGATCAGTATGGCGCAAGGGAATGCGGCCGTATTCGGCGCGCTCCACCACATCCAGCAGACGACCGAGACGGCCGCGGCGCTGCATCAGCGCGTCGACGATGTCCTGCGGCAATTTGAGCGGCTCGATGATGAGTCGCAGCGGCATGGTCAGCAGCACGTCCAGGAGCGAGAACATGCCGACGATGAAGGCGCGGTCCTGTTCGTCGCGATCGCCATCGATCTGGTGGCACATCGCTTCCATCATGGCGGCGCGCGCAGCGGCGCGCGGCAGCAGCGGATTGGCCGACTCGTCGCCGGGGAAGCGCGCGTACAGCAGCAATTGCAGCCAGCGCTGCAGCTGGCGGCGTCCCAGCAGGTTGATGGCCTGGGTGAAATTGGTGATGTGCGCCGAGAAGCCGAACGCCGCCGAGCTGACCAGCTTGAACAATTGGTACGACAAGGCCGGATCCTGCTTGAGCAGTCCTTCCAGCGCATGCGCATCGGCGTCGTGCGAGACCAGCTCCAGCAGTTTGACCAGCCGGCCGCGCGAAATCGCGTCCTTCTGGGCTACGTTCGACGACGGCAGCAAAGGATATTCGCCGCTGAACCAGCGGAAGCCTTCGGCACGGCAAGCGTCGAAGCTGACCGGATCGGGGACGTTTTCAGCCAGGTGCGGACCGCGCATGCGCGTCAGCCAGACGCCGGCCGCGGCAGGAATACCGGCGCTGCAATCGAGCGACAGCGACTCGATGTAATCAGGGAACAAGGCGGTGCGGGGCGGAATGCCGTCGGCGATCAGGCCGTAGCCCATTTTCGTGAGGCGTTCCAGCAACGGTTGCCGCGCCGGATCGGCGCAATATTCGACCGGCACGCGCAGGATCAGCTGGGTGTCCTTGGGCGGCGCGCCGAACTCGCCGGCGAACTTGTCGGGATTCGGCACCGTAAGGATGCAGGAAAGCCGTCCGAGCGCGTCGCCCAGACCGAACTCATTGAAAAGCCGGGAAAACAGGTCGCAACCGTTCTCATCGAACGGCGACACATGCAACGACAGCGCCGTCCACAAGTAATGGACGTCTGCAACGGGCTGTAGAAAAACTAGAGGAAAAGGAATGCTTTTATCCTGGACAGCCATTTTGTGTGGAATTGCGGTGAGCAACCGCAATGTTTCTAATTAGTTATGAAAAATAAATAAGCAGTTTCCAAAAAGAATTCTTATCTAAATCCAAATATTCACTAAATATACCTGAGAAAACTGCACTTGCCTAAATGTTCATTCAAACAAGAACATTTCCTGCAGATCGTTCAGGAAACGGCGTCCCAGCTCGGTTGGCCGGATGATGGCGTGGTCGCGATACAGCAGGCCTTTTTTCTCGGCGTCATTCAGCGCGGCATCGATGGCGTTGATGCTCATGCCGGTACGTTCGTTGAACAGATTGACCGGAAAACCGTCTTCCAGGCGCAGCGCGTTGAGCATGAATTCGAAGCCGAGCGCGTCGCGGCCGATTTCGCCTTCTTCCTGGATGGCGTTGCCGCTGCGCATCTTTTCCATGTAAGTCTGCGGATGCTTGTGGCGCGCCTGGCGCACGATGCGGTGCGGGAACGACAGCTTGGAATGCGCCCCGGCGCCGATGCCGAGGTAGTCGCCGAACTGCCAGTAATTGAGGTTGTGGCGCGCCTGGCGCTTCGGTTTGGCGTAGGCCGACACCTCGTAGTGCTGGTAGCCGGCGGCGCCGGTCAGCTCGGTAATCATGTCCTGCATGTCGGCGCTGGCGTCGTCGTCCGGCACCTGCGGCGGGTATTTGGCGAACAGCGTGTTCGGCTCCAGCGTCAGGTGGTACAGCGACAGGTGCGGCGGCGCGCAGGCGATGGCGGTCTCGATGTCGCGGCGCGCTTCTTCCACGCTCTGCGATGGCAAAGCGTACATCAGGTCGAGGTTGAAGTTGTCGAAGTTGGCATGCGCGATCTCGACTGCCTTACGCGCCTGGTCGCCATCATGGATGCGGCCGAGCGCGGCCAGGTGCGCCGAGTTGAAGCTCTGGATGCCGATCGACAGGCGGTTGATGCCGCTGGCGCGATAGGACTTGAATTTCTCGGCTTCGAAGGTGCCGGGATTGGCTTCCATCGTGATTTCGATGTCGATGTCCAGCGGCAGCAAGGTGCGAATGTCCGACAGCAGGCGGTCGAGCCCGGCCGCCGACAGCAGGCTGGGCGTGCCGCCGCCGATGAAGACGGAGTAGATCTTGCGGCCCCAGATCAGCGGCAGCGCCGACTCCAGGTCGGCGCGCAAGGCATCCAGATAGATATCTTCGGGGAAGCTGCCCTTCACCTCATGCGAATTGAAATCGCAATAAGGACATTTTTTCACGCACCACGGGAAATGCACGTACAGGGACAGCGGCGGCAAGGCCGACAGTTGCAGACTGCCCGGCTTGAGGAAGGCCAGCGCGGCCTGCGCCGGGCCATCCTGCTGCCCTGACGCGGCAGGCAGCGACGGCAGGTTGACGCTGACCGGCTTGATCGGGATGATCATCGCAGCTTCTCAACCAGCGCGCGCAAGGCTTGGCCGCGGTGCGAGTGGGCGTTCTTTTCGACACCGCTCAGTTCGGCGGCGGTGCGATTGAGCGCCGGCAGCCAGAAATACGGGTCGTAGCCGAAGCCGCCGGCACCGCGCGCCTCTTCCACGATTTCGCCATGCCAGGAGCCGTCGGCGATGACCGGTTGCGGATCGTCGGCGTGGCGCACGTAGACCAGCACGCAATAGTAATAAGCCGATTTGTCCTCGTGCCCGGCCAGGTCGGCGATCAGCTTGGCGTTGTTGGCGGCGTCCGATTTGGGCTCGCCGGCATAGCGCGCGGACCATACGCCGGGCGCGCCGCCCAGGGCGTTGACGCAGACGCCGGAATCATCTGCCAGCGCAGGCAGACCGGTCAGCCGCGAAGCATGACGCGCCTTGGCCAGGGCGTTCTCGACGAAGGTGGCGAAGGGTTCTTCGGCTTCCGGCACATCGAACTCGCCTTGCGGACGCACGTCCAGGCCGATTTCGCCGAGCAAGGCGCCGAATTCGCGGAGTTTTCCGGGGTTGTTGGAGGCGAGGACGATTTTTTGGGTCATGTCGGATGAATAATAAGGAATCAAGAAGGCTCAGGAAAAATTGTCCCGGTCAGGCGTGCCGATGAAGGCAGTACACCGGTACGACGCTAGGAGGCACAACGACGCCGGGGCGGTTTTGCCTAAGACCTCATTAAGTAAAAACGCCATGTCCGCGTACACGGACATGGCATATCGGGATTGTAAAAGGATTCAGGCGCGGCTGCTGGCCCGGCATCCTTTTTGGCACGACGATTTCTCGTCGTTTATTTAGCCAGGCCCAGCGTTTCTTTCTGCAAGGCAAGCAGTTCCTTGATGCCCTTGTCGGCGATGTCGAGCAGGCTGTTCAAGGTGGTGCGATCGAAGGCGGCGCCTTCCGCGGTGCCCTGCACTTCGACGAAATGGCCGGCATCAGTCATCACGACATTCATGTCGGTGTCGCAGTCGGAGTCTTCCACGTAATCCAGGTCCAGCACCGGCACGCCGCGATAGACGCCAACCGAAATCGCCGCGACGAAATGCTTGACCGGAATGGCAGTGATCAAGCCGCGCCCCAACAGTACCGAGAAAGCATCGTAAGCAGCAACCATCGCGCCCGTGATAGCCGCCGTGCGGGTGCCGCCGTCGGCTTGCAGGACGTCGCAATCGAGATGCAGGGTGCGCTCGCCGAAGGCTTCCAGGTCGAATGCAGCGCGCAGGGCGCGGCCGATCAGGCGCTGGATCTCTTGTGTGCGGCCGGACTGCTTGCCCTTGGCGGCTTCACGGTCCATGCGGGTATGCGTCGAGCGCGGCAGCATGCCGTATTCAGCGGTCATCCAGCCCTGCCCTTTGCCCTTGAGGAAACCGGGCACTTTTTCTTCGATGCTGGCGGTGCACAGCACGCGGGTGTCGCCGAACTCGACTAGCACGGAGCCTTCGGCGTGTTTGGTGTAATGGCGCGTCAGGCGCACGGTGCGCAGATCGGCGGTGGCGCGTCCGCTGGGACGTTGGAATGCGGTCATGGTTTTCCTATGGAATCGGTGGCGGACGCCCTGGCGCCAGATTGGCCGGGCTGAACCGGAGAACAGGTTTTGATGGCGCGCGGCAAGCAAACTTTTTACAATGCGCTATCCAAACCCAAATACAATCACGCCTCATTGAGGTGAGTGAGCTTAAATTTTTATCGGCATTGTCTTGATAAACTGCCGGTTTGTAAAGGAAGCACGCCGTTGCCGGCCCTTCCCTGCACACCTTCCCGGTCGCCGGCCACAAGCTGCGCGGCCCGCCATCCGGAGAATCGATTGACCATTTACAGCATGACCGGCTACGCCGTCACCAAGCGCGACACCGCCGCCGGCGCCATTACCGTTGAACTCAAGAGCGTCAATTCGCGCTTCCTCGACCTGCAGTTCCGCGTCAACGACGACCTGCGCGCGGTCGAACCCGCCATGCGCGAAGCCATCATCAGCAAGCTGGTGCGCGGCAAGGTCGAATGCCGCCTGAGCTTCGGCCGCAAGACCGCCGAAGGCGCCAGCCAGGCCCTCAACCAAACGCTGCTGGCGACGCTGGCGGAACTGCAAAGCCAGGTACGCGCGCAATTCATCGACGCCCCGCCGCTGAGCGTGGCTGAACTGCTGCGCTGGCCCGGCGTCATCGAAGAAGCCGAAATTGGCCAGGACACCCTGCAAGCAGATGTACTGGCGACCCTGCAACAAACCCTGACCGCCTTCCTCGACAGCCGCGCGCGCGAAGGCGCGGCGCTGCAAGCCGTGCTCGAAACCCGCATCGACGCCATGGAAGCGATCGTCGCGCGCATCACGCCGCTGGTGCCGCAACTGGTGGCGCAGTTCCAGCAAAAGGCCACCGAGCGCATGCAGGAAGCATTGGGACTGGCCGGCAAAGAGGGCACGGCTGCGTCGCTGCCGCGCGAAGAAGTGCTGGAGCGCATTCGCCAGGAAGTCACGCTGTACGGCATCCGCATCGATATCGCCGAAGAACTGGCGCGCCTGTCGGCGCATCTGGCCGAGACCCGCCACATCCTCAAAAAAGGCGGCCAGGTCGGTAAGCGCCTGGATTTCATGATGCAGGAGCTCAACCGCGAAGCCAACACGGTCGGTTCCAAAGCCGCCATGAAAGAGCTCGCCGACGCGTCGATGGAATTAAAATTGCTGATCGACCAGATGCGCGAACAGGTCCAGAACCTCGAATAACCGATCCAGATATTCAGACACGAGAGAGCATCCCATGCCAAACAAGAACCCCACCTCCGGCAGCCTGTTCATGGTCGTGGCGCCGTCCGGCGCCGGCAAATCGACGCTGGTCAACGCCCTGCTCAAGCAGGAGCCAGAGATCAAGCTGTCGATTTCCTACACTACGCGCCCGCCGCGTCCAGGCGAGGAACACGGCCGCGAATATTACTTCACGACCGCGGACGATTTTCTCAAGCGCCAGGCTGACGGCGAGTTCCTGGAGTGGGCCGAAGTGCATGGCAACTACTACGGCACTTCGCGCCTGATGATCGCCGACCAGATCTCCAACGGCACCGACGTGCTGCTGGAAATCGACTGGCAAGGCGCGCAGCAGGTCAAGAAGCAATTCTCGAACGCCATCGGCATCTTCATCCTGCCACCGTCCATTGCGGCGCTGGAAGAGCGCCTGAAAAAGCGCGGACAAGATGAACCGCACGTCATCACGCGCCGCATCCTGGCCGCCGGCGGCGAAATCGCTCACTCGCCGGAGTTCGAATATGTTATTATTAATCAAGAGTTTGCAGTCG
>Ga0207695_10004208_pt1 | contig 19770 bp, 19 predicted proteins | sample KBSC54metaG_FD_184354 | JGI IMG/M metagenome (GOLD analysis project Ga0207695, IMG submission 184354) | Corn rhizosphere microbial communities from Kellogg Biological Station, Michigan, USA - KBS C5-4 metaG (SPAdes) (version 2) | ecosystem: Host-associated > Plants > Roots > Rhizosphere > Soil... | reverse complement strand
GGAATCGCCGGGGCGCCGCGCGCCGGACTCGAAATTCGGCTGGCCGAGCAGGCTTTCCACCGAGCCCGGGTCCTGGAACAGGTGGAGTTGTTCGACCCGGGCCAGATCGAGCGGGCGGTGATGGTGAAAGGTCCAGCCCTCGCCCTTTTTTGCTGAGAGATACCAGATGAAGCCTTCCTTTGTGGGGCTGAGCTCGCGATTGTCGTCTGACCACCAGCGTCCATTGATTTTGCGCACGCGTTGCGGCTTGCCGTCGATTAAGACGGTGGTCACGGCCGTGACGGTCTGCCCGGCGAGCGTCGCGGCCAGCACCAACATCGCCAGGAGGAAGCGATTCATTTCTTCAGAGTCTGCCAGCGGGTGGCCCGGCTGTCAAGCTGTTCGTAAATATGGCCTAAAGGGATTGTCTCAAGCTGCCGATATAACAAACAGGACGGTGTAATCGCGGCCGTTCAGTAAGTCGAGGAGTGCGCTTGCGTTCACGATTGTTCGTTGCGGCGATGGGGCTGATGGTGTTGACGGAATGGCTTGCGGCGGCGGATCCGGAGATGAGAGTCGGTGAATCCGATGCAAAGAAGGCGGCCGTGGCCAAGCCTGCCCCCGTGTATCCGCTGACTGCCCGTCAGTTAAAGGTAACCGGCAAGGTGGTTATCGAGGCCGTGGTGAGCGAGGCCGGCGTGGTGTCGGATGTGCGGCCTGTCACCGGCAATCCTATTCTCACGAAACCCGCTCTGGAAGCGGTCAGAAAGTGGAAATTCCGGCCGTTCGAGCGCGAAGGGAAGGCGGTCGCGGCACTGGTGACGCTCAGCTTTGAATTCGACACGAACTAGGAAAGACAATGAGATCTCAAATGCGATGGTTAGCGGTTTTCATTCTGTGGACGGCGGGCTTCGCACAGGCTCAGACGACAGGTGACCTGGCGGGTCAGGTGAAAGATCCGGGGGAGAAGCCTCTGGCGGGCGCTCAGGTGACGGTGGGAACAGGCGCCGGTTCTACCAGGACGTCGTCGACCGACGCGGACGGCCGGTTCGCATTCACATCGGTACCGGTGGGCCAGTATTCCGTCGAGGTGGAGGCGGACGGCTTCAAGAGCTACGTACAGCAGTATGTCGAGGTTACGCTGGGCCACGTGGTCGATTTGCCGGTACAACTCGAGGCCGGGGATTCGATGAAGGTGCTTGCCATCGAAACGCCGTTGGTGGAGCGGAGCAGCAACCAGGTGGGCGCGGTGGTGGACGCCGCGACCATTGCCGGGTTACCGCTCAACGAGCGCGACGCCTACCAGTTGCTGCAACTGCAGCCGGGCGTTCAATCTCAGCAGGGATACGATTTGTTTGGCGGAAGCGAGAATGCGGGAGTGGTGTCGGTGAATGGAGGCCGCGGCCGGGCGAACAATTCTCACGTGAATGGTGGCGACGCCAATGATTTGTTCGTGGGGGTCCCGGCGGTTCAACCGGCGCCCGACACGATCGAAGAGTTTCGCGTGCTGACCAACGGGTTCAACGCGGAATACGGGCGAAACTCCGGCTCCATCGTGAACGTGGTCACTAAGAGCGGGACGGCCCAAATTCACGGCAGCGTGTTTGAGTTCCTGCGCAATCGAGTGTTGAACACTCGGGGATTTTTCGATTCCGAGGCGCCGAAATTCAATCAAAACCAATTTGGCGGAACCTTCGGTGGTCCGCTTCAGAAGGACCGGACGTTTTTGTTTGTCTCGGCCGAAGGGCGGTCGATCCGGCAGGGGATTTCGTCGGACCTGGTAACGGTTCCGACACTGGCGGAACGCGGCGGAGACTTTTCGGCGAGCATGCGTTTCCAGGGAACACTACGGGATGACGCACTGGCCACCGCTCTGCGGAACCGGCCGGGCTGCACACAGGCTGTGGCGTCGCGCGGTGGTGCGGCGATTCGATCCGGAGTGGCGTGGTCGGCGATCTTCCCCGGGAACGCAATCCTTCCGCAGTGCTTCGACGCGACAGCGGCGGACCTGCTGCAACAGTATGTTCCACTGCCGAACAGCGGAGCGAGCACGTATCGCGCCGATGGAGATAAGAAAGAAGACGCTCTCCAGCCAACGGCGCGCATGGATCGCTCGCTGGACGCGTCCAATCTGCTGACCTTCTATTACTACTTCGATGACTCGACCATTCAGCAGCCATTTTCGACGTTCGGAGCCGGCGGCGCCAATGTGCCCGGTTTCGGAGCGCGGTACGGCACCAGGGTCCAGCAATACAACTTGGCGAACACGAGTTCCATCGGTCCGTCGCTGGTGAATGAAGCGCGCTTCTCTTATTTTCGCGAGGGCCAGATGGCGTACAACCATCCGCAGAGCACGGGTCCGGTAGAAAGCATGTGCGCTTCCGTTTCTGCGGCGTCCTGCTTCAACAGTCCGCAGAATCCCGGTCTGGGGATTCGGCCCGGGTTGGGCGCCGGCCGGGAGGGACTACCGTTCGTATCCGTGAGCGGAATGTTCTCGATCGGCAATAACAGTCAGGGAGAACTTCCGCAAGTCGGGAATACATTTCACGCATCGGATACGCTCAGTTTCGTGAGAGGCGTCCATCATCTGAAGTTCGGGGTGGATCTCCGCCGCCACCGCTTCGACCAGACCCTGTTCTACAACACGAACGGGTCGTTCTCCTTCTTCGGCGGTGGGGAGAATGGAGTGAATGGCGGCAACATGCTGCCCGATTATCTGCTCGGGTTGCCCACGCAATTTTCGCAAGGGTCGTCGCAAGTCGAGAATATTCGGAACACCGCGATTTCGGTGTTCGCGCAAGACGGCTGGAACGTCAGCCGCAACGTCACCATCAACGCGGGACTGCGCTGGGAGTTGAACACGCCGATGCACGACACCGGCAATCGCATGCAGACGTTCCGGCCCGGCCAAGCTACGCAGGTTTTCCCCTGCTGGCTGGATCCGGCCGGAGATCTGGCGGCGACATTCGGCACAGCGGACTGCGGTCCGGGCACGGCCGGGGAGTCGGTCTTTCCCTTGGGATTAGTTGTCCCCGGAGACACCGGCACTCCGGGCGGCCTCACCGCAACCTACTATAAGGCCTTCGCACCGCGGTTTGGAATCGCCTGGAGCCCGTCGAACCGGACCAGCATCCGTGCCGCATGGGGACTCTTTTACAATCCTGTCGAACAATTGGTGTTGGAACAGTTCAGCGGCGAACCTCCTTTTGGAGGGACCGTCAGCCTGGCCAATCCAATGTTCAATACACCGTTCCAGTTGCAGGACGGGACCGTTAACGCGAACCCGTTTGACGGCGTCCTGAACCCGGCCCGGGGACAGGCCGTGGACTGGTCGCAATACCGGCCGATTCTATTGTTCGGTCAATTCCAGCCCGAAATGCGGGCGCAATATGCAGTCAACTACAACGTCACCATCCAGCGGCAATTGCGGAAGGATCTTCTTCTTCAGGCGGGGTACGCGGGTTCGCAGGGGCACCGGCTGCTGGCAACGCATGACATGAACTACGGCCAGGCGCAGCCGTGCCTCGATCTGAACCGGCTTTCGGAACTCACAGGCGACGACGCGCTGGCTTGCGGGCCCTTCTCGGCGGACTCGGCGTATACAATAGCGGCGCACCAGATCCCCTCGGGCTTCACGCTGCACCTGCCGTACGGTCCGGTAAGCCAGGTGACCGGGCCCAACGCCAATCCGATCAGTCTCGCCGGCTTAAGGAAATACTCATCGCCCCTGTGCAATCCGCTTTCAGGAAAAGGGTGCTCTCCGGACGGAATCCCGGTCTTCGGCAGCATCTTTTCGATAGATGGGATGGCGAATTCTAACTACAATTCGCTCCAGGTAGCTTTGGAAAAGCGGGCCTTTGCCGGCCTGCAGTTTCAGGCTGCCTACACCTGGAGCAAGTCCATCGACAATGCGTCGAGTTTCGAGAGCGTGGTGAATCCTCTGGATTATGCCGCGAGCCGGTCGTTGTCTTTGTTCGATGCGCGGCAAAGGCTCGTATTCAGCTACTACTGGGATCTGCCGCGAATTACCGGCGGCGGATTGACAGGGAAGTTTCTCAACGGTTGGTCGATGTCTGGGATCGTTTCGCTGCAAAGTGGCTTCCCGGTGCCGATCATGTCTTCGGACGATCTGGAACTGATGTCAAGTTTAGACGCCACCACGGCCGGCGAACCGGACCGGATCGCTCCGTTCCGGAAACTGAATCCACGCAGTCCTCTGCATCTGGCGTTCGATCCGACTTCGTTCGCGCAGCCGCAAGAAATGGGTGTCATTGGAAACTCGCCGCGCACCGTCTGCTGCGGTCCCGGAATCAACAACGTGGACTTGGCGCTGATGAGGCGGTACGCTGTCCGCGAAGGCGTATCGATGCAGTTTCGGGTGGAGTTCTTCAACTTCGTGAACCACGCTCAATTCAGCAAGGTCGATGGGCAGATCTCCGATGGCGATACTTTCGGCAAGGTGCTGCGTGTACGCGATCCAAGGCTTCTGCAGTTTGCGCTGAAGCTCGCATTTTAGCGGGCGCCGTGCGGCATAATTAGGTTTGATTTCGATCCGTCTAGCTACATTCGACGACATCCCGGCCCTGGAAGCCCTCATCGCCGATTCGGTGATGACCCTGCAGCCGGAGTACACTCGCGAGCAACGGTTGGCAGCGCTCGGCTCGGTCTTCGGGGTCGACCGGCAGTTAATCGCCGATGGCACGTATTGCGCGGCGATCTCGGATGCAACGATTGTCGGGTGCGGCGGATGGAGCCGGCGGAAAACGCCGTTCGGTACCGACCACTCACCGGCCAAGGATGATGCTCTGCTGGATCCGGCCGTGGACGCGGCGAGAGTCCGGGCATTCTTCATCCATCCGGCGTGGGCCCGTCGCGGAATCGCCAGCAGTATTTTGCAGGCGTGCGAATCGGCGGCCGCCGCTGCCGGATTTCACCGCGTGGAACTGACATCCACTCTGGCCGGCGTGGCCCTGTACACCGCCCGCGGTTTTCGGCCGCAGGAACAGTTCGGAGTGCCGCTCTCCACCGGCGATCTCCTGCCCGTCATTAGAATGACCAAAGCACTCACGGCATAACCCACTTACAATAATCCTTCATGCCTGAATTCGACCTGGTGGGTGTCGGGCTGAACGCAACCGACACTCTACTGATTGTTCCTCACTTCCCGGCGTATGCCGGAAAGGTGCCGTTCGTTGAAGAGATTGTGAGTCCCGGAGGCCAGGTGGCCAGCGCTATGGTGGCCTGCGCCCGGCTCGGACTGCGCGTGAAATATATCGGAGCGATCGGCGACGATGAGCGCGGCCGTGTCCAAATGGAAAGCCTGCAAGGCACCGGGATCAACCTGGACCATGTGCAACTGCGCCGCAACTGTGCCAATCAGTCGGCCTACATTATTATCGACCGGTCGACGGGCGAACGCACCGTCCTCTGGCGGCGCGACGATTGTCTGCGCATCGACCCCGAGGAGATCGCCGAAGAGCAGATCGCCGGGGCGCGCATGCTCCACATCGACGGCCACGACACTCCGGCCGTCGCGCACGCCGCCGCCATCGCGCGCCGCAACGGGATCCCGGTAACTGTGGACGTCGATACCATTTATCACGGCTTCGACAAGGTGCTGCCGAATGTCGATTACCTGGTGGCCAGCTCGGAATTCCCGGTCGCATGGACGGGCAATCGCGACCCCTTTCTCGCGCTCGAAACGCTGCAGACCGAGTACGGGATGAAGGTCGCCGCCATGACCTTGGGGGCGCACGGTTCGCTGGCGCGCATCGATGGCGAGTTCCTCTACGCACCGGCGTATGTGGTGAACTGTGTGGATACCACAGGAGCGGGAGACGTGTTCCACGGGGCGTTCTGTTATGCTGTTTTGCAAGGCATGCCGATGCGCGATGTACTGGAGTTTGCCAATGCGATGGCCGCGCTCAACTGCACCGCTCTGGGGGCTCGCGGCGGCATCCGCCCACTCGACGAAGTTCACTCGTTAATGGCGCGGGCCGAGCGCCGGGCTCATCCCGAGTTTGCATCGAGGGCGCATCTGACCGCCGGCGGCAACTAACATCTAATGTTTCCAATACGCGATTCGCAGCCGAGCTACTCGAAGCCTGTCATCACGGTGTTCATCATCGTGATCAACCTGCTCGTATTCCTCTTCGAATTCTCTCTGGATCCGTACACCTTGAACGCCTTAATCTCGACCTATGGACTCGTTCCCGACCAGTTCCATTTCTCGGCGATTTTCACGTCCATGTTTCTGCACGGCGGCTGGCTGCACGTGCTCGGCAATATGTGGTTCCTGTGGATCTTCGGCGATAACATCGAGGACATCCTCGGCCACGACAAATACCTGCTCTTTTACCTGGCTTGCGGCGTGGCCGCCGCGATCTCGCAGACCTTCTTGAACCCGTTCTCGCGCGTCCCCATGGTGGGGGCCAGCGGCGCCATCGCCGGCGTAATGGGCGCGTACCTTGTCAAGTTCCCGAGGGCGCAGATTCACACGCTCGTGACGCTGTTCTTCTTCTTCTTTCTGACCGACGTGCCGGCCTGGGCCATGCTGATCTACTGGTTCGTGATTCAGCTTTTCAGCGGGGTCGGCAGCATCGCATCCTCACAATATACTCAGGGCGGCGGCACCGCCTTTTTCGCCCATGTGGGCGGCTTCGTGACGGGCATCGTGCTGATCAAGGTGCTCGGCACGCGCCAGCCTTACTCCCGGCGCCGGGATCTGTACTGGTAGATGAAACCGCTGGTGACGCTGTATACACGCAAGGGCTGCTGCCTGTGCGACGAAGCCAAGCAGGTGCTCGTCCAGGCGCGCGGCCGCGCTGCGTTCGATTACGAAGAGTTCGATATCGATGCCGACCCCGGCCTCGTCCGCCGTTACAATGACGAGGTGCCCGTGATTGCCATCAACGGGGTGAAAGCATTCAAATACAAGGTGGACATGAAAGAATTTCTGAAGAAACTGGCGGCGCGCGCATGAGCCTCGACGTACTGGCGATCGCGGCGCACCCCGACGATGTCGAACAGACCTGCGGCGGTGTCTTGATCCGCATGGCGGAGGCCGGCTACAAGACCGGCGTGCTCGACCTGACGGCCGGAGACATGGGCACGCGCGGCACGCCCGAGCGGCGCGTCGAAGAATCCGAGATCGCCGGCAAGGAGATGCTGCTGACCTGGCGCGGCAACATGCACATGCCCGACGCGCGCCTGCAGAACGATATCGGCGCGCGCATGTCGCTGGCCGTGAAGATCCGCGAACTCAAGCCGCGCGTCGTGATCCTGCCGTACTGGCAGGCGCGCCATCCCGACCATTACCGCTGCGGCGAACTGGGCTACGAGGCCTGCTTCCTCGCGGGACTGAAAAAGCTCGACGAGTATACCGAGCCTCACCGTCCGCAGAAGATCCTCTACGCCAGCCTGTATGCCGACGTGAAGCCGAGCTTCATCATGGATATCAGCGGACAGTTCGAGCGTCGCATGAAAGCCCTGCTGAGCTACTCCTCGCAATACGGCGCCACGCAGGAAGGCGCGGGGCTCTTTCCCGACGAGGCCGAAATCCGCGACCGCCTCGGCTCCATCGCGCGGTTTTACGGCAACCAGATCGGCGTGAAATACGGCGAGCCGTTCGTGGTGAAAGAGGCGATGCAGATCGACGACATTGTGGCCATGCCGGTGCGGTCGATCTAGCGGCGAAGAATTCGGTATAACCGGACGAGGAGTAACAGATGAGAAACTCGTTTGCTGTTGTCCTGCTTCTCGCCGCGTGCGCTTGCGCGCAAGACTCAACGCAGTTGTTCAAGCAGGTGCGGGCTCTGTATGCCGAGCTTCCTAAGTCGACCTACGATCTCGAAATGGTGGAAGCCCGCGATTCCATTCGCGACGGTCTCGAGCAGATCCTCCGCCTGAAGAATGTCCACATAGAAGACGAACCGGCCGTCGCTGGAGCACTCGCCCTGGCAGCACACGGGATCGACTTCGCCGATGCTCTTCACTTGGCCAGTCGGCCTGCCGGCAGCCAGTTCGTCACGTTCGATCGAGCATTTCTCCGCCGTGCCAAGCGGGCGGGAATTGCCCGTGTCGTCGAGGCGTGACCTGATCGCCCCGTAGGGCCGCTCACAATCCCCAACTGACCGGCGAAAATCCGGTAAACATTCCGGCCGACACATGTTATATTTCTATAGCCGCAATGTCCGACTCCAAGAACCCGCTCGACCAACTGGATCATCAGGAACTGCTTTGGCTCACCGGCATTTTGAAAGATGCCTGCCGTGAGAAACTGGAAAAAAATCTCGTCAGCCAGGCGTTCGAATCGCGCTTGTACCAGCGGGGGCCGGTCAAGGGCCGGCTGGATCCGCGTCCCTTCCTCAAGATCTGGGAGCCGCGATACCGCAAGTTCCTGGCGATTGCGGAAGAGTTGCACACGCAGCTCGAGGCGGAAGACGCCCGCGCCGCCGCCGAAACTCTGCGCGACAAGTTCGAGGTGCCGGTGCGCCGGCAGGGTCCCAGTTCCGCCCAAATGCCGCTGGAATTGCGTTCCCGCGCACGACGGTAACCCTCGTCACGCGCGCGCCTCCGATTGCGCTACGTTAGAGTTGGATGTCTCAAATTCTCGACGGAAATCGCGTACGCGATGAGATCAAGAGTGAACTGAAGCCGCGGGTCGCCGCGCTGGCCGCCAAAGGCCGCCCGCCCGGACTGGCCGTCGTGCTAGTGGGCAACAACCCCGCTTCCGAAATCTACGTCCGCAACAAAATCAAAACCTGCCACGACCTCGGCATCTACTCCGAGTCGATCGCCCCGCCCGATTCCATCACCACGGACGAACTGCTCGCGATTGTCGAGCAACTCAACGCTCGGCACGACATCGACGGCATCCTCGTCCAGCTTCCCCTACCCAAGCAGGTGGACACCAAGCGCATCCTGCTGGCCGTCGCCCCCGCCAAGGACGTCGACGGCTTCCATCCGTGCAACGTCGGCAACCTGGTCGCGGGACTGCCCGGTCCGAAGGCCTGCACGCCCGCCGGCATCGTCGAGCTGCTCAAGCGCTACAACCTCCCGATCGCCGGAAAACGCGCCGTCGTCGTGGGACGCAGCGACATCGTCGGCAAGCCCGTATCGATGCTGCTGCTCCACGAGCATGCCACCGTGACCATCTGCCATTCGAAGACCCCCGACCTGCCGGCCGTCTGCCGCGAGGCCGACATCCTGGTCGCCGCGATCGGCCGCGCCTGCCTGGTCACCCGCGACTACATCAAGCCGGGCGCCGTCGTGATCGACGTCGGTACCAACCGCCTGGACGATCGTGAACAAGTGGCGCGCATCTTTCGTAACTCCGAAGAGCGGCTGGCGGCGTTCGACAAGCGGGGCAACCTGTTGGTGGGCGACGTCAATCCGCTGGATGCGGCGGAACTGGCGTCGTTTTACACGCCCGTGCCCGGCGGCGTGGGGCCATTGACGATCGCGATGCTCATGTACAACACGGTTGCGTCGGCCGAATCCCGGTCCGGGCTATGCTGAAAGTGGGCCTGACCGGAGGTCTGGCCTGCGGGAAGACCTTCGTGGGAGAGGCCCTGGCCGGCTTTGGATGCCTGTTGATTCAAGCCGACGTTCTGGGGCACGAGGCTCTGGACCCGGGCACGAGCGTGTACTCCATGGTCGTAGAGGAATTCGGTAAAGATCTGGTGATGGAGGATGGCCGCATCAGCCGTCCGATGCTGGCGGCTCGGGTGTTCAACTCGCCCGAAAAACTGGCGCGCCTGAACGCGCTGGTGCATCCTTACGTCTTACGCCGTGAGGACGAAATGATCGCCAGCTTCGCCGCGCGCGAACCGCGGTGCATCGCCGTCGTGGAGGCGGCGATCCTCATCGAAACCGGCAGTTACAAGCGGTTCGACAAGATCATTTTGGTCACCTGTCCGGAAGACCAGCAGGTGGAGCGTGCCCTTCGCCGGCCGAACGCCCGGCAGGTCGACGTGCAGGCTCGCCTGAGCCGCCAAATGCCCCTGGCCGAGAAACTAAAGTTCGCCGACTTCGTCATAGATACATCGGGAGAAAAGGGGGATACGTTGCGGCAGACATCCGCCGTATACCAAGCGTTACGGAGAATCGAATCATGAAAGCGTTGCGACCATTCTTGTGGGCCGCCATCCTGGTTGCCTTATTCCTGTACGTCACCAGCGTGGGCCATTGGAACGTCTCCAGGTTTCTTCCGGCGCCGGCTGCCGGATCGCACACGTGGGCCGAGCCGGCTTCCGCGTCGGGCTTCTCCGGCGACGAGCAGAATAATATCGACGTCTACAAGGCCGCGCGCGAAGCCACCGTGAACATCACGTCGGTGGTCTACCGCGAGAATTTCTTCATGCAGGTGTATCCGTCCGAAGGCACCGGATCGGGCTTCATCCTCAATGGCGATGGCGAGATTCTGACCAATAATCACGTGGTGAAAGGCAGCTCGCAGTTGACTGTGACGCTGGCCGACAAGAAAGTTTTCAAAGCAAAAGTGTTGGGTACGGATCCGAAGGACGATCTGGCGCTCATCAAGATCGACGCCGGCCGCAAGTTGCCCGCCATGCACCTGGGCGATTCCGACGCTTTGGTCGTGGGACAAAAAGTGCTCGCGATCGGCAATCCATTCGGCTTCGAGGGCACGCTCACCACGGGCATTGTGAGTTCGTTAAATCGCACCATTCAGACCGAGGCCAGCCGCGCGCTGGAAGGCATGATCCAGACCGATGCGGCGATTAATCCCGGCAACAGCGGCGGTCCGCTGCTCGATTCTCACGGCAATGTGATCGGCATTAATACGGCGATTTACGGTCCGCAGGGAAATATCGGGATCGGCTTCGCCATGCCCATCAATCGCGCCAAGAACATGCTGGAGGAGTTCCAAAAGCACGGCCGGATTTCGCGTCCGGTGCTCGGGATCAAAGAGGTATGGGTCACGGGCGATCTGGCGGAAATGCTGGAACTACCCAATAAAGGCGGCCTGCTGATCACGCAAGTGGATCGCGGTTCCCCGGCCGAACAGGCCGGATTGCACGGTCCTAACGACGTCGTGATCGTAGGCGGAGCCTATCAGTTGGCAGTCGGCGGCGATCTTATTATTGCCGTGGAAGGACAGCCGGTGACGACTCGGGATGCACTGCAGAAGGTGATGGACCGCAAGCGCGGCGGGGACATTCTGAACTTGACCATCTACCGGAAAGGGCGCACGATGGACGTCAAAATCAAGCTGGACGAGGCGCCTGCGGTCTTATAGGAACAAGTTTGGTGTGGGGCAGGCGCTGCCGCCTGCCTTCTTTACGCTACTGCGATCGACTTCGGAGCGGCGTCCGCACTTTGAACTTTGTTCTTGCTCCCCGGCGGACGACCGCGCCGCTTCGGAGCTTCTACTTCGGCCATCCACGACGGCGGTCTACCCCGCCCCCGTGTACGTCCGCGAGCCAAACGTTCGAGACTGAGAATCGCCTCTTCAATCTGCCCACGTTCCGCCTTTAATTCTGCGAGGATCTTTGCGACATCCATAACTACCACCCTCCCGGCCGTCCCCAATCCGTAACTAGGGACGATTTGAGGAATCTTTGTTTATGATTCCAGTATACACCTCGATTTTCGTCTCAATCGTAAGGAATTTTCAAGACAACAAAAAGATATATAAGGGGATTTTCGGACTAAATAGTACCTGCCAGAACATGGTACGAGTAGCCCAAATGGGTTATTTCCGGCGCTTTTTCCAGTGAAAATAGAACGGCAGGCCAGCCAGGATGAGCACGATTCCCATGCCGGATTCGCGCGGCCGGTCAATCGCTGTTGAAACTAATAAGATAACTGCACCAATAATAAAAAGTAATGGTACGACTGGATATCCTATGGTTCTGTATGGCCTCGGAAGGGCAGGTTGTTTTTTCCGCAACACGATAACTGCCGCCGCCGTCATCCCATACAAAATCCAACTTGCGAAAATTACAAGGTTAAACAGGTCGTCGTACCGTCCCGAGAGAACCAGCAGGCACGACCACAACGTCAGGACGATGATCGAAACCCCTGGTGTCCGGTGCTTTGGGCTCACGTTTCCAATCGCATGGAAGAACAATCCCTGCCGGGCGGCTGCGTAGGGAACGCGCGCGCCGGACAGAATCGAGCCATTCAGAGCGGCGAAAATGCTGATCATGGCGGCGATTGAAACCGCGTTGGCCCCGAAGCCGTCCATAATTTTACGCATCATATCGGCGGCCACCCGTGTTCCTCCGGCGACCTCGGCCGGAGTCATCACGTAGAAATAGGCGATATTCGCCAGGAAATAAATGGCAATTACCCCCAGTGTGCCTCCGATTAAAGCCAGCGGCAAATTGCGTTGCGGATCGCGGATTTCCGACGACACCATGCTGACATTGTTCCAGCCATCGTAGGCCCACAATGCGGCGACCAGGGCCGCGATGAAGCCTTGGAACGTCAGTGGGACAACGGGTCCCGCGACCGCTCCATGAGCCGGTCCGAACGCGATTCCGGCAATGATAACAAAGCCGATAAGTCCCACCTTTACGGCCGTAACTGCCACCTGGACATTGCCTCCCAGCTTCACGCCGTAGTAGTTCAACCATGCCAGCAGCAGGATCAGCACGATGGCAAGAAGCTGTCCCGAACGGATCTCCAGCGGCCCTCCATGCGGCCCGATCGGCAGGGGGACGGAATATAAAACACCGTCCAGTGTCGGAAAAAAGTTGGTTAAATACAGGAAAAAACCTGTACCGAGCGTAGCTATCGAGCCGCTTTTCGCCACCCATAGCTGCGTCCAGCTATACAGGAATCCCCACATGGGACCGTACGCTTCCCGCAGATATGCGTACTCGCCGCCCGCTTCGGGTATCGCCGCCGCGAGTTCGGCGTAGCTCAAAGCGCCCGCCAGCGAGAGCAGTCCGCCCACCACCCAGACGACGAATACCCACGGCACCGTGCCGACCCCGCGGATCATGGTCCGCGGCACCAGGAAAATTCCGCTGCCGATCACGGTGCCGACCACGATCGACATCGCGGGCCAGGTGCCCAGGTCACGCCTCAACTCGGTGCGCGTTTCGTTTTGCATGCGAATTATTCCTTTTGGGCAGGGGCTTGGGTAGCGGCGAGTGGCGGCTCAAATAGAGATGCCAGCATAGCGGTCCCGAACGTCACGCTGGTGCCGATCAGCACATACCAGGTGAATGCGATCTTAGTCTCGAAGCAGACGTACAGGATCACGGCCAGCCCGCAAGCGACCCCGGTCATCGCCGCTCCCTCGCGCGGCTTGCGCGTGAGGATGCCCAGCAGGAACACGCCCAACAGCATGCCCGACGGGATCGACGCGATCTTCAGGCCGGCCTCCAGCACCGACTTCGACATGCTCCCTGCCACGATCGCGATCCCCAGCAGGATCACGCCCCAGACCACGGTTCCGAATTTGGCCAACTTCATCGACTGCTTCTCGGTCATGTCTTTCGAGCGGGCGCGCAGAAAATCCACCACGGTGGTCGACGATAGCGAGTTCAGCGCCGCGCTGAGATTAGCCATGGCGGCGGCCAGAATCGCGGCGATCAGCAAACCGGCCAGCCCCGGCGGCAGGTTGTTCCAGATGAAGGCCGGGTAGATACGATCGGTACGGTCGAGCGCCGGCTTGGCCAGGTTCATGTCGCCGTAGTAGACGTAGAGCAGCACGCCGATCAGCAGAAACAGCGTGAACTGGATCAGGATGACCACCCAGCTCGCCATCAGCGCGGCGCGGCTCTGCCGTTCGTCGCGAGCGCTCAACAGGCGCTGCACCATGAGTTGATCGGTGCCGTGACTGCTGGTGGTCAGGAAGCATCCGCCGACCACGCCGGCCCAGAAGGTGTAAGTGCGCGAGAAGAAGTCCATGTTGGGCGCGAAGCGAAAATCGAAGATCGTAAACTTGTGGGCGGCGCCGGCCACCGCGGCCACGTGCTCCCAACCGCCGGGAATCTTTCCGAGGATCACGAAAAAGCTCAGCAGCGCGCCAAGCACGTACAGCGTCATCTGCACGACGTCCGTCCAGATCACCGCCGTCATGCCGCCTTCGAAGGTGTAGAAAAGCGTGAGAATGACGATGAGAATGATGGAAGCGATTTCACCAGTGCCGAGCACGATAGAGATAACCAGCGAGATTGCGAAGACGCGTACCCCTTCGGCCAGCGCCCGCGTCACCAAGAATATTGACGCGGTGAGTTTGCGAATCCGCTCGCCGAAGCGGCGGCGCATCAACTCGTAGGCCGTGAACATCTCGCCGCGGAAATAATGCGGCAGGAACAACACCGAAATCACGATGCGGGCCAGCAGATATCCGAGCACAATCTGCAGAAATCCCATATTGCCGTTGAAGGCCAGCGCGGGTGTTCCGACGATGGTCAGGGTGCTGGTCTCGGCCGAGACGATGGAGAGACTGATGGCCCACCACGGTGCGGTCCGGCCTCCCAGAAAATAGTCGCGGAGGCTCTTTTGGCCCGTCCGGAACCGGGCGCCAAACCACGTGATGCCCGCCAGGTAAACGAGGATTACCGCCAGATCGAAATAGTGCATGAATGGAGCGACTTCTAGCATACCTTTGATCTGCTATGATTTGTGATTCGGAACCAGGCGGACACAAACGGAGTCGAATGTGTTGCTCACCTTGTTGAAGAGCAGACCGGTTGGGGATCGATAATTTATTCAACAGTAGAAGAACTGGCGGGGAGGCGTACTTGCACAAATTCATAAAAACCCTGGGCGGAGCCACGGTCGTGGCGTTCAGCGTCATGACAATTGCCGGTGTGTCGCCGGCATGGGGACAGGCAGGCCAGACGGCGGGTCAACCGGCCGCGGCGCCCGCGCAACCAGCGGCAAACGCGCCCAAAGAGCGGAAGGTCAAAGACATCGCCGAGTACGACATTTTCAATGAGGTCTTGAAAGACCAGAACTGCAGCACGAATCCGAAAGCCGCCAACTGCACGCCGGCGGGCCAGGACGCGAACTCTTGGGCCAAGAAAGCGCTGACAGATCTGGATACCTGGACGTCAAAATATCCCGACTCCGACTGGAAGGATCAGCGCATGTACATGTACATGCAGGAGTATTCCAAGCTGAATCCCCCCAATGCGGCCAAGGTGGTGGAGTACGGACAGCAGGTGATGAGCAAGGGCCTCAAGACGGTCTTCGACGACCCGAAGGAATCGCCCCGCCAGATTCTCAACTGCCTGTTCCTTCTGACGGTCAATGTCTCCGCGCTGCCGAATCCTACGCCCGAGCAGATCGAGTTGGGCAAGTCGGCCGCCAACCAGCTCAAGACCGAAGCCAAGGCCTTCTTCGTACCTGCGAACAAGCCCGCCGGCACCACCGATGCCGCGTGGAACGAGACGGCCCAACAATTGAACAGCGCCGCCGATCACACCCTCTTGTATCTCGACGTGCTGCCGGCCAACACCGCCAAGAACAAAGGCGATTGCGCCGGAGCCGAGCCCATGTACATCAAGGCGCTGCAGGATCGTCCGGATAGCGCGTACATCGCGTATCAGCTCGCCAACAACATGGTGTGCCTGCAGAAGACGCAGCCCGACATCGTGTCGTCGGCGATTTACGAATTCGAGCGTGCGGCGGTGATCGATCCAACGCTCGGCGATCCCAAGACCGATCCGAAGCAGTTGCCCACTTACGCCGATGGCCTGTACGTGCGCATTCACGGCAGCGACGAAGGCTTGGCCGAATTGAAGGCCATGGCGAAGGCCAATCCTCTGCCGCCCGCCGGTTTCAAGATCCGCACCAAGGACGAGATTCAAGCCGAGAAGGATGCCGCGTTCGCCAAGAGCAATCCCAAGCTGGCTCTCTGGCTGCAGCTCAAGACGGCGCTCGCCGGTCCCGAGGGAGAGCAGTATTTCAGCAATCAACTGAAAGATTCGGCGGTGCCGCCGCTGAGTGGTGTGCTGGTGGAAGGCAAGCCGGCCTGCCGCTCGAAGGAATTGCTGGTGTCCGTGCAGGCTCCCGGACAACCGGCGACCGCGGAGATCGCGCTGAAGTTGGATACCCCACTGGCCGGAAAACCGGAACCGGGAAGCCCGGTGGATTTTGAAGGCGTGCCGACGGCGTTCACGAAATCTCCGTTCCTGCTCACGATGGAAGCGGAGAAGGCCAAGGTGCAGGTGAAGACCACGCCTTGCGCGGCTGCGCCCGCTCGCCCGGTCACTAAGAAAAAACAGTAATGAGAAGCATTAGAATGCTGCGAGTTGCAAGCGAAAATTGCTTCCGGTATATTACCGAAGTGTCCCACCATTTGACAGACCCAAACAGGCAGGAGATGCACGTGCGGAAATTCTCTCGATTCTTTAGCGGCACGGCGGCCATCGCCGTATTGAGCGCGGTCGCCATGACCGGTACGGTGCAAGTCGCCAGCGCTCAGGAAAAGAAGTGGAAGGACACGGCTGAATACGATCTGTACATGAGCGCCAGCAAGAATGTACAGGCCAATGCCACACAGGCGCTTGCCGATCTGGATTCGTGGAAGTCCAAGTATCCCGAATCCGACTACAAAGACGATCGGACGGTCCTCTATATTCAGGCCTACACCGGCGCCAAGCAGCCTGCCAAGGCGGTGGACGCGGCGGGCGAATTGATCAATAAGGGCGTCGACACGGTGTTCGCCGATCCCAAGACCGGACCGCCCAACGCGATCAAAGCGCTCTTCTCCACGGTCTTCGCGATCACCCAGGTGACGGACCCGACTCCCGACGAGTTGGCCATCGGACAGAAGGCCGCGCAGACTTTGATGGATTACAACCGCAAGCCCGAAGGTTTGGCGGATGCCGACTGGGGCAAGGCGCGCACCGAACAGTTGCAGCCTCCTGCCAAGGCGGCTTTGATGTACGTCGCGATGCTGCCCGGCAATCAGGCTTTCCAGAAGAAGGATTGGGCCGGTTGCGAAGCCGCTTACGCCAAGGCTCTCCAGCAGTATCCGCAGAATTCGGCCATCTCGTATCAGCTCGGACTCTGCATGCGCAGCCAGGGCGCCGAAAAACCCGAGAAGCGCTCGCAGGCCGCGTATGAGTTCCAGCGCGCCGTGGCGATCGATCCGACTCTGGGCGGCAGCGCCCAGGCCGAGACCATTAAGAAGTACGCCGACGGTTACTACACCAACCTGCACGGCAGCGACGAAGGACTGGCCGCGCTGAAGGAATCTGCCAAGGCCAACCCGATGCCTCCGGATGGATTCAAGGTCAAGACGGCCACCGAGATTTCGGAAGAGAAGCAGCAGGAGTTCGAGAAAAGCAATCCGCAGCTCGCGCTGTGGATGAAGATCAAGGGCGCTCTTGCCGACACCAACGGCGATCAGTATTTCGCCGGGCAGTTGAAGGATTCGCAGGTGCCGCTGTTGAAGGGCACGCTCGTCGAGGCCAAGCCGGCCTGCCGTCCGAAAGAACTGATCGTCGCCGTTCCGCTGCCGGGCAATACCCCGACTCCGGAAATCACGTTGAAGCTGGATGCGGCGCTGACCGGCAAACCCGAAGCCAACCAGGAATTCCAGTTTGAAGGCGTCCCGACGGCGTTCGGCAAGGATCCTTTCATGCTGACAATGGATACCGGCAAGGACAAGTTGCAGGGTCTGAAGAGCACGCCGTGTGTAGCGGCTCCCGCCGGTGGCAAGAAGACCGGCGGCGTCCCCAAGAAGAAAGGGTAAGCGAGTGGATTAGGTGTGGCGTTCCGGCGCCACACCTTCCATGTCCGGAGGGGCCGGTTTGGTGTTGGCCAGCACGAGGCTGAACACGAAACGCTCCACGGGGCTGAGGGGACCGGCCCCCTGTTTCAGGTCGCGGAAGTAGAACTGGAAGTTGCGCGCCGAGGCGGCCAGCCGGCAGTACGACGGCAACCCGGTTGCTGTGGTCAGCATCAACCCCAGCGCCAGTGCGGTCGCGATGTATGCCCGGCGGATCATTTGGTCACCTATCCTCTGAGACGAACACCCGCCTGGAAAGTTAGTTACAATAAAGAAAGCACTGGGTTCTCAGCAGATATGCCGCTTTACGACTACAAGTGTCATCGATGTGGAAAGATCTTCGAAGTGCGCCAGCACTTTTCGGATGAGACGCTGACCGTACATGATGAATGCGGCGGCGAACTCGAGAGGTTGATCTCGGTTCCGGCCATTCAGTTCAAAGGCACCGGCTGGTACGTCACCGACTATGGTAAGGGCGGAAACTCGCCTGCTCCCAACGGGAAATCGGAATCGAAGTCCGAAACCAAGTCGGAATCGAAGTCCGAGTCGAAGACGGAGACCAAGAGCGAGAGCAAGCCCGCTCCCGCCACCCCCTCGGCAGATAAGTAACGCCGGCGGTGTTTGGCGCCGGTTCTTTTCCCCGCTAGGGCCACGCCGTTACAGCTAACCTTACCCGCCCCCCGGTACTTCCACCGTCAACGTCTTCTGCGCCTTATGCCCGAACTTCCCCGACACTGTCAACGTGTACGTCGTCGTTTTCTCCGGTGACACCGAGAACTGGCCGTTGGGCGCGCCGTGCAGGGTAGGGAAGACCGGCGGATCGACCGAGATCTCGTCCCCGTTCCGATCGGCAAATGTCAGCGTGAAAATGTGCCGCCCGCCCTCCACCTTGTGATTGGAAACTCGAAAATAGCTGATGCGCGGCAGCGTACTCTCATCGGCACTCACCTTCAACAGGAACGACTCCTTTGCACTCCCGCCGTCGTTGCCTTCGGCGGTCAGCGTATACTCCGTATCCTTCGTCGGCGACACCTCGACGCACCGGCTCAACGCAGGCGACACGCCCTCGACCTCCGGCACAATGCGCACGCTCTTCGCGTTGAGCACGCCATAGCACAGCACTGTCGGACTGCCTTGGATCAGGTTGCCTTCGCGCGCGTAGAACTGCAGAATTTTCACCTGCGTGCCGCCATATCTGCGCGTGAACTCGGCATTGCGTCGCGCCTGCTCTTCGTCCCTGACCGGCGCCGGGTGGTGATGGCTCCAGTATCGCGACAGAAAGACCCAGCTCACGTACACCACCGCGATCGCGGTCATGACGCGGACGACGGATCTTACTAACGACCAGGACACCATCCGCGTCCATTATACTTTCAGCAATGCTCAGAGATCTGTCGTACGCCATCCGCACCCTGCGCAAGAGCCCGGTGTTTTTTGTCACGGCCGCGGGCACCATCGCGCTCGGCATCGGCGCCAGCACCGCGATCTTCAGCGTGACCAACGCGGTACTCCTGCAGCCGCTCCCGTACAAGGACCCGGACCGACTGGTGCTCGCCTGCGGCGACATGCGCAAGCGCAACGTCAAAGACTTCCCGTGGTCCAACGCCGAGTACTTCGATTTCCGCGACTCCGCCACGACCTCGTTCGAAGATCTTGCGGTGGTAACCACGGGCCGCGCCACCATCCCGCGCGACGATTCCACCTCCATGCGGGTGCGGGTCGCCGCCATCTCGCCGAACTTCTTTCGCATGATGGGCGGTCGTGTGACGCTGGGCCGCGACTTCAACGATGGCGACGGCACGCCCCAGCCCGCCCCGCCTCCCAATCAGGCCGCCGGCGCCCCTGCTCCCCCACGCCTCCCGGTCGCGGCCGTGCTGAGCTACGGGTTCTTTCAAAAGCGATATGGCGCGGATCCTTCGGTGCTGGGCCAGACGATCTTTCCGAACGGTCCGACCATCGTGGGCGTCCTCGCGCCCGGCTTCGAATTGATGTTTCCGCCGGATGCCAGCATCGAGCAGTCGCCCGACTATTGGACGGCGGCGCGCATGGCTTACGATGCGGCCAAT